>ERZ1673779.5-NODE-5-length-142949-cov-24.577365_pt1 | contig 142949 bp, 129 predicted proteins | sample MGYA00580136_ERZ1673779 | MGnify/ENA primary metagenome ERZ1673779 (study PRJEB41219, sample SAMN04549633) | soil metagenome | isolation source: soil | place: USA:California,Owens Lake (dry lake) | collected 2009-08-06 ... | reverse complement strand
AGAGCCTCTTCCACCTTATTACACACAATTTAACTTACAATTACGAAATCGCTTCAGTATCTTCGTAATTGTGTAGGAAAAGTATAACAAAAGTTCCTAATGACGACATTAGGATCATAATGACGAATGGATGTCCGTTCTATCATGAATTGCAAAAATTGATTTTGCTCAATAGAAATCATTGTGCACACCTCCGAATATTCAATCGGGCAATGCTTTTTTTCCATCATTCGCATGTTAATAAAAGTAAAATCATATTGTCAAGAAAAAGGCTTGTATTACAGCGCTTTCCAGACTATTGCGTCTAAGGGCAGGGCTTTCAAGGTTTTTCTTCCGAAACGTTATCATGCCCGAATAACCGTCTGCAACAGATGAAAAGAAAGACAAATGCCCACGCAAATATGCTGATTGTTGAATATCCTTTTATTGTATATTTAAGAAGGGGGGTTTACATGTATCCACCAGTTAGAACATACCGGTTTCCAATTTTCTATCCATTCGGAGTTCCGTTTTTAGGGGGATTGCTTGGGGGGCTGATCGGCAGCAGTCTTCTTTATCCAAGGCCATATGCTTATCCTTACTCACCGTATCCTTTTTATCCATCCGGCGGTTACTACCCATATTAATCAAAAAAAGGCGGGTTCAGACAAACGAGACAGAACCTGCCCTCAAATTTTTAAAAAGGCAAAATCTCAGTATAATGCAGATCTTTCAGCTTGATAAACTTCATTTCCAATATGCCATCTGTAAACACGGTTTTTGTTCCTTTTCGCCTTACTGGGGCTGGAAAGATATATTTTTGTTGCTGTTTTTTTTCAGGGTAATTCAACAAGTACAAATGATGTTGATTATGCTGAATTTTTATTATTTTTTTTTGTTCTTCATTGATTGGAAGCTTTACGTATACATACTCATCAGTCTCAAAAAATTCGGGTTCGCTTTGAGGTTTTTTTGGCAAATTTGCAAATGGAAAAGAACCATTAAACGGAAAACTGTGCAAATAGTCTTTACCGAACGCTTGCTTCATTACTTCTTCAATATAATGGTCAAGATCCTCTAAATGCATGTTTTTCCATGGCTTCATTTTTTCCACATCCCCATTAATCCAGCTTCAATTCAATGTAATATATGAAAAGGTGAGATGGATCGTTCAAAACAATTTCTTGGAAAAAGATAGGCAAAGGGAATATAATAATACGAAGAAAGGAGAAAATAAAGAAAATGATGAGATCAGGGATGATTTATATTGGTCTTTCGTATGTTTTATGGGGGATTTTGCCAATCTATTGGAAAATGATTGAAAGTGTTTCGGCTGAGGAAATTTTAGCTCATCGAATTATTTGGTCTTTCGTTTTTGTGATCATGATCATTATCTTTCAAAAGAGATTTCGAGACTTTTTAGGAGAGTGCAAAAAATTAATCCGCAAGCCTTATACCGTTCTTTCCTTAATTCTTGCTTCATTTTTTATTACCATCAACTGGTTTACATATATTTGGGCAGTGAACAATGGCCATGTGCTTGAAACAAGTTTGGGGTATTACATAAATCCGTTGGTCAGCGTTTTGCTCGGCATGATTTTTTTAAAGGAAAAAATGAACAAAGGGCAGCAAATTGCTTTTCTTTTTGCAGCCGGAGGCGTCATATTATCAACTGTTCATTATGGTCATGTCCCTTGGACTTCTCTGCTTTTGGCGGTCACGTTCGGATTTTACGGTCTCGTAAAAAAAGTGACAAAGCTCGAATCAAACTTTGGTCTTGCACTTGAAACGTTTGTTGTCCTACCTGTTGCCGCCGTTTACGTGCTATACTTAAAATCAATAGGAAAAAGCGCTTTTTTTGAATGGGATGTTCTCATCAATTTTCTTCTGTTTGGCGCGGGAGTTGCAACAGCGATTCCACTGCTTTTGTTTGCAAAAGGAGCGCCAAAAATACCAATGTATATGATGGGAGTTTTGCAATACATCGCACCAACCATCACGTTTTGTCTCGGAATCTTTCTCTTCCACGAACCTTTTACAATCATTGAGGTGCTGACCTTCGCTTTTATTTGGACGGGGCTGGCCATTTTTACATTTAGCGAGCCATTTGTTAGAAATAAATGGAAATTAAAACGCGCCACAAATTCAAACTGAGTAAAGGTAGATGCAAACATGCTTGACGACAAAAAACTTCTTCAATCTTTTCGGTTACTATGGAATAATAGAAGTTTACCTGTTGTGGAAAATGAACGATTGACTCTTGAGAAGGCCATCAAAGCCGATTTGCTTGACGAAATGACACATCCAAGGTTGCGGAAAAGCCATGGAAGGAAGCTTGTTGCCGCCATCAACCGAATTTTACAATCGGAACTTTCCGATGGTGAAAAAATTGGTTTAATAGACTGTTACATTCAAATATTTGACAAAATCCAAAAAGAAAAAGAAGGTGAAGCATTTGAATCCAATTGATCCCCTAAAAGTTCAAGAGGCCATAGATGCTTTTTTGCATAAGGATGTTTATATCCATCTCGAAACGACGACCGGAGCTTATTCGGCGCATCAAAACGCCGGCAATATGACGGTAGTCGCCTTCATACGCAATGCAAAAATCAATTTTTCACAAGGGAAAATAAAAGGAAAGGGACCTTACCGCGTTGGATTAAAAACAGAGGAAGGATGGGTATATGCGGAAGGATTGACTCATTATACCATTGATGTTCAAAACAGACTGTTGATGGCCGGACATGATCAGGAAGGAAGACTGGCCATCGCCCTTGAAATAAGCGAAACACCATTTCCGCAATAAGGAAAAGTTTTTTACTTTAAAAAGAAAGGTGAAGAACAATGAACGAACGGTTGTTAGTCATTTTGCCTCATCCTGATGATGAATCGTTTGGGGCGGCCGGCCTGATCGCATTAAAACGAAAGGCGAATGTACCTGTCACATATGCATGTTGCACTTTGGGAGAAATGGGTCGCAATATGGGAAATCCGCTGGTGGCCAATCGGGAAACGTTGAAGAACATCCGCAAAAAAGAGCTTGAAAAGGTTGCCGAAATATTAGGGATCAATGACTTGCGGATGCTTGGCTACCGCGACAAAACATTGGAATTTGAAGATGAGGAAAAACTGGCTGATCACTTTGAACAAATTATCCGGGATGTAAAACCTACGCTGCTGGTAACTTTTTATCCGGGCTTTGCTGTACACCCCGATCACGATGCGTGTGGAGAAGCCGTCATCCGCGCTGTTAAGCGTATGAAAAAAGACGAAAGACCTGTCGTATACTGTATGGCATTCTCGAACGACCGTTTTGAACATATCGGAGAGCCCGATGTGGAAATTGATATAAAAGAAGTGGCTGATATAAAATTTCAAGCCATCAAAGCTCATCGTTCGCAAACATTTTGGATGATCAAAAAAATGGAACAAGAGCTTGATAGTGCGAATCCGCAATGGCAACAATGGTTTGATAAAGAAGTGTTTTGGACTTATTCATTTCAAGAATCATAGTTTCGTCTATCAATTTTCAAAACATGTCCATTTTTCCTCCTGGATTAAACGGCTGAAAAGGAAATTTTGAACATTGACTGATGTCTAAGTTTTGTGATATGACTTTTAATAGAAAATATTTTTGTTAAAAAATAAAATATTATGTCGATATATCCAATAAGAGTAACTATGAAACTAACATTTGGAGGGAAAGGATGAATGAAAAAAAAAGTCATCAGCCTGACAACATCTGCAGTACTCGGTTCGACAATGATTGCAGGTGTAGCATCGGCGGAAACATGGCAAGTGAAACCCGGGGACACATTATGGGAAATTTCCCGCAAATATAATATTTCCATTGCAAAGATCAAAGAAGCAAACGGTTTATCATCGGATACGATTTATGTTGGACAAATGTTGAACATACCGCGAAAATCGGCGCAAACTCAAAAACCGCCTGTTTCATCAACGGCATCTTCAAATGAAACAGCGAAATCATATACGGTCAAAAAAGGCGATACATTATGGGAGATTGCTAGAAACTATGGAACGACTGTTCAAAATTTGAAGAGTTTGAACAGTTTAACCGGCGATGTCATATACCCGGGGCAAGTGTTAAAAGTAACCGGATCTTCTCCTTCAAAGAGCACGGGATCACCTTCAACACCAAAAAAGGTGCTTGCGCCTTCAAGCTCGCCTAATACATACACCGTTCAATCAGGAGATACATTGTGGGAAATTGCTGTAAAATTTAAAATGACTGTAAGTCAATTAAAAGCAGCCAACAATCTTTCCTCCGATACCATATATCCCGGACAAGTATTAAAGCTTTCGGGTTCTGCTTCAAAATCTGGTACACAATCAAATAGAGCCGCTGGCAACCAAAGCTCTCAATCAGGTCAGTCATCTGTAACAAACGGAAAAATTTTAGTCATGATACAGGAAGCAAAAAAATTGCTTGGAGTTCCTTATCGCTGGGGCGGCAACACACCGTCCGGATTTGACTGCAGCGGATTTGTTTATTATGTATTGAACAAAGTGACCTCTGTATCAAGATTAAACACCGCCGGATATTGGAATATCATGAAGTCTGTTTCATCGCCGAAAATAGGAGATTTTGTCTATTTTACCACCTATAAACCAGGTCCGTCTCATATGGGCATTTATCTTGGCAATGGAGATTTTATTCATGCCGGGTCGCACGGAGTGCAAATTTCAAATTTAAGCAATTCTTATTGGAAACCACGTTATTTAGGAGCGAAGTCTTTCTTTTAATCGGAGCGGACAAGCTCCTTTTTTCTTTGCTTCAACTGGATAAAGTGATAAGTTTAAAATGACAATTAGACGGAAAAAGTTTAAAATGTGTTTGATTGAAGGAAGTTGAAAAATGCTCCAGCTGCTGGCAGTGAAGAGCGGAAACGTATGGAAAGCATCAGGAAGGTTAATTGCCATAAATATCGTTAACATCCTTTTGACGGCAATGCTTATGCTGCTTTTCATTATAATTTTTTTCGTTTTTGGCGGAAGCTCATATTTGGACGACGGCCGTTTTTGGACCGGTTGTCGTTATTTATCTGTCTGCGTTTACCGTCGCTTATTTCTAATTTGGATTCGCTATTCGATCACCTCTGCAAAGCGGCTAAACGGCATGGAGAAAAGGGAAAACATTTTTAATCGGCTTCATTGGCGTCATTCCGAACATAGCCTTTTTATTCGGCGCCCTTTCCTTTGATGAACTGGAAAGCTGTGCAGGTGCAATCATGTTTACCGTTCTAATCTTTTTCCTATCTTCCATTTTGATGCCATTCGTAAGCCTTATCAGCGCATTTATCAAAGAGCAGCCTGCTCATTAAACGGATGAGAAAGGAATATCAAAACATATGCTTGATTTGAGACTGCCAGATGACATTCTTGCTTTCATTGAAAACCGAAAAAAACGATTTTCAGTTAAGGATGAAGACCACGCATTAATTGGAAAGGGCGGTTTTTTATCTGATAATCCCGCCATTTTGCAAGATGCGGTGATTGCATTGGCCTTAGGAAAAAATATTTTGCTGAAAGGTCCTACGGGAGCGGGAAAAACGAAACTGGCCGAAACCCTGTCCGCTCTTTTTTGCCAGCCGATGCACAGCATCAATTGTTCAGTTGACTTGGATGCGGAAGCGCTGCTTGGCTACAAAACCATTACCAATGTGGGAGGAACAACGAACATTGAGTTTGTCGAAGGTCCTGTCATTCAAGCAATGAAAAAAGGGCATTTGCTGTATATTGATGAAATAAATATGGCAAAGCCTGAAACATTGCCGATTTTAAATGGGGTTTTAGACTATCGCCGCAGGATTACGAATCCTTTTACACAAGAGGTTGTGACAGCAAAAGAAACATTTGGTGTGATTGCGGCGATAAATGAAGGATATGTTGGGACAGTGCCATTGAATGAGGCGTTGAAAAACCGATTTATCGTCATTGAAGTACCATATGTTCAAGGGAACGAACTGTTGCGGGTTTTAATGAGGAACTCCGCCTTAAAAGACGAGAATTTGATGAATAAATTTCTCGTCTTGTCCAGTGATATTATGACTCAGGTGGAAAACGGACTAGTATCGGAGGATGCGGCATCCATCCGCGCTCTTATCGATGCCTGCGACCTTTCTGTCTATTTGCCGCCATTGCGGGCGATTGAAAGGGCAATTGCCGGTAAACTGGAAGACGAAAGGGAAAAAGCGGCTATTATGAACATTGCCGAAACGATCTTTTCATGAGGGTGGTAGAATGCGTTTTATTAAATTCAATGATGAAACAGTTGACACATTTTTGTTTATGCAGTTGTCTGACTTGGTAAAAACATTGACGAAACGAACCGATATTGATATTGAGTTCGGTGTTCAGTCGTACTACCATCCAATTGAACAAAAAATTTATGTTAGCCACTTTTGGAATCATCGATCGGATAATGATAAAATGACAGGTTTAAAGTCCGATGTGTATTTGCGGGCAATCGGCAGCTTTTATTTTACTGACTTTGAACAGATGGCGATATTTCAAAAAGAGATCCGAAATATTAACCATCCAGAATTTGCCCGGCAAATGTTCATGCTTTGTGAAGATTTGCGGATCGAAGAATGCATCAAACGCAAGCGCCCGGGTACAAAGCAGTATTTTCAAAAACGAAGCGAAATGTTAAAAAAATATTTCGGGGATCAATTGAAAGTCAACGTTGGCCGCAGCAACTATGCTGATGCGCTGCTTTGCGCTTTCTATTTCATTTTAACCGCCAGCTCTCCAATTATCGATATACCTTCTATCGATCAAACAATCGATAGGCGGATCCCTTTTTTAAAAATGCAGGCGATGAAGGTGTTTGAAGCTGAAAATACGAGAGATGTTTCCCAAATTGTGCTGGAAACGGCGGCTGTGCTCGATGACGTGCTGCCAAAAGATGTAATCAACACTTATTTCGTTTTCCCGGATGTAACGTGGCCGGACAAAGAAAACTCCTTTTTTGATCAAATGAGTAGGAAACATAAGCTTCAAAATCAAGATTCGCTAAAGAATGTGAAAAAAGGCGATGAAGACCTTCATGATGAAAAAATGGCTACGTGGCACCGGGAAACATCGACACCAACAAAAAGCTTTTTACAATTTGATTTACAACAAGGGACACAAACGAATTTGATTAACGAAGAAGCAAGGCAAGCGGAAACAGGAGACCAGGCTTTCGTGATTGTGGAAGGAAGTGCCAGGAAGACAAATAACAAAGATTATGCGAAAGTAGAAGCAGCGGAAAGAACAGCAAATGCAACTTATGGAAAAAGCGAATCTTTCGGAAAAGAAAATCGATTTGCAAAAGCAATTGATGTATTCCCCAAACTTCCGACCGTCAGAGAAAAATCTATATATGAACAAAATTTGCTGCGGATCAAACCGTATACAAAAAAATTAAGAAAGATCATGGAAAAGACGCTTGAGCATAAAAAACAATTTCCTAAATCAGATTATCATTTCGGAAGGTTGCACCAAAAGCTTATTCGTTTATGGATCGATGAGAACCCGCGGATGTTTGCTAAAAAAAGAGCGCCTTCACCAGAAATTGATGCTGTTTTTTGCCTTCTGGTAGATTGTTCAGCTTCCATGTATGACAAAATGGATGAAACAAAAGTGGGCACCATTTTATTTCACGAGGCATTAAAAACCGTTCGAGTTCCGCATCAAATTGTCGGTTTTTGGGAAGATTCTTCCAACAGTCGGGAACAATATCAGCCAAACTATTTTCAAAAGGTGATCACGTTTCCTGCATCTCTTCAGCCGGGTTCCGGGCCTGAAATCATGCAGCTTTCCCCGGAAGAAGACAACCGGGACGGATTTGCCATTCGCCATATGACAAAAGAACTGTTGGCAAGAAATGAAAAACAGAAATTTTTGCTTGTGTTTTCAGACGGAGAGCCGGCAGCGTTCGGATATGATCAAAACGGTTTGGTTGATACACATGAAGCAGTATTGGAAGCGCGCAAACAAGGCGTTGAAGTGATGAACATTTTTTTATCAAACGGCCATTTAGAAGAGAGCCAAAAAAAGACGATTCAAATGATATATGGAAAATATAGCATGTTTGTCCAAAATTCAGCGGATCTTCCCGATAGGCTTTTTCCATTATTAAGAAAAATGCTGCAAAAAAGCATTATATAATTCTTTTAAAATAAAAATTGTTTCGTAATAATGTTAATTTTTAAGTAAATACTATTGGTCAAATTGGCGAATAGTGTTAAAATAGCGATGGAAGCGATTATGGGACAAAAAATGGCCTGCTTCCTGGGGATGGTGATAAGGAAAAAACGAAAGAACGATGATTGAGAATGAAAAGAACAACATCGAGAAATCTAATGATTAGAAATCATTGGGGGTTTAAAAGGAATGGAAGAAACTTCGTCTAATGTAAAAACGGCATGGCGTAATTTTTACGGTCCCAACTTAGGGTATGTAATGGATTTATATGAGCAATATTTGCAAAATCCGGATGCCGTTGATAAGGATTTAAAAGAGATGTTTGATCTTTGGGGAGCTCCGGAAGTTGTGGAAGAAACACAAGTAGGCCAATCTCCAAACGGCTTAAGCAGCCAGCTGGAAAGTGTTGCGAGATTGCAAAAAGTGGTGGCTGCCGTAAAATTTGCTGAAGATATTCGAACATTTGGACATTTGGATGCTTCTATCTACCCGATGGGGATTATGCAAAATGATGAAGATGTATTAAATGAATCAAGGTATGGTCTTACTAAAGAAGATTTAATGAATATCCCAGCCAAATTGTTGTGCCCGTATGCACCGGATTCGGTCAAAAACGGGGTCGATGCTATTCAATATTTAAAGAAAGTCTATTCAAGTTCAATCGCTTTTGAATTTCAACATGTTCACAATTTTGAAGAGCATGAATGGCTCAACAAAATGGTTGAATCAGGGGAAATTTTTAAAACCCTTTCAAATGAAAAAAAGGTTTCCATTTTAAAACGGCTAACGGAAGTCGAATTGTTCGAAGGATTCCTCCATAAAACGTTTGTAGGACAGAAAAGATTTTCCATTGAAGGCGTTGACATGCTTGTTCCTATGCTTGACGAGCTTATTTCGGAAGCCGTTAAGAGCGGAACGGTCAACATTAACATCGGAATGGCTCACCGAGGCCGGTTAAGTGTATTGGCGCATGTATTAGGAAAGCCGTATGAACTGATTTTTTCTGAGTTTCAACATGCACCAAATAAAGAATTAGTGCCATCGGAAGGATCAATCGGCATCAACTACGGTTGGACAGGGGATGTCAAATATCATCTTGGTGCAGATCGGCAGATTAAGGATCATAATGTCGTCCGTGCTCGGTTGACGCTTGCCAACAACCCTAGCCATCTCGAATTTGTTGATCCGATTGTTGAAGGATATACACGTGCAGCGCAAGATGATCGGAACGTAAGCGGATATCCAAAACAAAATATTCATCAATCATTGGCAATTTTGATTCACGGAGATGCCGCATTCCCAGGCGAAGGAGTCGTGGCGGAAACTCTTAATTTAAGCCAGTTAAACGGTTACAAAACGGGCGGTACGATTCATATTATTGCTAATAATATGATCGGCTTTACGACCGAAAGCTACGACTCAAGATCCACAAAATATGCAAGCGATTTGGCGAAAGGATTTGAAATTCCGATCGTTCATGTAAATGCGGATGATCCTGAAGCATGTATTGCAGCAGTATATATTGCTATTCTTTACAGAAATAAATTTCATAAAGATTTTCTGATTGATTTAATAGGCTATCGCCGTTACGGCCATAACGAGATGGACGAGCCAATGGCAACCAACCCGCTTTTATACGAGAAAATTAAAAAGCATGAAACGATTTGCAAATTGTATGCAAGAAAGTTAGAAGAAGAAGGATTTATTACAAAAGAAGAAGTCCGTAAATTTCAAGAAACTGTCATGGATCGGCTGAATAAAGCATTTGAAAAAGTTCCGAAAACGGAAGCGCAGGCAGAAGAGATTCACGTTCCGGAAACTGTCAGCCATGGACTTCCTCCTGTAGATACAACGGTTCCAGAAAATGTTTTGGACACCATCAATCAAGAGCTAATATCCTTCCCGGAAGGATTTACGGTTTTTGGTAAATTGAAAAAAATATTGGAACGTCGAGCAGCTTTATTTGTGGAAGAAAGAAAGGTGGATTGGTCGCTTGGTGAAGCGTTTGCTTTTGCTTCCATTTTAAAAGACGGAACGCCAATCAGGATTACGGGGCAGGATTCGGAGAGAGGAACGTTTGCACACAGACATTTGGTGTTGCACGATGTGAAAACAGGCGAGACATTTTCTCCTCTGCATCATCTGTCCGATGTCAATGCATCGTTTGCAATTCATAACAGCCCGCTTTCGGAAGTGTCTGTACTGGGATTTGAATACGGCTACAACGTATTTTCACCGGAGACACTTGTCATTTGGGAAGCGCAATTTGGAGATTTTGCAAACGTGGCTCAAGTAATATTTGATCAGTTTATTTCCGCAGGCAGAGCAAAATGGGGACAAAAATCCGGTCTTGTAATGCTTTTGCCTCATGGATATGAAGGACAGGGGCCTGAACATTCTAGCGGACGTTTGGAGCGCTACTTGCAGCTTGCTGCTGAAAACAACTGGACGGTTGCCAATGTTACAAGTGCAGCGCAATATTTTCATTTATTAAGACGTCAAGCTAAAATATTAACAAAAGAGGAAGTGCGGCCGCTCATTATCATGACGCCGAAGAGTTTGCTCAGAAATCCTCTCACTGTCTCTCATGTGGATGAATTGACTAAAGGTGCATTTAAACCGGTTGTCGAACAACCGAACTTAGGCGGAAATCCTGAACAAGTGAAACGCTTAGTTCTTTGTACTGGAAAAGTTTCAATTGACCTAGCAAACGGATTGCAAAAAATAGAAGACACAAATTGGCTGCATATTGTCCGTTTGGAAGAGATTTATCCGTTTCCTGAAAAAGAAGTTAAAGAAATCATTGAGAGATTTGACAATCTAGAAGAGATTGTCTGGGTTCAAGAAGAGCCGCAAAACATGGGGGCATGGGTATTTATGTATCCACAATTGAAATCCATTGTAGGTGACAACTTGAAAGTCAAGTATATCGGTCGCCCGAGACGTTCAAGCCCTGCTGAAGGGGATCCGACCGTTCATAAAAAAGAACAAAACCGAATGATTAATGAAGCACTTACGTGGAATAAATGAGGAGGAAGTTAAAAATGGCTGAAATCAAAGTTCCAGAACTAGCAGAATCCATTTTAGAAGGCACGATCTCCCAATGGCTGAAAAAACCCGGAGATAAAGTTGAAAAAGGGGAATATATTCTTGAGCTTGAAACAGATAAAGTCAATGTGGAAATTACTTCAGAACACGAAGGAGTATTAAAAGAAATTTATAAAAATGAAGGCGATGTTGTCGAAGTCGGCGAAGTAATTGGAATAATCGAAGAAGGTGCCGCAGCTCCGCAACAAAGCGCCCAACCGGAAGAAAAACAAGAAGCTAAAACAGAACAGCAGCCGTCGGCACCACAAGAAAAAGTGCAGGAAAAAACAGAAGAACAGACGTCCATCCATACAAAACCAATTGCATCACCGGCTGCGAGAAAACTGGCCAGGGAAAAAGGAATTGACCTTTCGCAAGTTCCTACGAGCGACCCGTTAGGCCGCGTTCGCAAACAAGATATTGCTTCCTATGAAGCTCCAAAACCAGTTGCAAATCAACAAGTAAATATATTGAAGCAGGAGCCAAGCTTAACAGCTGATCCAAAACCGGTGGAACGAATCAGAATGTCGCGCAGACGCCAAACAATAGCCAAACGGCTAAAAGAGGTTCAAAATACAGCTGCTATGTTGACAACATTCAATGAAGTCGATATGACAGCTGTAATGAACATCCGCAAACGAAGAAAAGAACAATTTTTTGAAGAACATGATGTCCGTCTAGGATTTATGTCTTTCTTTACAAAAGCGGTTGTTGCAGCATTGAAAAAATTCCCTCTTTTAAATGCGGAAATTCAAGGCGATGAGATCGTATTGAAAAAATATTATGACATCGGTGTTGCCGTTTCAACAGATGAAGGATTGGTCGTTCCGGTTGTAAGGGATGCAGATCGTTTAACATTTGCGCAAATTGAGCAGGAAATTGCTGATCTTGCAGCGAAGGCTCGCGCCAACAAACTTACGCTTTCAGATCTTCAAGGCGGAACATTTACGATTACAAACGGTGGAGTATTCGGTTCCTTGTTGTCCACCCCGATCTTAAACGGACCGCAAGTTGGAATTTTAGGCATGCACAAGATACAGCTTCGCCCAGTTGCCGTAGATGAAGAGCGCATAGAAAACCGCCCGATGATGTATATTGCCCTTTCTTATGACCATCGGATCATTGATGGAAAAGAGGCTGTCAGCTTCTTAGCGACCATAAAAAAATTGTTGGAAGATCCGGAACAATTGCTTCTTGAAGGATAAAAGATAGTTGGATGAAAAAGGAAGAATGCGAAAGCGTTCTTCCTTTTCTGTCAGAAATAAGCGATAATCAAAATAACGGAAACAGATGAAAGCGAAGGAGTGGATGACATGATCCATCAAAACTGGAAGAACAATAAAGCAAATAAAAAGGTTGTTTGTCTTCACACAAATGCCAAAAAATATATGGTTGACCGTGTGTTGACTCCCGGAAAAACATACGACGTAATCAATGAAACCGAAGATTATTATTTTATCATTGACAACTCCGGCAAAGTGGGTGGTTTTTATAAAGATTATTTTAAACTAAACTAGCGCAATAAAATCTCCCTGGCTGTTTCTTGAGGAGGGACAGAGCAAATGTACGTTTACACGGAACATGAAATTCGTACGGCAGATAAAGAAGCTGAACGAAACGGACTCTCTCCAATTGTTTTAATGGAAAATGCAGGAAGGTCTTTATTCGATAAAGCCGTTTCCTTTCTTAATAAAAATCAGCGCATTCTCGTTTTGGCGGGAAAAGGAAATAATGGCGGAGATGGAATTGTTTTATTCCGTTATCTGAAACTGAACGGTTTCCAAGCTGAACTTGCTTTTCCTCTTGGAATGCCAAAAAGCGATTGCGCCAAACATCATTTTTCCTTTGTTCAACAAAACGGCTTTGACACAGTGAAGGAAAGAGAATATGAAAAAAAACACTATGATGTGATCATTGATGCATTATTAGGGGTGGGGACAAAACATCCGCTTAGGGATGATGTCAAGAAACTCATTGAGTGGATCAACAAAAAAGATGCTTTTGTTATTTCTATTGACCTCCCAACGGGTGTTTTGGCGGATAGCGGGGAGGTATCTACCGCGGTTAAGGCTGATTTGACGATTAGCTTGCACGGTTTTAAACGTTCGGCCTTTCTCCTTCCTTCTTCATCCTATTATGGACATAAAGAAGTTGTTTCTATAGGACTGACACAAAAGGGGAAGTGGAAAGTATGGACGGAACAGGACGTCAAGCGGACTTGGCCGGTGTTTCCTAACTTTTCCCATAAAGGTACATTTGGCACTGGATATATTATTGCTGGCAGCGATGAAATGCCAGGCAGCGCGCTTCTTGCGGCCAAAGGAGCTGTGCGGGCCGGAATCGGAAAACTAGTCGTTGGAACGACTCGGTTTGCCGCTTCTGTCATTGCCGGGGAAGTACCTGAAGCAACGTATAAGCTTGATGGGCTTCAAAAAGCTGGAAAAGACGATTTTCCTCCCAAAATATCGGTTTGTGCCATCGGACCTGGCATTATTCCCGGAAAAGAGGCGGAAAAAGCGGTGCAAGCAGTTCTGAAAACAGATTTGCCAGTTATACTTGATGCCGGAGCCCTCAGCAAAAGAACTTATCCGAAAGAGCGAAAAAAACCGATTGTTCTGACGCCACATCCAGGGGAATTCAGCCGTTTGACAGGTTTGTCAGTTGAAGAAATTCAACAGCAACGGATCGAATATGCATCAAAGTTCGCAACAGAAGAAAATGTCATCGTTGTGTTGAAAGGGCAGTATACAGTTATTGCGTTTCCGGATGAAACTGGAATCATTCAAACAACAGGCAACATCGCCCTTGGAAAAGGCGGTAGCGGCGATGTATTAACAGGGATGATTACAGCCTTCTTATCCTTTTATCAAGATGAAAAAGCCGCCGTTGCAAATGCCGTTTATTTGCATGGTTTATGCGCCGATTATTATGTGAAAGACAAAGCCGCCAGGACGATGTTGGCAAGCGACATTCCAGAATTATTGCCTCTTGTCATGAAAACTTTTGACTAGGAGGTTAAGCTTGTGCTTTCACGTCCAATATTTTAATAAGGTTTCCAGGCCACTTTTCGTGCAGCATGAAATCGTTTTTCCACTTTCGGCCAATAAACGATTTTCCACCAATTCTCAATATATTTTGCCCGGTCGTTTTTATATTGCAAATAATAGGCATGTTCCCATACGTCCAACACTAAGAGGGGGATCACATCCCACTGGCTGAGATTTTGATGTTTTTCACTTTGCAAGATTTCCAGTCGGCGTGATCGGGGCGACCATACTAAGATGGCCCATCCTCCTCCTTCCACCGCCTTGGCCGCTTCTGTAAAATGCTTTTGAAAAGTAGCGAAGCTCCCAAATGATTCAGTGATGGCTCGCTTCAAAGCACCGGTCGGTTCTCCGCCGCCTTGCGGATTCATGATGTTCCAGAAAATTGTGTGCAAATAATGCCCAGCACCGTTAAAGGCGGCTTCCCGCTCCCAATGTTTGATCAAAGAAAAATCGCCGGATTTCTGCGCTTTTTCCATTTCCAACTCCGCCTTGTTTAAACCATCTACATAACTTTGGTGGTGTTTTGTGTGGTGAAGGCGCATGATTTCTTCTGAAATGTAAGGTTCAAGAGCATTGTACCGATATGGCAGCGGGGGCAGCTGATGTTTGCCGATTGGAACTGTTGAGGCTCTTTCCTCCTCTTCGAGATAAGAGCGGATATCATAATATAATTCGTTTGCCTTGTCAAATAATTGATGATCCGGCATCTCGCCCCCGCTGTTTAATTCTGATTGCAAACGATTGATTTTTTCTTCAAGATCCCTTGAAAAAGGTTGGGTTTGAATGACGTTTTTTAAAAGATCATCGCACCATTTTTTTAACTCGTTAGCATATGTTTCACTCAAAGCAAAACCCTCCTTTAGTTGATTGCCCAAGATACAATATGAATGGACAATGAAAAAAGTGAAAAAAGGAGAAAAGGGGAAAATTCAATGATTACATAAAAAAAGGACAGCTCTAAGTCGAACATCGACTTAAGAGACAGTCCCTTTTGAATTTGAAAAGAAAGGAGTTAGTTCAAGCGAACCCATACACTTTTAACTTCCGTATAGTTGTTCAAAGCATAAGATCCCATTTCACGGCCGATGCCGGATTGTTTATATCCACCAAATGGAGATGCGGCATCAAAAACATTGTAACAGTTGACCCATACCGTACCTGCTCTTAAGCGATTGGCAACATAATGAGCTTTCGCTACATCCCGTGTCCATAATCCGGCAGCCAACCCGTATTCGCTATTGTTCGCTCGTGCGATCACTTCATCCAAATCTTCAAAAGGCATTGCAGCAATAACAGGGCCAAAAATTTCTTCTTTCGCAATGGTCATTTGATCATCAACTGCCGCAAAAATGGTAGGTTCGACAAAGTATCCTTTCTCAGATTGTGTCGTTCCACCTGTCAATACCTCCGCACCTTCTTCGATGCCTTTTTCAATGTAGTTGAGCACTCTCGTTTGCTGTTCTTCAGATACGAGCGGCCCCATTTCCGTTTCAGGATCAAGACCGAAGCCTTGACGTATATTTTTAGCATAGGAGGACATATCCGATAATACATTGTCATAATGTTTTTTCTGAATAAATACACGTGAGCCTGCACAGCAAACTTGGCCTTGATTGAACATCACACCGTTTAAAGCTCCAGGAATCGCTTGGGAGAGATCAGCGTCAGGCAGAATGATATTCGGTGATTTTCCGCCTAATTCCAATGTTACGCGTTTTAACGACTGAGCAGCATTTTTCATAATGAGTTTGCCTACTTCAGTTGAGCCGGTAAAGGCAATTTTATCGATTAAAGGATGATTCACAATTGCTTGGCCAGCTGTTTCTCCAAAGCCGGGAACGATATTGACGACACCTGGCGGAAAACCTGCTTGGTCGATTAGTTCTGCCAAATATAATGCCGAAAGCGGTGTTTGTTCCGCAGGCTTCAAAACAACTGTGCAGCCTGTAGCAAGAGCTGCGCCGAGCTTCCACATGGCCATTAAAAGCGGAAAGTTCCACGGGATGATTTGGCCTACAACGCCTACTGGCTCGTGTCTCGTGTAATTGAAATACGGCCCGTTGACAGGAATCGTCTGGCCAACGATTTTAGTCGCCCAGCCGGCATAATAACGCATATGTTCGATGGCTAACGGAATATCGGCATTTCTCGTCTCTCTGATCGGTTTTCCGTTATCAAGTGTCTCAAGCTGTGCAAGTGCTTCTTTGTTTTCTTCCATTAAATCGGCAAGCCTGTACATCAACCGGCTTCTTTCTGCCGCCGTCATCTTTGACCACGGACCGTTGTCAAATGCTGCTCTTGCGGCACGAACAGCTCTGTCAATGTCCTCTTGTTCAGCTTCGTAAACGGTTGCAAGAACTTCTCCTGTGGCGGGATTCGGTGTATCAAATGTTTTGCCGGAGATGCTTTCACGAAATTCACCATTGATGTACAATCTTTTTTTTCCTTTCAAAAATTCAGCGACCTTTCCATCAACATTTGCGATTAACTGACTCATCCATCATCCTCCTATTTTTTTATTCGTTTGCGAATCTGGATGAAAAACCAAGTCATCATTATGATAATAGAAAATTTAGAATTTTTCAACTTATATATACAATATTGATTATAATTTTTTGGCAAATGATAATTTCAGTCATGAAGACAAACTGTTTTGGAATATTCGTATAAAGAGATGTTTAAAAAAGAGGTGATGGCTTTGAGCGGAAAACAGTCAAAAGGGTTTAGTGCAATGAAGTCATATCGTCCGTTTCGCGGCCGCTACGATCCGTGCAGACCGATAGGAGTAAAATATTATTCAACACCGCCCAATCTTTATCTTGGGTTTCAGCCTCCCAATCTTAAACAATTTCCACCGAAAGAGGCTTTAATGAAAGGAACGCTTTGGAAAATTTTATATGATTATTACGAAAATCCGTACGAACATAAAGGGAGGTCAAAGGAATGAAAGTGCTTCCTCAAGAGTATTATCAGCTTCTTGAGGACATTCAAGCGGCTGACTTTGTCCTTGTTGAACTTCAACTTTATCTGGATACTCATCCAAACGATATGGAGGCGATCCAACAGTTCAATCAATATGCCCAATATTCGAAGCAATTAAAGCAAATATTTGAAGGTAAATTCGGTGCTTTGCAGCAGTTCGGAAACAGCTTTGCCGACCCAAACTGGAGTTGGGGCACGATGCCTTGGCCGTGGCAAGTTTAATTTTATCAGGTTAAGACGAAAGGAGAACAACGATGTGGTTTTATGAGAAGAAACTGCAATATCCTGTAAAAGTAAGTACGTGTAATCCCCGATTGGCAAAATATTTAATTGAACAATACGGGGGAGCAGATGGCGAGCTTGCTGCAGCTCTGCGCTACTTAAATCAAAGATACACGATTCCTGATAAAGTAATCGGGCTTTTAACGGATATCGGCACTGAAGAATTTGCCCATCTTGAAATGATTGCAACAATGGTCTACAAATTAACAAAAGATGCCACACCTGAGCAATTAAAAGAAGCTGGCTTAGGCGAACATTATGTCAATCATGATGGAGCATTATATTATGAAAATGCAGCAGGTGTTCCGTGGACGGCTGCATATATACAAGCAAAAGGAGATCCGATTGCAGATCTTTACGAAGACATTGCGGCGGAAGAAAAGGCGCGAGCGACTTATCAATGGATTATCGACTTGTCGGATGATCCGGATTTAAATGACGGTCTGCGCTTTTTGCGGGAAAGAGAAGTAGTTCATTCACAGCGGTTCCGGGAAGCGGTCGAAATTTTAAAAGAAGAGAGAGACCGAAAAAAGTTTTTTTAACAGGGAGGAAGAGGACAAATAATCTGAAAGTTTATGGGATTGGAATGCGAAATCAAATTCAATCTTTTATTATGGAAACAATTTGTATGGTGGGAATGGCACCGATGCCGCTGCATTGGTGCATTTTTTATAAAAAACAATGTTCTAAAAGAAAAAAACATTTTATTTTTCAATTACCTTATATTAAGATAGAAATGAAAAGACTTGAGAATTTTTAAAGTTTACATAATTATATTATTGTTGAAAAGGGAGTTGCGCAGATGGGGGAAAAGAGAAAACCGAGCGGTTTTTTATTAAAACAGCGCGCATTTTTAAAATTATATTTAATTACTATGACGGAAAAGAAACGGCTTTACGGTCTGAAAATATTGGATGAGCTTAGAGAAGAGTTTCGTCCGTTCGGGTACAGGCCGAATCATTCAGAGCTTTACAAAGCCCTACATGATTTAATAAAAGAGGGTATATTAAGACAAGTGAAAAGAAAAAAAGAAGGAACAGAGTTTCAAGAGGTCGTTTATTATCAGTTCGTAGATTATGAAAAAGCAAAAAAATATAAAAGACAGCTAAAGGCGGAACTTGATCGTTCAAAAGCGATCATTGAAAAAGCATTGAAGGATAATTATTGATAGTGTTGGAGGTGTATGATGAAACGGTTGAAGCAAAAGCTGGAACAAATAGACGGCAGGGGCTACAAGGCTTATAAAGATCTTCAAGGTTCCTATCTGTTCCCGGATTTTCAACTGCACATTGATCATGTGCAAGGAGATCCCTATGCTGCGCCTTCGAAAATTCGCGTACAGATTCCAAAAAAGCAAACGGCATTTTCCGAAGAATTGACAAATAGTCATGCAAGAAAAGTCCGCTGTGAAGATTTAATCGTTCGCGCTGTTTACAAAGAAATTTTGAAAATGAAGGAGGTGCGAAACGGATCCGGAAAGAGCGGGCTGATCATGATTGATAAACCGAGTCAAAAAGTGCTAGAACGGACGGCAGCGCAAATAGATGAACGTGTGATAACAATTTGTCTGTCCGTTGGCTTGCCGGCGAAAGGAAGAAGAATTTTAGGAAAAGAAGCCAAAAAAATGCTGGTTGATATTATTCCTAGAATGATAAGCAATTCAGTTTATGCAATGGATGAAACACAAATCAAAAAAGCCGTTCAGCTTTGCGATCAGCAAGAAGCGATCCGAACATATTTAAAAGAACACGGATTGATCGCTTTTGTAGCCAACGGTTCGATTTTGCCGAGAGAGAGCGGGATAAGCGATCGGCCGCTGAAAACGGCCATCCCTTTTCAAAGCCCGAAAGAAATGGAAGTATCAATTCCTTTGCCGCATAAAAATGAGCCTATCAAAGGAATGGCAATTCCAAAAGGCATTACGATTATTGTCGGCGGAGGCTTTCATGGAAAAAGCACGTTGCTGAAGGCGCTTGAACATGGCGTGTACGATCATATAAAAGGCGATGGAAGGGAGTTTGTGCTGACGGACAAGACAGCATGCAAAATTCGGGCTGAAGACGGACGAAGCGTAAGGCAAGTCAATATTTCCCCTTTTATTCAAAACCTCCCGTACCAAAAAGAAACAAAAACGTTTACCACAGAAAATGCAAGCGGCAGTACATCACAAGCAGCCAATATTATGGAAATGTTAGAAGCGGGTGCAAAAACGCTTTTAATGGATGAGGATACGTGTGCAACGAATTTTATGATACGGGATGCAAGAATGCAAGCATTAATTCATAAAGAACAAGAACCGATCACACCTTTTATTGATAAAGTTGCACAGCTGAAAAACGATTATCATGTTTCCATCGTTCTTGTCATGGGCGGTTCAGGCGATTATTTTTCGGTGGCTGATCAGGTTGTGAAAATGGAACATTTTCTACCTTATGATGTGACGGAAGAAGCGAAATCCATTGCCAAAAAAATTCAGACGGGAAGGCAGCTTGAAGGAGGTAAAGCTTTTGGCGCTTACTCGCCGCGCATCCCATTGCCAGGAAGTTTCGACAGCAAGATAGGGAAAAAACATAAAATCGCCTGTCGTTCCGATGAAATCCAATACGGCATCAACACAATCGATCTCTCTGCCATTGAGCAGCTAGTGGACGAAAGCCAAGTGAGAATGATCGGCGAAATATTATTTTACTTTGAACGGACAGGTATTTTAAACCGGAATTTAACCATCTCACAACTTTTAGATTTGGTTGAGGAAAAAATGAAACGGGAGGGACTTCATACTTTTTCTGCACACAAAGGACATCCTGGAGAACTGGCTTTTGTTCGGAGGTTTGAATTGGCCGCAGCAATAAACCGACTGAAAACGTTAAATACTCGTTCATTAGCGGAATAAATAAAAAAGAAGGAGCTTCAGAAAATCTCCTCCTGAAAATAACTTAATTCACACGACTTCCTGTTTTTGTCGCTTGTTCGTCCGGTTTTTTTCTTTAACGTAATCCTTCCAAACAAAAGCCATGACAATGAGAAAGCAAATACTTGATATTTGGAAAATGGCGCCAATACTCATCATGGATGATAAAAATCCTAAGATTATTGCACTGAAGCCGATTCCGCTGTCAATGGCTGAATAATACATTCCATTGGCGATCCCGCGGCGATCTTCCGGTGTTTTCGACAGAACCCATGATTGAAGAGCAGGCATTAACGACCCGTAACCTGCTCCAAACAAAATGCCTGCCAATATAAGCATGCCGACAGAATACGTGAAGGATAAAATCCAGAGCGCTGCAAAGGTTAACAAGGCACAAACAATTGTAAGAGCCCACGGACCGTTTCGATCAAACCATTTTCCGGAAATAGGGCGAACCGCTGTAGCACTGAGAGCATTGCTTAAATAATATAAAAAAATTTGGTCAATCCCTCGTTCTTGGCCAAAGATGACGATGAATGTGATGATTCCGCCATATCCAAAAGAAGATAAAAATGTAAGTAAAGCCGGGAAACGCCCATGTTTGTCTATAAGAGAATTCATAAAGGAAAAATCTTTTACATTAAATGTTTTCTCTTGAACCGATTTTGGCGTTCGATATTGAACGGTTAATAGAGCGGCAACAGCCAACATTCCTAAAATGGCGGAGCCGTAAATCAAAGGTTTAAACCCAAAATGTTGGTAAATTAAGATGCCGACACTTGGAGCGACAATCATCCCAATGGTAATGGATAGACCGTAATAACCCATGCCTTCTCCGATTCTTTTGACAGGAACGAGTTCAACTGCAACGGTTCCATTTGCCGTTGTCGACCATCCCCATGCCAATCCGTGCAAAAAACGGATTAGCAAAAAGACGAAGATGACGGATGTCCAAGAATAAGATAAAGTTAAAATCAATAAAATAACGGCTCCTATAATAACAAGCCATTTGCGTGTTGCGGATTCAAGAATAAAGCCAATTATCGGGCGGATCAAGACGGCAGCAATGGAAAATAAGGTCGTAACAAGTCCGATTTCAATTTCATCAGCCCCGATTGCTTTGGCTTGCGGCGGCAAGGTGGGAAGAAGCATTTGGAAGCTCATGAAAACAAATAAATTTCCGATAACTAATAAGGTAAATGATTTCGTCCAAAGAGGCGGCAAATCGGAATGGCTGACCCGCTTATTCATGGAAGCAAAACACCTCCTAAATGATTAAAAACATGAAAATTTAGCTTTGTGAAAGATTACAGCTACTTCATTATACAGATTTTTCAAAGGAACTCAAGTTTTTTACACGGAAAAAGCCGATTTTCTTTCGAAGTTCAAAGAAAATCGGCTTTTTTAGTTATTGATTCGTCGGTATCAGGTTCGATAGTTGGCTGTTTTTCAATTGCTGTTTGAACGGTTTGAGAATATTGGCAAGGGAATTTTGGCGTTTTGCCATGCCGTATATCGCTGCTGCACCAATTCCGGCCAGAGTAAGCCACATAAAGGTTTGATTTTGCCGACGGTTGGCAAACATGGATCGTTTTCTGCCCATATTGAAGAGGGATCCCATTTGTTTCATGATGAAAGCACCTCTTTAGCGTGGTGTTTGGAAGAAAAACTTCCAACATTCATATTTTCAATTGGCCATCTTCTTTTTATGAATAACACTTTATTCCATGAAGAGGTTTTAACTTCTAATTGCAATTTTGACCTTCATATATTGGTACAGAGGAGGGGATCCCATTTGTTGCACAAAAAATGGAAACGGCGGCGCAGACGTGGACCTTTGCCATTGAAACATGTGCTGCTTATCTCGTTTATTTTGTTCAATGTTTTGACCGCATACAGTTTATGGTTTATCAATCGAGTGATTGAACCGACGTTAATCAACATTGCAGAAACGAATACTCGGCAAGTTGCTGAACATGCGATCCAAGATGCGGTATCAAAAATCATTACAGAAGATCTAGATATGAATGAATTAATCATCATTCGCGATCATAAAGCAAATGAGTCGAAAAGCTACAGTTTTAACTCACAGCTTTTCAATCGTCTTATTTCAGATGCTTCCCTGCATATCCAAAAATATTTAAACGGTGATATTGAAAAGGAATTAAAAGACATGGATGAAGTGAATGTTTACAAAAATCCGAATGGAAAAGGATTAATGTATCACATTCCCCTCGGTTTAGTAACGGATAATGCCCTTTTGGCCAATTTAGGTCCAAAAGTTCCGATAAGTTTTGAGATGATCGGTTCTGTTAATTCAGATATTGAAACAAAATATCATGAAATGGGCATTAACAACGCCTACTTGGAAATTTATATGCATATTGAAGTGAAAATGAATGTGATCGTTCCCTCTTTCAAAAAAAACATGGTAATTAAAAATTCAGTGAAAATAGGGGATTTATTTATTGAAGGAGATGTTCCACAATTTTACAACCATGGAGGTTCCGTCATTCCTCCTGTCATTACGCCATCAAAGGATGAAGGAAAATAAAAAATACCATTTTACATTTTGTAATTTAGGAAATATTAAATATGACAAAAATAATAAGGAGGAATTTATTGTGACTGTTTCAACACAAATCCAGGAAACTTTGGCAGGTTTAAAAAGTGCTCAAGCAAATTTTGAAACGTTTGCATTGCAAACAGAAAATAAGCAAGCAAAACAAATGTATCAGCAAGCTGCCCAGCAAACACAATCGATCGTTGATATGATCAATTCCCGGATGCAGCAAGTCCAAAATGAAGAGCCGCAATATAAGCAACAATGATAAGGTTGGTTTTCGCCAACCTTATTGCTGCAAAAAAGAGGCTGCCATTCGGATATTGATGGTCATATCAATGATTGCTGCCGTTTTTGCTGGATGTCAAGAGAGAGAAGCGACGAATGAACGATCGATAAAACCGTCAGATATAAGCTATTGGAACAATACTGCCCCTTTTGATCAGTCTCCCAGCATGAAAGCAAAACAAATTGCCTCCGGTTATGATGGGGTTTTAGATGTTGAAAGCATCAATACGGATCAAGATTTATTAGTTGTTTTTAAACTCGAGCATATGAAGCGTTTTCAGTTAAAACAAATGGAAAAGAAATTAAAAAAAAGGCTTGAAAAAACATTTTCAAAGCACCGTCTTACCGTATCAAGCGACATGAAGATATATTTGGAAACAGAAAAACTTGCTAAAGATTTAGACGTCTTAAACAAAAAGGAGATGAAACAAAAAATTGGAAAAATTGTTAAGCTCAGCAAAGAACAGACATAAGAAGGTGTTTTAAAGATGGCCAATGAAAAAAGAAAAAATCAGACAAAAGTGATGCAAGATTACTATCAATTGGAGAAAAAAAACGAAACGAAACCACCCGTCATTAAAAACTGCGTAAAAGCCTTTATCGTTGGGGGAATCATTTGCTCAATCGGACAAGCCATTCAATGGATTTACATTTATTTTTTTAATTTTACTGAGCAAACGGCCGGAAATCCGACTGTTGCCACGATGATTTTTCTTTCAATGCTTTTGACTGGCTTTGGAGTTTACGACAGAATTGCTCAATTTGGCGGAGCAGGAAGTGCAGTTCCTGTAACTGGTTTTGGCAATGCTGTTATTTCCGCGGCTATTGAGCACCGAACAGAAGGATTTGTCCTCGGAGTTGGAGGCAACATGTTTAAGCTGGCCGGATCGGTTATTTTGTTTGGAACTTTTTCGGCTTTTGTTGTCGCACTGATTCGAACGATTCTCGTGAAATGGGGTGGTTTTTAATGCTAAAAGGGCATCGCACGTGGGTTTTTGCCAATCGGCCTGTGATCATATCAACGGCGACTGTCGGCGGTCCTTTTGAAGCAAACGGGAGACTTTCGGAAGATTTTGATCTTTTGCATGAAGACTTATGGTTGGGGGAAGATTCGTACGAAAAAGCACATAAAGTTTTATTGGAAGAAGCCTTTTTCAAAGCGATGGAGAAGGCAAATATTGAAAAAGAAATGGTTGACTTCATTATTTGCGGCGATTTGGTCAATCAGATTACTCCTTCAAGCTTTGCTGCCAGAACACTCGGAAACCCGTTTCTCGGAATTTTTGGCGCTTGTTCAACTTCAATGGAGGGATTGGCATTAAGCGCTTTTATCATAAACTATGGAGGCGCGAAATTTTTATTAACTGGTGCTTCCAGTCATAATGCGGCGATTGAAAAACAATTTCGTTATCCGACCGAATATGGCGGGCAAAAACCGCCAACCGCGCAATGGACTGTCACGGGTGCAGGAGTTGCGCTGTTAAGCAATGAAGGAAAAGGACCTTATGTCACATCTGCAACGATTGGAAGAGTGGTAGACCTTGGAATGTCTGATCCGTTTAATATGGGTGGAGCGATGGCTCCTGCAGCAGTTGATACAATTGAGGCTCATTTCAGGGATTTAAACATTGATTCATCTTATTATGATTTAATTGTCACTGGAGACTTAGGGAAAATAGGACGAAAAATTGCCCTTGATCTGTTTGCGAAAAACGGAACAGGCATGGATGAAAGCAAATTTCAAGATTGCGGTTTAATGATTTACAGAGAGGGACAGCCTGTATTATCCGGGGCAAGCGGCGCCGGGTGCTCAGCTGTCGTCGTTTATGGACATTTGTTAAATCGAATGAAAAAAGGTGAATTTCGCCGAATTCTTGCTGTCGCAACGGGGGCTTTGTTGTCGCCGTTGAGCTATCAACAAAAGGAAACAATTCCGTGCATTGCCCATGCAGTATCGATTGAGTTCAGGGGGTGAATGGATTGGCCGCATCATTTTTTTGGGCGTTTGTCATCGGAGGTCTTATTTGTGTCATCGGCCAAATCATGTTTGATGTTTTTCATTTAACACCTGGTCATACATTAAGTACGTTGGTTGTTATTGGCGCCATTTTAGATGGATTTGGGCTTTATGAACCGTTTATCGATTTTGCCGGTGCGGGAGCCACCATTCCGATTACAAGCTTCGGCAATTCCCTTGTCCACGGTGCGCTTCAGGAGGCGGAAAAGCATGGATTAATCGGTGTTTTAACGGGAATGTTTGAAGTGACAAGTTCCGGTGTTTCAGCAGCAATTGTTTTCGGCTTTATCGGTGCTTTGCTATTTAAACCAAAGGGGTGATATCATGACCGTTGCGTCACAAGTGAAACAAACACTGGCAAGTTTAGAAAGCATCCACGCCGGATTGCAAAATTTGGCGCTGACTTCAGCCAATGAAGAAGCGCAAAAAGTTTTTCATGAAACAATGTTGGCAGCGGAAGAAATTATCCATGATTTAACGAATAGGATCGGAAAACTTGAATTTGAAGAGCCGGAATACAAAGGTTTTTGAAAAGAGGGGTTGTTATGCCAGAGTGGGTTGCAGTAATCATTCGTTCTCTTGCCATTATTATCGGTTTGTTTGTCATTACAAAGCTTTTAGGAAAAAAACAACTATCGAAACTGTCTTTTTTTGAATACATTACTGGGATTACGATCGGTGATATTGCCGGAACACTGTCAATGGATGTTGATTTAAATTTGACAAACGGCATCGTCAGCATTATCGTTTGGGCATTGATTCCATTTCTGGTCTCTTATATATCCTTGAAGAGTCCGAAATTTCAAGAATTTATTGAAGGAAAACCAACAATTTTTATTAAAAACGGAAAAATTATGGAAGACAATTTAAAGAAGGAAAAATTCCCTTTGTCTTCCTTATTGGAACAGTTGAGGAAACACAAAATCCACCATGTCTCAGATGTAGAATTCGCCATTCTTGAGACAACAGGGGAATTAAGTGTCTTGTTAAAAAAAGAAAAACAGCCTGTTACTGTGGGCGATTTAAAGAAAAATGTTGCGCCAATAAAAGAACCGCAAAATGTCATTTTGGACGGGAAAATCATGGATGAGGCGCTCTCCACTATTGGCTTAAATCGGAGATGGCTGAAAGAAAAACTTGATCAAATGGGAATAGCCGTAGAAAACGTATTTTTTGCCCAAGTCGATTCGTATGGACAACTCACCGTTGATTTATATGATGACAAAGTAAAAGTTCCGAAGCCGATTGAAAAAGAACTTCTTCTTTCATCTCTAAAAAAAGTGGAAGCCGATTTTGAACTTTATGCCTTGCAAACAAAAAATCATGAAGCAAAAAACATGTATTTAAAAAACAAAGAAAAAATGACAAAGATGATTCAAACTTTAACACCTTTTTTACAAGATTGATGGGAAGGATGAAAATGAAAACATATGATTGCATCATTATCGGCGGCGGTATTGCAGGTTTATCGGCAGCTATTATGCTTGGCAGGTATCAGCATCATGTACTTGTAATTGACGCGGCGGAAGGAAGATCAACACTTTGCAGAAGCTACCATAATATTTTAGGATGGCCGAATGGAGTAAGCGGACTTACTTTGCGAAAACTAGGCAGGAAACAAGCAGAACGATGCGGAGTGGAATTTCAGGAGCAGCTTGTTCAACAACTCGAAAAAGACCAAGAAATGTTTACTGTCAAAACGGAAGACTCAAGCATTTATCGGGCAAAAAAACTGCTCATCGCAACTGGTGTGACTGACCGTATACCTGAAGAGTTGTCAAATATGAAACCGTGCTTAGGGATTTCCATTTATGTTTGTCCGGACTGTGATGGATATGAAGTGATCAACAAATCGGTGATCGTGCTTGGAGCAGGAAATACAGGAGCTCATTTAGCCCTCGCTTTAACCTATTGGACAAAAGATATTGTATACATCAACCATGACGGAAAAGAAATCAATGATCAGTTGCAAAACAAATTAATGTTAAAAGGCATTCAATACATAAAAGAACCGATTCAAAAAGTGTTAGCAGAAGGCGAGTGGTTTCAAGGCGTCAAATTAAAAAACGGTCGGTATCTTAAAGCCGACAGAGGATTTTTAGCCTTTGGAGGAAACAAAGTTCATTCTGATTTAGCAGCCCAACTTCAAGTCGAGAGAATGGAAAATCAACATTTGCTTGTTGATGCCCGAACGAAAGAAACAAACATTCAAAATGTTTGGGCGGCCGGCGACGTAGTCGCACACTCCGAACAAGCGCCTATTGCAATGGGGGAAGGCACGCAGGCAGCTATTTGGATTCATAAAAGGTTATTGGAGGAAAAAGAAAGGATTTAAGGGAAAAGGTTCGGAAAGAAGTTCCCTTAAGTCCTTATTTTATTTTCCAAAAAGTATTGTAATATTTATTAATTCTTGTATTATTTTTCTAGACAAAAACGCAGAGAGGAGAAAGGATATGGAGCAAACAAAACATCTTGTACATAAAAAAGAGCGCATCTATTTTGGTCTTGTTCTTTTCATCAGTCTTGTCATTTATATCGTGTTGTGCCTTTCAGTAATCGGTCTGTTGGTTCTCTTCTTATTTTTCATCATTTCAATGTTTTTCCATGGAATAATGATTGGGTACATCCGGACGAATGGCGTAAAAGTGACCGAGGAACAATTTCCGGCTGTCCATCAAAAAGTTCAAGATCTTTGCGTTCAAATGGGAATCGATAAAGTTCCTGATGTCTATGTAGTGGAATCAAGCGGAATTTTAAACGCTTTTGCAACAAGATTTTTTGGCAAAAACATGGTTGTCTTATATTCGGAAGTTTTTGAACTGACAGAATCAGAAGCGGAAGATGAACTTGTTTTCATTATTGCCCATGAACTAGCTCATATTAAACGCAACCATTTGTTGAAACATTCTTTTATTTTGCCGGCCATGTGGATCCCGGGACTAGGCGAACTGTATTTGCGGGCTTGTGAATTTACTTGTGACCGATATGCTGTTTTCTATTGCGGAAATCCTGAAGCGGCCAAAAACAGTTTAACCATTTTGGCCGTTGGAAAAAAGCTATATAAGCGGGTAAATCGGGAAGCTTATTTAAAGCAAATGGGGCAAGAAAAAGGCTTTTTTGCTTGGTTGAGCGAAATACTGTCGTCGCATCCGCCGCTTCCGAAACGAATTTACGAAGTCATGCGCTTTTTGGAAGAAAAAGAAATGGACTTGAAGAGCAGCAAATGGGGATGGATTTTCTTAGCTGGAACAGTTGCAGCGGCTGTCCTTTTTACAGCAGGAATTTCTTTTTTCGTTAAGCAGATGGAAAAAATCGGTGAATCGATGATCTTTGCCGAAGATGAGGAAGTTTCATTGGAAGAAGGGGAAAATCCTGAAAAACCGGAAATCATTCAATCTGTTATTTACGGAAACACAGATGAAGTGACACAGTTGATTAACGAAGGAAAGGATTTAAATGAAAAAGATAGCGAGGGGATGTCTGCCATTCATTGGGCAGCGCTTGCTGGCAATGAAGAAATGGTTTTGCTTTTACTGAAGAATGGAGTGAACATTGATGAAACGGATGACTATATGATGACTCCTTTGATGGAAGCTGCGCAAAATGGCCATCTAAACGTTGCCGAACAATTGCTTCTTCACGGAAGCGATCCGAATGCAGAGGATGCGGACGGCATGACTCCGCTCTTCTATGGAGTGATGAGCAATCGTCCTGAAATCGTCAAATTGCTGCTTGATGCCGGGGCAGATCCTACCAAAACGGATTATGCAGGCGATACGCCGCTAGTTTATGCGTTTCGTCAACAGCCTCAAAATCGGGTAATTATCGACATGTTGAGAAAAGAAATGCGGTAACAGGCTTGCTCTCCACCTGCAAGGGAAACGAATGGAAAGCAAAATATGCTATGAAAGAGGAGCAATCGAAAATGGAAATCAAAACATCCAAAAAAATGAATGCATTTGAAACGTTAATTTTTACAGAATTGGCTTACCATAAAAAAAGGAAAATGAGGGAAGGGATCGATATCATTGATCTGAGCGTCGGCAGCCCTGATGCCCCGCCTCCTGAATTTATCCGTAATATTCTCAGCAAAGCTGTCTTAAATGAAAATGAATATGGCTACAGCCTCTCGGGGTCTCATGAGTTTCATTTGGCTGTCTGCCAATACTATCATCGGAAATTTCAAGTTGATCTCAATCCTTCTACAGAAGTCATCCAGACGATGGGCTCACAAGATGGACTCGTTCATTTCCCTATGGCTTTTGTCAATGAAGGCGATATCGTGTTGCTTCCTGATCCGGGTTATCCTGCCTATGAAGCCGGAGCGAAGCTGGCGGGAGCAACGATATACCCTCTGCCTTTATTGGAGCGCAACTCCTTTTTGCCTGATTTGGATCATATTCCAAGCGAAATTGCAGAAAAAGCAAAAATGTTGATTTTGAATTTTCCCGGAAATCCCGTCCCAGCTTTAGCGACAAAAGCATTTTTTGAAAAGGTGGTGCGCTTTGCGAAACAATATCAAATCATGGTTGTTCACGATTTTGCCTACTCTGAGTTAATATTTGACGGAAGAAAAGGTATCAGTTTTCTATCCGTCGAAGGAGCAAAAGACGTTGGCGTGGAATTCAATTCATTGTCAAAAAGCTTTAACATGGCTGGCTGCCGGATCGGCTACATTGTTGGCAATGAAGAAATCATCCGTCAATTTGCCCGTTTCAAATCCAATCTGGATTACGGAGTGTTTGCTCCAATCCAACGAGCGGCGGCTGCTGCGTTGACAGATGGCGACCAGTTTTTGGATCTGAATCGATCCATGTATGAAAAACGGCGAGACCTTTTAGCCGATGGATTGAAAGCAATCGGCTGGGATGTCGAGGCGCCGAAAGCAACAATGTTCATGTGGGCAAAAATTCCAAAGCCCATCAAGTCGAGAGAATTTGCTTTAGAACTGATCGAACGGGCGGGTGTTGTTGTAACACCAGGATCAGCATTCGGCCAATATGGAGAAGGGTATGTCCGCATTGCGCTTGTTCAACCGGAAGCGCGATTGAAAGAGGCCGTTGAACGGATTGATCGAAGCGGCTTGATCAGAGTATAGAAAAAATATGGCAGAAGATTCTTGCGAAAGATCTGGCAATCTGGATGAAAAAGAGCTATGATGAGTATGCTACATATTCAAATGCAAAATTGAGAGTGATGGGTGGTGAAGAAATGGGAGCTCATGAGATTGAATACAAGCTGTATGGAGACGATATGCAGTTTGTCGAGATTGAATTAGATCCCGGTGAAAGTGCGATTGCCGAAGCAGGCGCCATGATGATGATGGATGATGGCATTGAGATGGAAACCGTGTTTGGTGATGGAAGTGATCAAGGAAAAGGACTCCTCGGTAAACTCGTCGGTGCCGGGAAACGTCTGATTACCGGAGAAAGCCTGTTTATGACGGTGTTTACAAATCAAGGGTTGGAAAAAAAACATGTTTCCTTTGCCGCTCCATACCCGGGGAAAATTATCCCAATTGATTTGAAAGAATTTGGCGGAAAAGTCATTTGCCAAAAAGATGCTTTTCTTTGTGCTGCAAGAGGGGTTTCAGTTGGGATTGAGTTCCAGCGTAAACTTGGAACTGGATTTTTCGGCGGCGAAGGTTTCATCATGCAGAAGCTGGAGGGAGACGGATTGTCTTTCTTGCATGCGGGTGGTACAATTATCAAAAAAGATTTGTCGCCGGGAGAAAAATTGAGAATTGACACAGGTTGTTTAGTGGCAATGACAAAAGAAGTCGATTACAGCATTGAATTTGTCGGCAAGGTGAAAACCGCTTTTTTTGGCGGTGAAGGGTTGTTTTTCGCAACCGTACGCGGTCCCGGGTCTGTTTGGGTGCAATCATTGCCGTTCAGCCGTTTAGCTGACAGAGTCTTTGCCGCGGCTCCGCAAAGGGGAGGCAGCGTTGGGGAAGGCAGCATTTTAGGAGGTCTCGGCGACTTGTTTGACGGAGACGATTAATTGAAGAAAAGAGGAAGCGGCTGAAGGCCATTCCTCTTTTCTTATGGGAAAAAGCAGAGAGAAAAACCCTTTGTGGAAAAAATGAAATAGTAGTATAATATTAAAATATTAAAATTAATTGAAAATTAAATGGATTTCAAAAGCGGGGGGATTTATTTTGGCACAATTACGCAGCAATATGATAAAAAAAGGATTTGACCGCGCTCCGCACCGCAGCCTGTTGCGTGCAGCCGGCGTTAAAGAGGAAGATTTCGACAAACCGTTTATTGCAGTGGTCAATTCTTATGTTGATATTATCCCGGGTCATGTTCATTTGCAAGAATTTGGAAAGCTTGTGAAAGAAGCGATTCGCGAAGCCGGCGGTGTGCCATTTGAATTTAATACAATCGGTGTCGATGACGGTATTGCAATGGGGCATATCGGAATGCGCTATTCGCTCCCAAGCCGTGAAATTATTGCCGATTCAGTTGAAACAGTTGTCAACGCCCACTGGTTTGATGGGATGGTCTGCATTCCAAACTGCGATAAAATTACGCCGGGAATGTTAATGGCGGCTTTGCGGATCAACATTCCGACGATATTCGTCAGCGGAGGACCGATGGCTGCCGGAAAAACAAGCGACGGGCGAAAAATTTCCCTATCTTCTGTCTTTGAGGGTGTAGGCGCTTATCAATCGGGGAAAATCGATGAAAACGGATTAAAAGAACTTGAGATGTACGGTTGTCCGACGTGCGGCTCTTGTTCAGGCATGTTTACGGCAAACTCAATGAACTGTCTATCTGAAGCATTAGGCTTGGCACTTCCCGGAAACGGGACGATTTTAGCTGTTTCACCGGAACGGAAAGAACTTGTCAAACGGACAGCGAAACAGCTAATGAAATTGATCGAAATGGATTTAAAACCGCGCGACATCGTGACGGAAAAAGCAATCGATAACGCCTTTGCTTTAGATATGGCTTTAGGAGGCTCGACAAACACTGTCTTGCATACGCTCGCCCTTGCCAATGAAGCTGGCGTTGACTACCCGCTTGAACGGATCAATCAAGTGGCGGAAAGAGTGCCTCATTTAGCAAAGCTTGCTCCGGCATCCGATGTTCATATTGAAGATTTACATGCAGCTGGAGGAGTTTCCGCGGTGTTGAACGAACTGACGAAAAAAGAAGGAACACTCCATTTGGATTGCATCACTGTAACAGGCAAAACGCTCGGTGAAAATATTGCCGGCTCAGAAGTGAAAGATTACAATGTGATTCGTCCGATTGACAAACCTTATTCCGAAAAAGGCGGTCTTGCTGTTTTATTTGGCAATTTGGCTCCTGATGGCGCAATTATCAAAACAGGCGGCGTTCAAGGAGGAATTACCCATTTTGAAGGCCCTGCGGTCATTTTTGACTCTCAAGAAGAAGCGCTCGAGGGCATTGCGAAAGGCAAAGTAAAAGAAGGAGATGTTGTTGTCATTCGCTACGAAGGACCAAAAGGAGGCCCTGGAATGCCGGAAATGCTCGCACCAACATCGCAAATTGTCGGCATGGGTCTAGGTCCGAAAGTGGCTCTCATCACGGACGGACGTTTTTCAGGCGCATCCCGCGGGCTTTCGATCGGGCATGTGTCACCAGAAGCTGCTGAAGGCGGGCCAATTGCCTTTATTCAGGACGGCGATCATATTGTGATTGATATTGAGAAACGAACCATTGATGTTCATGTTTCCGAAGATGAATGGAACAAGCGAAAAGCGGAATGGAAAGGCTTTGAGCCGAAAGTAAAAACCGGTTATTTGGCACGCTACTCGAAACTGGTTACATCCGCAAGTACAGGCGGTATTATGAAAATATAAAAAAGAACTCGCCCATCGGCGAGTTCAGCTTGTGGAGAAAGGGATTTTCTCTGCAAGCTTTTTTATTGTTTTTTATACCTAATAGCGTGCTAAAAATCGATCTTTTTTTCTCAATCTGCCCCTTTGAACCCGGTATTGGCTTTAAATGATACCTCCGCATACTTTTTCTCGTCCCGTTTTGCGGAGACAAGCGTGCCAATCACACCTCCGATGAAACCAGCAGGCACAGAAATGAGTGCAGGGTTTGTGAGCGGGAAAAGAGGTTCGCCGACAAAAAAGGCTTTTCCGACTTCCGGATGAATGACGTTTGGACTGACCGACACTAAAACGATCGCCGTAATTAAACCGGCCAGCATAGCAGTAACGGCTCCGGCAGTATTAAACCTTTTCCAGTAAATCGTATAAATTATGACAGGCAAATTAGCGCTCGCAGCGACGCAAAAGGCAAGAGAAACAAGAAATGCGACATTTAATGATTGCGCACCAAGCGCCAGCAGGATCGAAAATGCAGCAACTCCAACAGATGCCCATCTTGCCGCCATCATTTGCTGTTTTTCTGTCACTTTTCCTTTTTTGATGATCTGTCCGTAAATGTCATGAGCAAATGCGGATGCACCAGACAAAACCAAACCAGCAACAACTGCGAGTATTGTTGCAAAAGCGACTGCGGAAACGAATGACATTAAGAAGTCTCCGCCAAGTGCTTTCGCTAGCAGCGGCGCAGCCATATTACCAGCCGGATTTTCAGCGATTATCGTTTCTGATCCGACAAATTTTGCTGCACCGAATCCTAAAAAGATTGTCATGACATAAAAGATTCCGACAACCCATGTTGCGTTAACAACCGATGAACGTGCAGTTTTTGCGTCCTTTACAGTAAAAAACCTCATTAAGATATGCGGGAGCCCAGCCGTTCCCAACACTAAGGCAAGCATCATCGAAATTAAATCTAACGGGTTTTGATATATAATTCCTGAATGCAGGTAGTTTTCGCCATGTGGCGTCGCTTCAGTCATATCGTTGAACAGTTCAACCACATTAAAGTTAAATTTCAACAAAACTAAGAAAGAAATGATGATCGTTCCCGCCATAAGCAAGATAGCCTTTATGATTTGCACCCAGCTTGTGGCTGTCATTCCTCCAAATAATACGTAAATCGTCATCATGACGCCAACAAGCAATACTGCAATCCAATAATCAATTCCTAATAATAATTTTATAAGTGCACCTGCACCTACAAGTTGAGCAATCATATAGAAAATAACAATGGTGATGGAGCTGAGAGCAGCTGTTGCGCGGACTTTTTTCTCGCTAAACCTTGCATTTATCATATCAGCCAGTGTATATTTTCCTAAATTTCTGAGAGGCTCTGCAACGATAAATAAAACGAAGAGATAAGCGGTTAAATAGCCGATGCTGTAATAAAAACCATCAAATCCGTTTAATGCGATGGCGCCTGCAATTCCAAGAAAGGATGCGGCTGATAAATAATCGCCTGCTATCGCCAACCCATTTTGCCACCCGGTTAAGCCGCCGCCGGCTGTATAAAATTCGTTTGCGGTTTTTGTTCTTTTTGCAGCCCAATATGTGATATACAAAGTGATTAAAAGAATAATTAAAAACAAAATAAATGCCGGTACACTCATGAAAGGGGAGCCTCCTTATTTAATGTTTTCTTCAATAATTTCATCAGCCATTTGATCAAATGTTGCCGCTTTCTTGACATACATCATGGCAAACACCCAAACCATGACAAACAGCCCCAGGGAATAAATCCATGTCCAAGTAATCCAGCCGATTGCCTTGACCTCAAGAATGGAGGTGTAGCCTGTCAAAATCGGCAAAAGAAAGTATGAAACAAAAAAAATAACCATGATGGGGACAACAAACTGAACTTTTTTTTGAATCAACTGTTTAAATTTACTGGAAGATACAATTTTTTCATAATCAACAGCATTAGGTTTTGGCGATGCCAATTCGTTGTTATTTTCCAACATAATCCCACTCCTTTTCAGAATATTTATAATTATAGATCAATTATAATAATAATGAATATACAATGAACAGTCAACAAAAAATAAAAGCGCTTTCATCGCGAATAAAAAAACAGCAAAATCTTTCATAAGATTTTACTGTTCTAAAAAAAGAACGTTTTGTTATTTCCAATGCTGCTTCAAAAATTCGTCACGACCTGATTTTCGGCGATCTTCTTCATATTCTTCGGGATTTTTTTTATAAAAGTCTTGATGGTAGTCTTCCGCCTGGTAAAAAGGTCCTGCCGGCAATATTTTCGTCACAATCGGCTTGTGAAATTTTCCGCTTTTTTCTATCTTTTCTTTGGATTGCTCCGCTTTCTCTTTTTGTTCTGCATTATGATAGAAAATAGCAGTTCGATATTGGCTGCCTCTGTCATGAAATTGGCCTCCATCATCTGTCGGATCAATTTGCTGCCAGTAAATTTCTAACAGCTTTTCGTACGGGAACACGCTGGGATCAAACACAATTTGTACCGCCTCAAAATGCCCGGTTGTTCCCGTTTTCACTTGTTCATAAGTAGGATGATCGACATGCCCGCCTGTATAGCCGGAAACGACTTTTTCAATTCCTTCCCATTGATCAAAAGGTTTTACCATACACCAAAAACATCCGCCGGCAAATGTTGCTACGTCCAGTTTTTTCTTCATTTGAATCGCTCCTTGTCCGTTTCTTGTATGTTTCTAATGGCAGATGCCAAGATTAAAGAAAACAATTTTTACTTGTATCGCAATGATGAGCACCCAAGCGAGGACATTGAAAACATGTATAGCCGGAAACTTTCTTGGCTCCCGTTTTTTTAGCATAAAGTAGATCAAAACAGATACAATGGTAAAAATTGCGGTTAACCCCAACATGGCTGTAGTAGGAGCAAACCAATAATAATTGTCTAAAATAGGGAAGACAATTGTGGGAGTATAAAATAAAGATAGAGAATACAATCCAAATAACCATGAAAAAATCATTAAAACCAATATAGAGATTAGTGGAATTTTTTGCAGCAAACGTGATGCCCCTTTCCAAATACGATTCCGATTAAATATATGAGTTTATAAGTATTTTATGTTTGAATATAGTTCATGTCAACGATCGTGCTTGATTATGGTAAGATGGTAGAAATACTACGTCATTAGGGGGAATATTAATGAGTTTTGAAGGAAAAGTCGTGATTGTCACCGGAGGAGCGCAAGGGATTGGCAAAGCAGTCGCCAATGCCTATGGAAAAAACGGTGCAAAAGTAGTGATTGCAGATGTAAACGAAAAGGGACGGCAAACAGCTGATGAAATAGACGCCACCTTTATCCGGACAGATGTCAAGAATCCATTAGACATTATCCATTTAATGGATGATGCACATCATAAATTTGGAAGAATCGATATTGTCGTAAACAATGCGGGTGTTTCCAGATTCAAATCTCTTTATGAATTAACTGTTGAAGAATGGGATGAGGTCGTGAATACAAACTTGAGGGGGGTGTTTTTATGTGCAAGAGAAGCTTCAAGGTATATGAAAAAAAATGAAAAAGGTGGAGCCATCATCAACATTGCTTCCACAAGAGCGTTCATGTCGGAGAAACATTCGGAAGCATATGCCGCCACAAAGGGAGGGATCGTTGCGTTAACCCATGCTCTTGCCATTTCCCTTGGGGAAGATAATATTCGGGTAAACTGCATCAGTCCAGGTTGGATTGAAACAAAAGATTATCATGCGCTTACTGAACGCGATCATTTTCAGCATCCGGCAAAACGCGTGGGCAAACCGGAAGACATTGCCAGAGCCTGTTTGTTTTTATCCCATCCGGACAACGATTTCATCACAGGAGAAAATATTATTATAGACGGCGGCATGACCAAAAAAATGATTTATGAAGAATAAACGAAAACAAACCGGGGATTCCCGGTTTGTTTTCAGCAAAACTGGTCATTCCGATTCGGGTTGGACAGGCCGAAAAGCGGGCGTAAGAAAAGAGCGGTGTAGCTGCCAAGAAGTGCGATGACGGCCCATACCCAACCATGAAAGCTGAAAGAGGCAATGCCACCGAAATAAGCGCCAACGTTGCAGCCAAAGGCAAGGCGGGCGCCGTATCCCATTAAAATGCCGCCGATAAGCGCAGCAGCTGCTTTGCGAAGAGGGATTTTGCGAAGGGCATAAAATCCGCCGGCGCATGAAGCCAGCATGGCGCCCAATATAATTCCAAAATTCATTACACTAGTGGAATCGGCCAAAACGGATCTCTTCAAAGCTTGGCTGTTAGCCCCTGACCAGTATGCCCATTCCGTGACATCAATCCCCACGGCCATGGCGGCTTTTGATCCCCAAAGAGCAAAAGCGGATGTAATTCCCCAAGGCTGTCCGCGGACAATTAATGTAGCAGCATTTAAAACAGCAAGGACAACCGCCGCCGTCCATAACGGCCAAGAACCGCGGATGATTCTTCTCCATCCTGTCGTTGTTGGAAGAGGCTTCATTTTGGGCGGTCTCACTTTTCGTTCAATGGCAAGAGTCCCCGCAAAAATAGCTGCAAAGACGGTCATTTGAACCGCCCATGCGGAAAAGTAGCTCCCCGTCACATCGGCCAAGGAAACGGCGGGGAAGGCGGGCATTTTATTGATCCAAAAATCAAAGTGCCAAGCACCGAGCACAGAGCCGACAATAAAACCAAATAACGTGATAAACATGGAAGATTGGCCGCCTCCAAGGCTGTATAAAGTGCCTGATGCACAGCCGTTTCCAAGCTGCATCCCGACACCGAACAAGAATGAGCCGACGATTAAACTCAAACCTACAGGTGAAACATATCCGGCCGGTTTAACACCAAAAAGCCCGTAGCCGTTGGCCAGAATGATAGCGAACAGGGTGGAGGCAACCGCCAGCATCACCATATGAGCGCGAATTCCTTCCCCATTGCCGACAGAAACCAATCGCCGAAAAGCGGAGGTAAAGCCGAACCGGGCATGAAACAATGCTGTTCCGAGCAAAAATCCGATCCAAAGCTGAATGCCAAGTTGCAATCCTTGATTTAAAAAGATATATATACTTAAAATAAGTAGCGAAAGCAAAACGACTGTTGCCAGTGTTTTTTGCGGCGATGGCAAAGAAGCTTTCGTTGTTTCTTTCTTTGTTGTGATAGCTGCTTGTTCAGCTGCCAATTTTAATCACTCCTTATTCTGATTTGTTTAGTAAGTTTTGCATGTGGGATATTTTATTACAAAAATATTTATTTGTAAAATGATTTGATTTTCTTTCAAACGATTCGCGACTTTATGAGCTGGAAGGAGATTATTCATGAAACAGGGCGACTATACTCAAGGAAACATTTTAAAACAACTTATCTTTTTTTCAGCACCGATTATGGTGACCAATTTTCTCCAAGTTTCCTTCCAGTTTATTGACAGCCTATGGGTTGGAAATTTACTGGGAGCCAATGCCCTTGGTGCTGTTGCCATTTCCGGTACGGTCATCTTTGCGGTTTTATCCTTCATTATCGGCATCAACCAGGCGACATTAACGATTTTATCACAGCTGAAAGGGAAGCAGGATGAAGAGGGGCTGAAGCAATACGTCAATGCTTTTGTCGTCACGCTTTTTCTTCTATCCATTATTTTGGGGTACATCGGATTCTTTTTGGCGCAGCCTATTTTGCGCATGCTTGACACTCCTGACGGCATGATGGACGCTGCAACGCTTTATTTGCAAATTAATTTTCTCGGTATCATTTTTTTGTTTGGATATAACTTTGTGGCGACTTTGATGCGTGCAGTGGGGGAAAGCAAAGCGCCGGTTTATTTTGTCGTAATGGCTGTTTTGTTAAATGCTGTTTTAGACCCATTATTTATTTCTGTTTTCGGTTTCGGGATTGCCGGCGCAGCATATGCAACGGTTTTTGCACAGGGAATTGCCTTTCTATTCGGCATGTATTTGGCGATCAAGCGCAAGCTCGTCCCTTTTTCTTGGCCAAAAATGCCCGATAAAAAAGAGATTTTGCTCATATTAAAAATGGGGGTGCCGTCCGGTCTGCAAATGTTGGTTATTTCTGCTGGAGTGACAGCGATCATGAGCGTGGTGGCAGGATTTGGAGAAGATGTGCTTGCAGGGTTCGGAGCAGCCCAAAGGCTTGACAACCTCATCATGCTTCCGGCAACGTCCCTCGGCACGGCTGTCACAAGTCTTGCCGGACAAAATATTGGAGCGAACCGCTGGGATCGTGTTTACAAAATCGGCCGGTACGGTTTGGTTTATAATTTGATGATCATGCTGACATTCGCTATCTTTATTCTCTTTTTTGCTCATATCGGAGTGCAATGGTTTATCAAGGAAGAAAGGGCAGTGGATTTTGGCACGGAATATTTAAAAATCATTGCTTTTTTCTATCCTTTTCTAGGGATCAATTTTATTTTAAACGGTGTAGTGCGAGCGTCGGGCGCGATGATGCAAGTGTTGATGTTGAACATTATCTCGTTTTGGGTGCTTAGGTATCCGCTCACCTATCTTTTCTCAAAATTGCTGGGAGATGAAGGGATAGGCATCGGAATGGGGGTCAGCTTTGTTATTTCCAGTCTGTTTGCTTTTCTTTATTATCGTTTCGGAGGCTGGAGAAAGAAAGAATTGTTTAAAGATGCTGCATGAGAAAAAAGCCATTCCCTCATTTTATTCAGAGGGATGGCTTTTTACATAATCGGCAAAATTATAGATTAATTTAGCTGTTAAGCCCCAGATGACTTTATCTTGGTAATAATAGAAAAACTGTTTCGTTTTTGCTGATCTAAATCTGTATTGTTTTCCCCCGTAAATATGCTCGAATGGAAAATTTTCATCAGGAACTGCTTGAAACTGCACTTCGTATACTTTCGGTTCAGTATTGAGAAAAAAGGAAAAAGGAACTGTAAACATTTCGGAGACTTCATCTTCATTCGGGTGAAACAATGTATTTGCTTCAATTATGCCGATAAAAGGATAAATCATTGTTCCGTATGGTGTGATCAAATAATCGATCGGATGCACGTGATGGATCGCCTCGGCAGGTATGCCGAGCTCTTCAGAGGTCTCTCGGATGGCTGTCTCCATTGCGTGGCGGTCAAACGGCTCGATCTTCCCGCCGGGGAAACAAACATCCCCAGGCTGGCATCTTAAATGTTTTGCGCGAACTTCAAACAAAAGACAAGGTTCTTCTGCTTCTTGAATAAAAGGGAGCAAAACGGCGAATTTTTTCAGCTTGTCGATTCCGTGCAAAGTTGGTTTCCGCTGTTTGACTGTATTAAAAATATCTTTGACTTGCATGTTTCCACCTTCTCCAGTTGTTCTCTTTCCTTTTCATTATATAGGAAAAAAAGAAAAATTCGTTGATCATATCGTTTTTCTTTTGAATAAGCCAAAAATATTTTGCCACAATAAGGAGAAGAAACAGCGAGAGGTGAAGATCCGTGGAATGGTTCCCAAACAAAAAAAGGAAACGAAAACAAACATCTTTGGAAATGCGAACTGATGTTCATGATTTGTATGAGCCGTCTCGAGAAGCATACGGGCAGGCTTATCACATTCAGGAAAAGGAAGAAGAGCAGAAAGAATCGGAAGGGAATTAATCACAAGAAATTTTCAGTCAACGTAAATATTTTTCCTCCAAAACCGGGAATCCCCGGTTCTTTTTATGTCTTGTTCTAAAATCTACCCCGAACCTAGTTGCCAGCAAAATTACAAATTATTTTCGAACATTCTCTAGCATGATTGGTATGCTGAAGCGAATTTGATAAAAAATTTTTTTACCAAATGTCATGACAGTGGTGCAAAATATGATATGATAAAAAATGTTTACATATAACAATTCATTTGTAAAGACAGATGAATGGGGGAGGTTGAAAAATGAAGAGCCTTTCAAAGGAAAAACTTTTAGGAATAGCTGGTCTTGCATGGCTTTTTGATGCGATGGATGTTGGTGTGCTTTCATTTATAATTGCGGCTTTAAAAGAAGATTGGGATTTATCTCCTGAACAAATGAGCTGGATCGGAAGCATGAACTCGATCGGGATGGCAGCAGGTGCATTTTTATTTGGTCTTTTATCCGACAAGATTGGAAGAAAAAAAGTCTTTATCATTACGTTATTGTTATTTTCAGTCGGGAGCGGTCTGTCCGCCTTTACTGCGACTTTATCGGCTTTTTTAATTTTACGCTTTTTGATCGGCATGGGTTTAGGCGGAGAACTGCCGGTTGCATCCACGCTTGTTTCGGAGAGCGTTCCTGCAAAAGAGAGGGGAAAAACGGTTGTCCTGCTTGAAAGTTTCTGGGCAGGAGGCTGGCTGGCAGCTGCGATCATCTCCTACTTTATAATTCCGAAATACGGATGGCAAACGGCTTTGCTATTAACCGCCATCCCTGCCTTTTATGCTATATATTTGCGTCTGCAGCTTCCTGATTCAAAAAAGTTCGAATCAAGTCAATACAAAGCAAAAAGAAATGCATGGCAGCACATTGCCGCCGTTTGTTCAAAAAAACATGCCAAATCGACGGCGGTGCTTTGGATATTATGGTTTTCGGTCGTCTTTTCCTATTACGGCATGTTTTTATGGATGCCAAGCGTTGTGATCATGAAAGGCTACAGTTTAGTCCAAAGCTTTGAATATGTTTTGATTATGACTCTTGCGCAGCTGCCGGGTTACTTTAGCGCAGCTTGGCTTATTGAACGGGCGGGAAGAAAATTCGTCCTAGTCACCTATTTGATTGGAACAGCGGTCAGCGCCTTCTTTTTCAGTTTTGCCGACTCGGTTTTTGTGCTTTTAATGTCAGGAATCTTTTTATCGTTTTTTAACTTGGGAGCATGGGGGGCGCTTTATGCTTATACACCTGAACTTTATCCAACGGAAATTCGAGGAACTGGTGCTGGTATAGCGGCGTCTTTCGGCCGGATCGGCGGCATTTTTGGCCCGCTTTTCGTCGGCTATTTGGCAGCACAAAACGTTTCGGTCGGAAATATTTTTTTGATTTTTTGCATCGCCATTGTGATAGGGGCATTGGTTGTTCTTTTGTTCGGCAGAGAAACAAAAGCTCTGGAACTTGAGTAAAAGAGCCTCTGAAGGAATTTTTCCTTTAGAGGCCTACTTGATTTGATAGTAGTTGAAAAGTTGTTTTTGAAAGGAAGAAAGTTCAGGGTATTCGGAAAGATTTGAAAGCATCCCTTTTATAACAGGAAGCCTTGGCTCATCGGACATCATTTCTTTTTCCAAAACATCAATGGTGATTTGTAAATGCCCATTATCATTTATCTGTTGGCTCGCTTCTTTCAATTGTTCTAAGATGACCTTTGGGCAATCTGCATCTTTTGGATCGACATCAGTTTGAAACAACAGATTTTGAAGCATCTCAGCAGAAATTAACGGCGGTGATTGTCTGGATAATAATCCTTCCACAATGTCATCTAGAATATGCAAAATATACCCGGCCAACTCCTCTTTTTCGGCTGCGGCTTTTTTTTCAAAAATGAAAAACTGAATAAAGCAAAAATATATTCCCTGAATAATAATGTTTAAATCAGCTATATATTTTTCGATGCGGCTCCCGTAAATATTTTTTAAATTTGCAGAGAAAAACCCGAACATGTAGTTTTTCATAGCGGTTAACAGCGTATCAATTTTTTCATTGTGTTTTGTTAAATTTTCTCGGTTTTGCATAATGAACATTTCTTTGTGATCGAGAATCACCTCAAGCAGGGAAGATAATTGTTGCAAAAAACGCTCTCGCGGGTCATCGTATTTGAACCCGATCAAGTTGGTGTTTGTCTTTAATTTACTAAAAAATTGTTCGAGAATTTTGATCAACAAGTCTTCTTTTGATTTGAAATAAAAATAAAAGGAACCTTTCGGAATGCCGCATTCATTGGCGATTTCTTGGATTGAGGTGGAGGAATATCCTTTTCGGGCAAACAACTTCATGGCCGATTCAATGATTAAACGTTCTTTATCTTTCATCTCCTTCACGCCCCTTCATTTTTGATTCTTTTCATCAACAAATATATTTCATGTTGACTAGTAGACGACCGGTCAATTATAATGTACTTATCTAGTCAGTCATCTATTAGTATGGCGGATTTTGACTATATTGTCAATTTTAAAAAAGGGTGTGAGACTTTGGAGAAGATCATTCAGTTTTCATTAAAAAATCGGCTCGCCATTTGGATTTTAACGGCGATGGCAATTTTTACCGGTTTGTACTCCGGTTTGCATATGAAATTGGAAACAATCCCTGACATTAATACTCCTGTCATAACTATCACGACTACATATCCGGGGGCTGCGCCGGAAGAAGTAAATGAAAAGGTGACGATCCCTCTTGAGGAAGCCGTCCGCAATTTAAACGGCGTGGAAACGGTTAGCTCCAATTCTTTTGAAAATGCTTCTTCCATCCAGATAGAATATCAATATGAAAAAGATATGGAGCGAGCCGAAGCAGAAGTGGAAAAGGCGATCAAACAGATTGAATTCCCCGAAGGCGCAGGTGAACCGAATATTGCAAGGTTCAGCATTAACGCGTTTCCGGTATATACCGTCAGCTTCTCTGATAGCGGAAAATCTCTTGCAGAGCTGACGAGGCTTGTAGAGGATGTGATTGTTCCGGAACTGAAAGGTATAGATGGTGTGGAGAATGTTGTGACTTCCGGACAGCAAGTAGAAGAAGGACGGCTCGTTTTTCGTCAAGACAAACTAAAAAAATATGGTCTTGATGAAGAAACGGTCAAAAATTACATTCAAGGCGCAGATCTGAGAACACCGTTGGGCTTGTATGCGTTTCAAGATGCCGAAAAATCTGTAGTTGTAGACGGGAATATCGCAACCGTCGATGATTTAAAAGCTCTTGAAATTCCGATCACTCCAGCGCCTTCAGTCCAAGACCAGCATTCAGCTATGCCGCAAAACGCTAGACAAAATCGTCCAGTCGGGTCAAATCCGATAAACCAGGCAACGATTACAGGGCTGCCAACTGTAAAATTAGGCGAAATTGCCGACATTGAAATCGTTGGAAGGGCGGAAACGGTATCAAGAACAAACGGTAAAGAGGCTATCGGATTGCAGATTGTCAAAGCAACGGATGCAAATACCGTTGAAGTTGTCAATGAAGTGAAGGAAAAGCTCGCCGATTTGCGCAAAGAATACAAAGGACTTGAAGTCGATTCAACTCTAGATCAGGCAGAACCGATTGAAAAATCCGTTGAAACAATGTTAAATAAAGCTTTGTTCGGCTCCATTTTTGCCGTCATTGTCATATTGCTCTTTTTGCGCAACGTTCGTTCAACATTGATATCTGTCGTATCTATTCCGCTTTCCATTTTGATCGCGCTCATTGTTTTGAAGGAAATGGACATCACTCTTAACATGATGACATTAGGTGCCATGACAATGGCGATCGGCAGGGTGATTGATGATTCGATTGTCGTGATCGAAAACATTTACCGCCGCATGACATTAAAAGAAGAAGCGTTAAAAGGAAAACAGTTGATCATTGCGGCAACAAAAGAAATGTTTATTCCTATTATGTCATCAACGATTGTGACAATCGCGGTTTTCTTGCCTCTTGCTTTTGTGGGAGGAATGGTAGGCCAATTATTTATGCCGTTTGCACTTACCATTGTATTTTCGCTGTTGGCATCATTATTGGTAGCCGTGACGGTTGTGCCGGCATTGGCTTATGTTTTGTTCAGAAAAGGAGTGAACCGTCGGGCTGAGAACAAAAGTAAATCTGGCCTGCTAGTGAACAGCTACAAAAAGATTTTGACTTGGGCTCTCAATCATAAATGGATCACATCTCTTATCGCAGTCCTTTTGCTTGTTTCCAGTTTGTTTTTAGTCCCTTTTATCGGAGCAAGCTTTTTGCCAAATGAACAACAAAAACAAGTCATTGCCACCTATAACCCTAAACCAGGACAAACGCTGGAAGATGTGAAAGACATTGCTTTAAAAGCAGAAAATTATTTTGTCCACCGCGATCATGTCCGAACGATCCAATTATCTGTTGGCGGCGAAAACCCGATGAATCCGGGAAATCAAAATCAAGCGATATTTTTTATTATGTATGATGAGGATACGCCGAACTTTGAAAAAGAAAAAGAGGCCATTATCAAAGATTTAAGCAAGTTATCGAATAAGCAAGGCGACTGGGAAACGATGGACATGTCCTCAGGATCAACGAACGAGTATACATTGTATGTATATGGCGATTCAATGAAAGATATTGAACCAGTTGCTTCTAAAGTGGAAAGGCTGCTAAAAGAGGAACAAGATGTTCGAAATGTTGACACAAGTTTATCTGAAACATATGATGAATACACATTTGCCGTCAATCACAAAAAATTGAGCAAGCTGGGTTTGACAGCCGGCCAAATTGCCATGGAACTTAGCCGCCAGCATGATCGTCCGGTTTTAACAACGATTCAAAAAGACGGCCGTGATATTGACGTTTATTTAGAAACAGAGGAAGAAACCTATCGTTCTATCGAAGATATGAAAAATAAGACCATTCTCTCTCCATTAGGCGTAAATGTGAAAATTGGAGATATTACAGAAGTGAAAGAGGGCGAGACATCCAATACGATATCAAGACGAGACGGGAAATATGCCGCAACGATCAGCGGCGAAATCACTTCAGATAATGTTGGAAAAGTGAATGCGGACATCCAAGAAAAAATTGATGAATTGGATTTGCCGCCTGGTGTAGATGTTGAAACGGGCGGGGTGGCAGAGCAGATGAATGAATCGTTTGTTCAATTAGGAATGGCGATGCTTGCTGCGATTGCGGTTGTTTATTTTGTGTTGGTCGTTACGTTTAGCCAAGGACTTGCGCCATTTGCCATTTTGTTTTCGCTGCCATTTACCGTCATTGGCGGACTTTTAGCACTGTGGATTTCCGGTGAAACATTAAGCGTTTCCGCATTAATCGGCGCATTGATGTTGATCGGGATCGTCGTGACGAACGCAATCGTTTTGATTGACAGAGTGATTCATAAGGAACGGGAAGGACTATCGACTCGAGAAGCGCTCGTAGAAGCCGGTGCAACTCGTCTCCGTCCGATCTTAATGACGGCGCTGGCTACAATCGGAGCATTAATTCCGCTTGCTTTAGGTTATGAAGGCGATGGAGGGATGATTTCGAAGGGGCTCGGCGTTACGGTGATCGGCGGTTTAACAAGCTCTACATTGCTAACGCTTGTCATCGTCCCGATTGTCTATGAAATATTGAGCAAGTTTAGAAGAAAAAGTTCGCTCGAACATCAACAATGATGGCCGCTGAAAGGCAGCACTTTTTAAAAAGGCAGGAAACACTGACGTTTGAAAAAATGCAAAAAAAACTGGGTGCTGATGCACCCGGTTTTTTTCATAATTGCAATTGAAACATAAAGCCGCCTGTTAGGCAAAACAGGCGGCTTTAACGGAGAAGGTGAGATTCGAACTCACGCGGCGGTTGCCCGCCCTAACGCATTTCGAGTGCGTCCCCTTCAACCACTTGGGTACTTCTCCAAAATATTTGATCGGGAAGACAGGATTTGAACCTGCGACCCCCACGTCCCGAACGTGGTGCTCTACCAAGCTGAGCTACTTCCCGTTTGCGTCGACAAAAGATATTATACAACATAGTGAACATTTTGTCATCAAAAAAATTTATTTTTTTTAAATAAAGGAATGGCCATCTTTTTGTAGAATAAAGGTAGAAATACAGAAAGGAGGAAAAATATTGTGAAAGTTGAAAAGTTAGGATATGATATTGCTTTAATTGATCTCTATGATGTCGGTTTGGATCAGCGGACGGGATCTTATGTCTTCCTTGAAGAGGACATAACGATTATCGAAACGAGCGCCAGTCCTTCTATACCTTATTTATTAAATGGATTAAAGGAGCTGGGGGTTGATCCGAAAACCGTAAAAAATATAATCGTTACCCATATTCACTTAGATCATGCCGGCGGTGTCGGATTGCTGCTTGAACATTGTCCGCAAGCAAAAGTGTTTGTTCATCCGAAAGGTAAACGCCATTTGGCAGATCCATCCAGGTTAATTGAAAGTGCAAAAACAGTTTATGGGGAACAAAAATTCAACCAATTATTTGATCCGATTTTGCCTGTACCGGAAGAACGGTTGATTGTGAAAGAACATTTGGACACATTAAAAATTGGCGAAAATCGCATTTTAACGTTTTATCATACACCTGGACATGCAAATCATCATTTTTCTATTTTCGATCCTGTAAGCAACGGCATGTTTACAGGCGACACGATCGGAGTTTTTTATACGAAACTCTTGGATTCCGGCTTGGAATTCTATTTGCCGTCTACCTCCCCAAATCAGTTTGATCCAAATAAAATGCTTGACTCTTTAAAACGAATAGAAGAATTGAACGTATCGTATATTTATTTTGGACATTACGGCATGAGTGAACATCCAGAGGTTGTTTTCAATCAGGTAAAATACTGGCTGGATCTGTTCGTAGACAACGGCAGGCAAATTATCCTTCAAAACGAGAACAAATCGTTTGAAGAAAAGTCCAAGCTGTTATTTGATCTTTTGTATCGTACGATTTGCGGTTATTTAAATGAAAAAGGCATTTCAGCAGAACATGAGGTGCATCAATATTTGAAGCTAGATTTAATGATTTGTTCCCAAGGCATTATCGATTATTTGCAAAAATCCTAAGAGGATCGTTTCTCTCATCTGTTGCTTGCACAGATGGGAGTTTTTTTCGGGGAATGACTTGATTATTTCTCGGGAAAGCGCAAAATTCGCCAAAAATAATAGAAAAACGAGGAAAATAGCTCCTTTTGTCGAAACACCACTGATACGGTTATTATTTAAAATTCATGTCACATTTTCTGACAATCAACAACCTTAAGCATGGCAGATTTTGTACAATAATAATGAATAATCTCATAATTTAGGTGATGCACATGCTTTTTTTAAAAAAACGAAAAAAAGAAAGGGAGCTGGAATCTGAAAATCAGAAGCGTGATGATCGCAGATTTGCCGCTGAATTGGAAGTCGCTTCAGATCAACTTCAAGGTGTTATTGAACAGATGAGTTTAACTGCAGAATCGCTTCAAGACGTGTCTTCATCCAGCAAAAAAAGCACTCTTCAATTGTTGGAACACATTGACCATACGGCGGCGCATACGGAAAATGTATCGGATAAAATGCGCAAAATTGAAGAAGCTGCGATGAAAATTACGTCTTCCTCCCAAGAAATTCATTCTTCAAGTGTATTATTTTTCGAGGAACTTGCACAATCTCAAACACAGTTAAAAAACATTCAAGAAAATTCACAAGCAGTGTTGGAAGGCCATTTGCAGCTTCTGGAGCAAATGAACAGGCTCGTCACCTTTTCAAAACAAATGAATCAAATTCTTTCGACCATCGGGGCAATTTCGCAAAAAACAAAAATTCTTGCCTTGAATGCAAATATTGAATCAGCGAGAGCTGGAATACATGGGAAAAGTTTCGCCGTCGTTGCAAATGAAATCGGACATTTAGCAAACCAAACATCCGCTGCCGTTGATGAAACACACAACATTTTATCTTCGATTCAAACCGAAATCGATTTATCAACAACAATGGTAAAATCGGAAAGCGATCAAATCCAAAAAAGCTCTGAAGAATTATTATGTTTGATTGATACCCTTCACACCTATCAAGACAAATTAAGCGAGATAACGTCAATGGTCTCCCATTCAAGAGAAGCGGTGGAAATACAATCAGAAAATGTGCAGGAAATCAGAAAACTGTTGGAACAAATTGCAAATATGGCGGCTGAAAATAAAACGCATGCCTTAACGGTTCAAGAAGATATGGACAAACAACATCAAAATATAGAAGAGATGCTTGAAATTAGCAAAGCGTTAGACAAAACCGCCAAAGAATTGCAGAAGATGATTCATAAAGATCAACGCCGGCCAATCATTGAGATGGATCTTGAAGCAATGGAAGAGATGAAACAAAAAATTTTCACGCTGCTTGAAGAAGCGCCGTTGCATCAATTAGATGAATCTGTCCATAAAAACGTGTTGGATAAATTTTTGCAGCAAAACGAACGCATTGAGGCGGTTTGGTCCAATCGTTTGGATGGGACGTTTATTTATTCGAATCCGCCGGCAGGGCTTATTAATGCAAAAGCGCGTAAATGGTTTAAGGAAGCCAGCCAAAATAAAGTGTTTTTTTCAGACATATACACTTCCGCTGTCACAAAACGGCCGTGCATCACGATCTCGCTTCCGATTCTAAACAGCGGACAAATGGTCGGCATTATTGGAGTGGATTTAGCAATGCTGTAAGATAATCGTGTTTTGATTGATTTGAACCCAACCGTGTTTTTCCAAATGACAAAGATAAGAATGGAAAATATTTAAAAACGAGGGCATGGATTCTTCAATTCTCCATGCTTTTTTTAATGTCTGAATAATTTCTTCTGTCTGAAATGAGTTTTGTTTCTTGTTATGTAATAAATAATAGCATGTTAATAAAATCCAGACGCTCTCTTCGAAAAGAAAACCTTTTGAATAATCGCGAAATACTTGTTCAGGCACTTTAAAATAACGGATTTTCGTTTTTTCCGACAAAATTTGTGCGATGATGGAGTCGTAATGATAGGGTAAATATTTTTCGTCAAAAATAAAGATGGGCAAACATACATATTCATCGGAAAAAAAAGCAGAAGTCATTCGTGATTGTTTTACCATTCTGCCTGCTCCTCCTCAAGCTATCTGAACTTGTTATCGGTTAATCATGAATTCCGAGCTTCTGTTTTGTGTCGTCGATTTGAATTAAGAAGGAAATAGCATCAGCTAGTGCTTGCCGATAGATTAATAAATTTTGTGAATCTATTAGACAAAAAATCGTTCTTTTTACATCATCCAGATCATGTTGATCGATTCCAAGTTTGTCCAGTTTTTGATCCAGCTCTTGATAGAGTGCGTTCAACTTTTTGTTTTTCCGACTCAAGATCGCTTGTTCTATACGATTATAGGCAAATTCGTTAAATGCCTGCTCAAAATTCATGGTGCTATCACCCATCCCCTTTGACAAAAATGAATAAAAAATATTCATTTATATATTAATACAAAACCAATTGAATGTAAAATGAGAAAACGATAAACTATAGTTGAAATCGAAAATGGTGATAATGGGGAATGTGCAAAAGATGGAGATTAATAAACGCATTGGTGAACAAATAAGAGAAGTAAGAAAAAAATATAACATTTCAATGGTGCAATTAGCAGAAGAATTGGAAATCTCCCAGCCTCGACTTTCCCGGATTGAGAACGGGGAACAAGAAATACCGGTCAGTTTAATAGAAAAATTTTGCAAACGATTTAATATTCCAATGGAAAGCTTTTTTAAAGTGATCGAACACTCCGATCAATCGTTGTTGGATGACCAAGTGGAACAACTTTTATCCTCTTTAAATGATGACCAAAAAAAAGCATTATATATGTTTTTATCTTCATTTCAAAAATAATCCGCCGGCCTCTGTATCCTCTATCCCCTCTTTTTGCGAACATATATTCCGTTCCGTTATGATTTTGTTGCACGCTTTTGAAAGCTGGATGGCAGAAATGAAGCTTAATCTTCCGTTTGTGGGAACGTTGCCAAAAACGGCCGTTTCCATGTTACTATCATTTGTCCTATCTAGCAGAACAGAGAACTGCTGCCGTCAATCGTTTCAAGGATTTTTGAAATGAATTTATTTTCATAAGCAATGTTAAGGAGAACGGAAAAATTAGAAAATTGTTGAAATAGCCATTCGTTTGCAGTAGAATTTTGTTAACGTTAACATTTTGCAATGTTAGCGCCATGCGAATGACAGGAGAGGGGAAATGGGATGAAAACATTTTTGGATGAAGATTTTTTGCTTTCTAATGAAACGGCTGTTCAATTGTATCAAGTGGCAAAAGATTTGCCAATTATTGACTATCACTGTCATTTAAACCCGAAAGAAATTTATGAAAACAAGCGGTTTGACAACATCACAGAAGTTTGGTTATATGGGGATCATTATAAATGGCGGGCGATGAGGGCAAACGGAATAGCGGAAAAGTATGTGACCGGCGATGCGGATGATTATGAAAAATTTTTAGCTTGGGCGAAAACCGTGCCGATGGCCATCGGCAATCCGCTTTATCATTGGACTCATTTGGAGCTGCGGAGGTTTTTCGGCGTTGAAGAGTTGCTGAACGAGAAAACAGCTCCGAAGATTTGGGAAGAGGTCAATGCAAAGCTGCAAGATGAATCCTTCTCGGCAAGAAGCTTGATCAAAAGATCAAATGTTGAAACGATTTGTACAACTGACGATCCGGCCGATTCGCTTGAATATCACCAAAAATTAAAAGAAGCGGATGGTTTTGATGTGAATGTACTGCCGAGCTTTCGCCCTGATAAAGGCTTGGACATCAACGGGGACGGTTTTTTCAATTGGGTGCGCAAGCTGGAAGAAGCATCGGGAGTATCCATTTCCAGTTACGACGACTTTTTAGGTGCGCTTGAGAAAAGGATCTTGTTTTTTGACTCGGTAGGCTGCCGGCTTTCCGATCATGCGCTTGATATCGTTGTGTTTGCCGAAGCAACAAAGAAAGAAATTGAGAGTATTTTTAGGAAAGCTTTAAACGGGCAAAAAGTTTCCCAATTAGAAGAACAGCAGTTTAAAACATATACGTTGCAATCTTTAGGCGAAATGTATGCTGAACGCGGCTGGGCAATGCAGTACCACATGAATGCATTCCGAAACAATAACAAGAAAATGTTTTCAATTTTAGGGCCTGATACAGGGTATGATTGCATGAACGATGGGGAGCTGGCCCGTTCATTAGTTCAATTGTTGGATTCTTTAGAACAAAAAAATGCTTTGCCAAAAACGATCTTATATTCGCTAAATCCAAAAGACAACGAAGTTCTTGCAAGCATCGCCGGCAGCTTTCAAGGCGGAGGCATTCCGGGAAAAATCCAGTTTGGAACGGCATGGTGGTTTAACGATACTAAGGATGGGATGATGGAACAAATGAAAGCGCTGGCAAACATAGGCCTTTTCAGCCGTTTCATCGGAATGTTGACGGATTCAAGAAGCTTTTTATCTTATACAAGACATGAATACTTTCGGAGAATTGTCTGCAATCTCATTGGCGGATGGGTGGAGAATGGTGAAGCTCCTGACGACATGGAGCTATTGAAACGGATCGTGCAAGGAATTTCTTACTATAATGCGAAAGAATATTTTTCATTTTAAATCCCTATTTTGCAGAAAAAAGGGTGATTTAATGGTTACCATCAAAGATATTGCAAAATTAGCCAACGTCTCGCATACAACAGTATCTCGCGCTTTGAACAACAGTCCGCTGATTAAGGAGGAAACAAAAAAAAGAATTTTAACGATCGCTTCAGAGTTGAACTATATACCGAATTACAGTGCGAAAAGCCTTGTTAAGCAAAAATCTTATACGATCGGTCTTTTTTTTACGAGCATTAAGGAGGGAACATCCTCAAGTTTTTTTATAGATACAATCAAAGGGGTAAATGAAGTCATAAGCGAAAACTATCATTTGTTAGTTCGGGGTATCGATGATTTTCATGATTATACAACGATCCATCCGAAAAGATATGATGGAATTATTTTCATGAGCCAAAGCGACAGAGACAATGCGTTTATTTATCATGTTTTGGAAAAACAAATTCCGCTTGTTGTCTTAAATAGGAAAATCAGGGATGAAAGGATTACCAATATTTTAGCCAATGATAAAGAAGGGGCCTATCAGGGGGTTCTCCACCTTGTTGAAAATGGCCATAAGCGGATTGCGATCATTGAAGGGAAGGAAGGTTTTCAATCAACGGTTGAAAGAAAAGAAGGCTACATCCAAGCATTGCTTGATCATCAGTTGCCGATTCATGGCGAGTATTTCATTAAGGGGGAGTATGATGTCAAAAGCGGTTACAATGCCATGAAGCAATTGCTTTCATTAAAAGAACCGCCGACTGCGGTCTTTTGCTCGAACGATGATATGGCGATTGGAGCGATCCGCGCCGTGTTTGAAACCGGCTTGTCCGTCCCGAAGGACATTTCCGTTGTAGGATTTGACGATATTGAATTGGCGCAATATACGTTTCCTCCTTTGACGACTGTTAAACGGCCAATCGAAACGATCAGCAAGAAGGGAGCTGAAAAACTGCTTTCTTTCATTGACGACCGGGATGTAGGAACAGAAACGATTTTGGTTCCGACGGAGTTGGTCAGAAGAGAATCAGTCCGGAGGCTTTGTTCATAATGTTCACGTTAACATTTTTTAAGGGTGGAGGCGGAGGAATGAAAACGTTAAAGAAACAACTGCTCCCTAACTACAAAAAATATCCAGAAAAAGTGCTGCAATTTGGGAGCGGGAATTTTTTGCGGGCTTTTGTTGATTGGCAAATTGATCAAATGAATCAAAAGGCGGATTTTCATGGCAGTGTTGTTATTGCACAGTCAACTGGAAGCGGAACAGTTGATAAATTAAATGAACAGGACGGTTTATTTACCGTTTGCATTCAAGGCCGGGAAAATGGGCGTGTCATTGAAGAACATTCGATTGTTACGTGTGTTCAAAGGGGGATTGCTATATCCGATAGTTACCAAGAATTTTTACAAACGGCGCAAACTCCTTCACTGCGGTTTGTTGTTTCAAACACAACGGAAGCGGGAATCCGTTTTGAAAAGGAAGCATTGGGCAATCAGCCGCCCAAAACATTCCCTGGAAAATTGACCGTTTTTTTATATGAACGGTATAAAGCGTTTCAAGGAGACGAAAGCAAAGGAATGGTGATCATTCCTTGCGAGTTGATTGAACGAAACGGCGAAGTGTTGAAACAAACTGTCCTGCGATATGCAAAAAGCTGGCAATTGGAAAATGAATTTATCCGGTGGATTCATGACGCCAACACATTTTGCTCCAGCTTGGTTGATCGCATTGTTCCCGGATTTCCCCAAGAAAAGTTCAGCGAAATGACGGCAAAATTAGGCTATCACGATCAGCTTCTCGTAATGGCGGAGCCGTATTATTTATGGGTGATTGAAGGCCCGGACACATTAAGAGAGGAGCTCCCTTTTGAAAAAGCTGGATTAAACGTCCTTCTGGTCGATGATATGACACCTTATCGAACATTAAAGGTGAGAATTTTAAACGGCGTTCATACGGCCATGGCGGCAGTCGCCTATTTGCATGGATGCCGGACAGTCGGTGAAGCGGTAAGAGATCCATTGATCAAAGAATATATTGACAAACTTATTTTTGGAGAGATTGTTCCGACATTGGATTTGCCCGAAGAAGAGGCAAAAACATATGCAAGGTCGGTGTTGGAGCGTTTTGAAAATCCGTTTATTCGTCATCATTTAACAAGCATTTCTTTAAATGCTCTATCAAAATTTCGGACGAGAAATTTGCCTGTAATCTTAGACTATTTTGAACGTTTTGGAACATTGCCGAACGGTTTAGTGTTTGCCCTCAGTTCGTTGATTTCCTATTACAAAGGCAAAAAAGGGGATGAAGAGATTCATCTGATCGATGATGAAGAAGCGATAGAGCTATTCTCTTCATTATGGCGCCAATATGATGGATCCGATACAAGCCTTGCTTTCATTGTCAAACATGTATTGGCTGCCAAAAAGATTTGGCAAATGGATCTGAATGCCATTCCTGGCTTGGCGGATCTTGCCGCATCTTTTTTAACGGCGATCGAGCATGAGGGGATGGAAGAAGCGATCAAGCGCGTTATAAAGCGGGGGGAGCACGGGTGAAGGAATATTTCATCATTAATGAAAAAGACAATGTTGCTGTTGCGCTTCGTGATTTGAATGTTCATGAAAGTATCATGATACATGGAAAAAAAATCACCGTTAAACAGGATATTCCAAAAGGACATAAAATCGCAATCAAGCCGATAAGCACAGGTGAACATATTGTCAAATATGGATTTCCGATCGGCCATGCGATCGAACCGATTCCGGAGGGCGGATGGGTGCATGTGCATAATACTAAAACGAATTTGCAAGGCGTCCAAAACTATTGCTTTAAGCAACGACTCTTTCCGTTAAAGTTATCCAAAAAAAACTTGACTTTTCAAGGTTTTAGAAGAAAAAATGGAAGTGTTGGCATTCGCAACGGTCTATGGATTGTGCCAACCGTCGGATGTGTGAATGGGATCGCAGAACAAATGATCCAGCAATTTTTGGATAAAATTGAAAACTTTTCTCCATTTGATCATACGCTAGTGTTGAAACATCAATACGGCTGTTCACAACTAGGGGACGATCATTTGCATACAAGAAACATTTTAAGCTCCATTATTGAACATCCGAATGCGGGGGGAGTATTGGTTTTAGGACTCGGCTGCGAGAACAACCGTTTAAGTGAATTAAAAGAAGCGCTTTGGGCAGTTGACGAAGAACGGGTGAAATTTTTAAATTGCCAGGAAGTTGACAATGAAGTCGAAGCAGGCGTCAAGCTGCTAATGGAATTATACGAATCGGCTCGGCATGACAAGCGTGAACCCTTTCCGTTGTCGGAGTTGCATGTCGGTTTGAAATGCGGCGGGTCGGACGGTTTTTCCGGCATTACGGCTAATCCCCTTCTTGGACGGTTTTCGGATTTTTTAGTAGGGCAAGGGGGGGCAGCTGTTTTAACTGAGGTGCCGGAAATGTTCGGGGCAGAAACATTGTTGATGGAAAGAGCTGCGAGCAAAGAAGTGTTTAATAAAATAGTCGAACTGATCAACGGTTTTAAACAATATTTTCTGGAACACAACCAGCCGATTTATGAAAACCCTTCCCCAGGCAACAAAGCAGGGGGAATTACAACATTGGAAGACAAGTCGCTTGGCTGTACACAAAAAGCCGGCAAGTCAGCGGTTGTGGATGTCTTGAAATACGGAGAACGATTACGAACAAAAGGGTTAAATCTTTTGTGCGCTCCGGGCAATGATCTTGTCGCTTCAACGGCTTTAGCTGCAGCGGGCTGCCAGATGGTTTTGTTTACTACAGGCAGAGGGACTCCGTTCGGCACTTTTGTTCCAACTGTCAAAGTGTCCACAAACACGGCGTTATATGAGTCGAAACCCCACTGGATTGATTTTAACGCGGGAACTTTAGTAGAGGGAGCCGCTTGGGAGGATGTTCTCCAAGAGTTCATCTCATATATCATCAGCGTGGCAAATGGAGAAGAAGCAAACAACGAAAAAAATCATTTTCGCGAAATCGCCATATGGAAAACAGGCGTGACTCTATAATTCAATAGCCAACAAATACTAGAATTGTCGGGGGTGTACACATTGGAATCACGTTTACTTTCATTGTTAAAAGAAGAAAAAATCATTGCCATCATCCGCGGGGTTCAGGAGGAGACGATCGAACCAATTGCTCAAGCGCTGGCTGACGGCGGCATAAAATTTTTGGAAGTGACAATGAACACGGAAGGCGCTTTAAGGGCGATCGGCAAATTAAAAGAAAAATTTGCGGGACGTTTGGAAATTGGGGCGGGGACTGTGCTGAATGCCGAAATGGCGAAAGAGGCGATTCTTGCTGGAGCCGGGTACATTATTTCTCCCAATTTAGATGAACAGATGATCCGCTATTGTGTGGAACAAAATGTCGAGGTATGGCCTGGAACGATGACACCATCGGAAATGTACAAAGCCTATCAACTAGGAGCCAAAGCGGTGAAAGTATTTCCGATCGGAACGCTAGGAGCCAAGTATATTAAAGAAGTGAAAGCACCGCTCAATCAAATTGAGATAATTGCAACCGGAGGCGTGAATTTAGAAAATATTTCTGATTTCTTAAAAAACGGCGCCATTGCGGTAGGCCTCGGCGGAAACTTGGTCGATAAACAGCTTGTGGAACAAAAGAATTTTGAGGAGTTGAAGAAACGGGCGCAAATGTTTGTCGAGCGCGCGAAAGGAGCGGGCGCACAATGACCGCTCAAGTTGATGTCGTGACGCTTGGAGAAAGCATGATATTGTTTCAGCCGATGACAGAAGGTTCTTTAACTTATTCCCATCTGTTTTCAAAATCGATCGCCGGAGCGGAATCAAATGTTGCGATCGGGTTGACCAGATTAGGGAAAAAAGTAAGATGGATCAGCCGCGTTGGCGCAGATCCGTTCGGAAAGATGATTCTTTCCACTTTAGCCGGAGAAGGGATCGATGTATCGCATGTCATTCAAGATGATAGTGCGCCCACTGGCATCTATTTTAAAGAATTTAAAGGGTATGGCGATCCAAATGTGTATTATTATCGGAATTTTTCCGCTGCAAGCAGGTTCTCCGTCAACGATATAAAACCGGAATGGTTTGAAAATGCCAGACATTTGCATGTAACAGGCATTACTCCCGCCTTAGGCGCACATACGGCTGAATTTATGCAGGAAGTTATGAAACTGGCAAAGGAAAAAGGGCTGACCGTTTCATTTGATCCGAATTTGCGCCGCAAATTGTGGAGTGAAGAAAAAGCAAGAGCTGTCTTAGCTTCTTTAATACCATTATGCGACATTTTTTTGCCGGGAATAGAAGAAGCGGAGTTTCTGCTCGGGATTCAAGATTATTCGCAGTGCTCGGCAGAGTTTTTAAAGATGGGTCCGAAGTTAGTGGTGATCAAGCTCGGTGCGAAAGGATCAGCCGCATTTTTCGGAAAGCAAACAGTGATGGTGCCATCCACACCGGTTGAAAAAGTGGTTGATACGGTAGGGGCAGGCGATGCATTTGCGGCAGGACTTTTGTCAGCGCTTTTAAATGAAAAAAATCCGTTGGATGAAGCAACTTTAACAGTTGTAATACAAGATGCTTTACAGCGCGCCAATTTGCTTGGCGCACTAGCGACGCAATTTAAGGGGGATTGGGAAGGGCTTCCTTCTCTTGAAGAAGTTGAGCTCCTTTTGGCGGGAAAAGAACAATTCACAAGGTAAAGATTTACGATAGAGGGCGAAAGTTTTTCTTTTGCTCTCTTTTTTTCCAGTGCATGGAGATCAGAAGTTTGAAGAGAAAGCTTCTCCGTCACTCAGTCAAATTCGTGATGGCCAAGCAATTTTTGGCTAGCGTGAGCAAATGAGTGATGTTGTCCAAAGAAGATGTGCATGGTTTCTTAATGGCCAAGTTGTTTTTTTCAAAAGGCGGCATTATTTATGTGCTGGGAAATTCACTGAATGCCGTCAAAACGCTTTTTAAATATTTTACTCCGCAGCGGGAGGATTACTTGACAGCAAAAAGAATTTTAAGTTTTTTTATGTTCGATTTTGTTTAAAAAATTCCTTATTTGTTATATAATGATGAAAAACGTGATGGAGGACAATATGCTTTCTGTTGAACGATACGAAAAAATTTTAGAGGATTTGAACAAATACGGTGTCGTAAAAGTTGTTGAATTAAGCAAAAAACTGTCTGTGACGGAAAAAACGATCAGGGGTGATCTAGAAGCGCTTGAACAAAAAGGTTATTTAAAAAGGATACACGGCGGTGCCATTCCGGCAGAAGAAGATGGAAGCCTGTTTCCCATAAAAGAAAGGCAGGCGAAGCACAGCCGGGAAAAAATGGCCATTGCCCAAGTAGCTTTAAAAACGATCCAGCCTGGGGAGACGATGTTAATGGATGGCGGCAGCACGACATTGGCCTTGGCACACCTCCTCGGGGATTTCCCCGCCACGGTGATCACGAACGATATAAAGATTGCCTATAGCCTTCTGGAAAAAGAGAAAATCCAACTTTTAGTCCTTGGAGGAACAAAAATTGGCACTTCCTCTTCGTTAATTGGTTCACAAGCTACAGAGATGTTGGAAAATATGCGGGTAAACCGTTTATTTCTCGGGACAACAGCGATTGATGCCAAACATGGATTAAGCGTTTTTAACAGTTTGCATGCTGATTGGAAAAAAAGAGCCATTCAATGTGCCGATCATGTAACATTGCTTGCAGATTCAACAAAATTTGGAAAAACAGCCTTGCTTCAATTTGCCTCCATTGATCAGATTCACGATGTGATTACGGACGAAAAAATGGACGAATCCATTAGGGAGCAGTTTGCCCAATTTGATTTGCCAATTGTCTTCGCAGCTGTCAATGGCAATGGGCGCTCTTAGGATCTGCGAAGATCTTTTTTATATTTGCAAAAAAGTGTATCGCAGATCTGCTAGGAAATACAAATGAAACAAAATGAAATAAAGTCATTCAAAACAAAACAATCATTTGATATACTTTAAATAAAAAAATCCAAAAGGAGGATGTTAAAAATATACGTTGGAAATTTTTGTAGAAAAAATATAAATAATGACAAAGATGGTCTTTACTTTGGGCGATAGGAGTTTTAGTTTCCCATGAATCAAATGGTTTCTAATATCTGCCAGTGGTATTATCATTTGAAAATTAAGCATAAACTCATATTTGTTATTCTAGTGATTATGGTTACCTTCCTTTTCTTTGTTTTTTTGGGATTGAACTATGTTTTTAACGTGTATGATGAACAAATTTACCGTAAATCTTCACAAATTTTATTTATGTCTTCGAAAGGCTTTGAAGAGGAACTGCAAAAAATTGAAGAATTTTCGTTTCGTCTTTCAACTGATTCTGAAATTCAAAGCCTGCTCGCAAAATTAAAAACGTCTGTTCCAATTTATGAAAAACATCTCATTTACCAGATGATGATCGATAGGCTTATCCAGTATAGCGGTGATGAACAGTATATTCAATCCGTACACATTTTTGATCTTAATGAAAAAGAGTATGCAGCCGGCGGGAACACGAGCAGCATCCCAAAAAATGAAAAGCTCAAGATCGTAAAAGAAACTGCTGAAACTTCCGGAGAGAACCACTGGATTACCCTGCAAAATCAAAACAATGTTCTCGTATCCGCCCGAAAAATTCGATCTTATAAAAATTTAAACTTGGAACCGCTGGGAACGTTACTCATCAAAATCGACTTGGATCATTTTGTGGAGAAACTGCCGGAAGATTGGGGAGAAAACGAGCGGAATATTTTCATCACGGATGGGACGAACGTTTTCTTTTCTGAACAGCCGATGAAACAGTTGGATTTAAAACTTTTCCCAGCCAAAAACGGTCAAGGCTATAAAATAGAAAAGATCAACCATAAACGGTATTTTGTCACTTACTTCCATTCGCCATACACAAATTGGACGTATTGGTATATGATCCCTTATAACGAATTGTTTATTAGAGTTAGATTGATCAGATATTTTCTTGTTGTTTTGTTTTTCGTTTTGTTTGTGACAATGGCGGGATTTGCCGTTTATTTCTCGAAAATGGTGACGGATCCGATTGAAAGATTGGCAGGAGCGATGAAACAAGTTCAAAAAGGCAATTTTCAAACTGTTGACAAATTCGTCCCGCTTGAGCTTCCGAAGGATGAGGTAGGGGAATTATACCGCGATTTCACGAGAATGATACAGGAAATTCAACGTCTCATTAAGGAAAATTATGAAAAGCAGCTGTTGATTAAAGAAACAGAAATGAAAGCGCTTCAATCACAAATAAACCCTCACTTTTTGTACAATACGTTAGAATCCATCAATTGGATGGCAAAAGCCAATCAGCAACATTCCATTTCCAACATGGTCGAATCACTAGGATTTTTACTGCGAAATTCAATCAGCATGAAAGAAAGCCTCATTACAATTGAAAAAGAGCTGGAAGTTGTCCGTCATTATATAAGAATTCAAAAATTCCGGTTTGAAGAACGCCTTGATTTTCGAATCGAAGTTCCAGATGAAGTGAGACAGTTTAAGATTCCCAAATTTACTATACAACCTTTAATTGAAAATGCGATTAAATATGCGTTGGAACCAAAGATTGGGCCATGCCAAATTATTTTGCAGGCATTCGAAAAAGACGGAGATTTTTATGTTGTTGTAAAGGATAACGGACCGGGTATGGACGGATTATCAACAGTTCGCCATGTTCATGAAGGGAAAGGAAATGGGATTGGCATCAACAATATTGAACAGCGCATCAAATTGTTCTTTGGCAGCGATTACGGCATTATGATTCAAAGCCAAACAGGAAAGGGAACAAAAGTCATTGTTCGATTACCGGTTCATGGTGAGGTGAAAAATCATGTACAAGGTTCTTTTGGTGGATGATGAAAGAATTATTTTAGATGGGATTTCCAACACCATTGACTGGGGTTCTCATGGAACACAATTAATCGGAACGGCCCGAAACGGCATCGATGCGTACAACATAATTGTTCAAGAAAAGCCGCATATCGTCATAAGCGATATTAAAATGCCCGGCATGTCAGGTCTTGAACTGATATCAAGAGTGCATGAAGAGCATCTTCCTGTACGATTTATTTTACTTTCTGGTTTTGGCGAATTTGAATATGCCAAAAAAGCCATGCACTTTGGAATTAAGCATTATTTACTGAAGCCATGCAATGAAAATTCCATTATTGAAGCTTTAACCGGAGAAATTAAAGAAATCAAGAAAGAAGAAGAACATGAGAGAATGATTGTAAATATAGAAAATCGTTTAGAAAAAGTTGAACCATATATTCAGCTGCAATTATTGAAAGAGTTTCTGACCGACCGGTGGCAATGGCAAGGAAGCTGGAACATATTGAAACGGATTTTTCCAGTAGAATTTGCCCGGCAAAAAGTGCAGATTTTATTAATAAAATTTGAAGCAGCCATTCAATATGAACACTTGAATGCATTGGAGTCAATGATGAAAAACAAGTTGAAATCCCCGCTGCTTCCTTTGAATCTCGGCGAGCACCTACTTTTTCTCATCGGCGGTGATCATGATATACAGGGATTGAATCAATTGATCTATGATGTGCGAAAGAGTTTTATCAGCCGCTATCAAATAGATATCACTGTTGTTTTAAGCGATGCGGCGGATGTCAGCAAAACAAGAGAGCTGTATGAGGAAGCATTGGAATATTTAAATTATCGGTTTTATACGGGGAAAGGCAGCTTCATTACCAAAACGGATGTGGAAGAGGAAAAACCCAGCAATTTGCCAATCGTTGATGATCAAAAAAAGCTGAGTTTAAAAGTGAAGCAAAGAAAGCTGGAAGATGCGCTTGCGATTGTTCAGGAAATTTTTCGCAAACTTCAGGCATTAAAGCTTGATGTTCAATTAACAAGGTCTTACGTGATTCGTTTATACCTTTCTGTTATTCAGTCTTGCTCAAACGACATAATGGAGAATGATGTAAATAAGATATCCGATTTATTGCAAGCGGATACAATTCATGAAATGAAAGAGTTTATCGAAATTGTTATCACAAATTTGATAACGAAATCCCTTCATCTGCCAAAATCGGAATATACAGCGCCAGTAAAAAAAGTGCTTGCCATGATTCACGAGCAAATTGGCAATGAAGAACTGTCATTGAAATGGGTGGCGAAAAAAATTTATATGAATCCCGATTATTTGGGAAAGTTGTTTAAGCAAGAAACAGGAGAACGATTTTCGAACTATGTTACGAGATTGAGAATTGAAAAAGCGAAAAAATTGATCGAAAATGAAGAAGATGTAAAGGTTTTTGAACTGGCCGAAAAGGTCGGTTTTGGCGATAATCCGCAATATTTCAGCCAAGTTTTCAAAAAATTTACGGGGTTTACACCTTCCGAATACCGGCAAATTCTTTAAGGGCCGACTTGTCTGTTTATTGAACAGATGTGTCGGTTTTTTTTATTATCAACATGAACATTCTCTATTATTTTTGAAATAAAGGCAAATCATGTTGTTGGAATTTAGCCAAAAGCACAAAAACGAACATGTTTTTTTAAATTATCGTCTGAAAATTTTTGCAGCTTCTTTTGATTGCCATTAAAAAAATCGGAGGGAACAAAAATGTCCAAACTTTCCGTGGATGTGAACGAAATAACGGCTAGAATCGACAAGGTTGTCCATCGGACTTTTCAAATGGACTTTCATTGGGATTGGCCGGGAGGTGTAGCGTTTTACGGTATCGCAGAAGCGTTTGCAGCGACCGGAAAAGAGGAATATATGGAAGCAATCAAAAAATGGTTTGATGAAAATCTGGAGGACGGTTTGCCGCCGCTGTCTGTGAATGGAGTGTCTATGGGTCACGCACTATTATCTCTCTATGAAACTTACAAAGATGAAAAATATTTAGAAACTGCAACAGAAATGGCAGAATATTTAAAAAATGATGCTCCCCGTTTTGCAAACGGAATCTTGCAGCATACGGTCAATTCAAAAAAAGATCTTTTTCCCCAACAAGCTTGGGTCGACACATTGATGATGGCCGGGCTATTTCTTGTGCGCATCGGCAAGCTTCTTCATCGCGAAGATTTTTTCGAAGACGGGTTGAAACAATTTCATGGCCACGAGGAATTTTTGCAAGATCCGGTGACAAATTTGTACTATCATGCCTGGGATCATTTACACCAAACTCATATGTCGGCTGTTTACTGGGCGCGCGGGAATGGCTGGGCCGCCCTTACAATGGCACAAGCATTAGATTTAATCGATGTGACTCATCCATCCTATATGATTATCCATGATTCCTTGAGAGATCAATTAAGCGCACTCGTCCGCCTTCAGTCTGAGAGCGGATTGTGGCATACAGTCTTAGATGACCCGACGTCTTACCTTGAAGTGTCCGGTTCAGCCGCCATTGCGTTGGGGCTTTTAAGAAACAGGCCTATATATGCCAAGCAAGTTCAAAAAGCGAAGGAAGCAATATTAAGTGCGATTGATGAAACAGGCAGGGTAACCAACGTATCGTCCGGAACAGCTGTTATGCCAGACAAAGAAGCATATAAAAATGTGCCATACAAACGAATACAAGGGTGGGGCCAAGGATTGGTTCTGGCGTTTTTAGCTGCCCTGTTGAAATCTGAATGAAAAATTTGCCATCGCAGTTCACAAAAAATAAACAACATTATGAAAAAAGCAGACAATCTTTCTGCAGCAGGCCAATAACAGTGTTTTGCTTTTTTGGCGCAATATCAAGCTGCAAATTGGAAACATTTTTGTTACACAACAAACAAATTGCAATCCTTCCTTTTGAAAGCCTTGATGATTGGAGGTGAAACGCTTTTTCATGAAAATCCCATTTGCCAAAGGATGGCCTTGGTGGGGAAGCTATTTTAAAAGAAGTTTTTTTACGATTTTGTTCGTTTCGTGTATTCCGCCGCGGGGAAATATAGCCGATTGGGGAGATGCGGAGGGAAACCGTGTTGACCGATTTCTTGCTTGTGTTGCTTATTTGGACGGTGAAAAGCCAAGCTTTGTGATGTGCAGAGGATATTATACGAGAACGGTTCTCGTTGCCTACAATTACCGAAACGGAAAGCTTGAAAAACTTTGGAAGTTTGACAGCGATCAACCGGGAAACGAACAATATGCGGGGCAGGGAAACCATAGCGTCAGTGTGGCTGATGTCGATGGCGATGGTAAAGATGAAATCATTTATGGCTCCTGCGTTATTGATCATGATGGAACAGGGCTTTATTCTACTGGACTTGGCCACGGAGATGCGTTGCATGTAGGGGATCTTAATCCAAACCGCTCAGGGCTGGAAGTATTTCAAGTGCATGAAGTTCCTAATGAAACGGGTATCGAAATACACGATGCGAAAACCGGTAAAATTTTGTGGGGAATGCCTTGCGAAAGCGATATCGGCCGCGGGCTTGCGGCTGACATTGATCCTCGTTATCCCGGATGCGAGCTGTGGGCTTCTGATCATTGGCGGAAAGGAGGATTTGGTTTATATAGCTGCACCGGAGAGAAAATCAGTGAAAAAACTCCTCAGTCTTTCAATTTTGCTGTATGGTGGGACGGAGATTTATTGCGCGAGCTGTTGGATCATGATTTTGATCCCAAAACAGGAATCGGTGTAGGAAAAATTGATAAATGGGACTATCGCCAGGAGAAGCTCGTCAATCTCATCCGCTTTGATGGGACAAGATCAAATAATTTTACGAAAGGAAATCCGTGCCTGCAGGCAGATCTTTTTGGCGACTGGCGAGAAGAGGTGATTTGGAGGACTGCCGACAGCAGCGCCCTTCGCATATATTCCACCACTGATCTGACAAATCATCGCATTTACACATTGATGCACGATCCCGTTTACAGGCTGTCAGTCGCATGGCAAAATGTTGCCTACAATCAACCGCCGCATCCAAGTTTTTTTCTCGGTCATGGAATGAAAAAACCGCCTTTGCCTGATATTCAATTGGTTGAAAAGAAAGTACATCCTTAATTTTGGGGTTTCCCGCCATTGGAAACTCCTTTTTTTCTGCTGTTTTGATTCCAAATCTTTTTCCCATATGGAATGATGGTATCCAATATGATCAAAAGGATAAAAACAAACAGAATAACCCGTTCGTAGCCATCCATGACACGAAAGGGATTCGCAATGTTATGCAAAGAATTTCGTAAATTAGAACTGGAGAAAATGTATAAGCATTGGATTAAAGACGTTAAAATAATAAAAAGCAGGATGGTTATTCCAAGATTTTTCATCCAATTTCACCCTCCATTTTTATGTTCCCCTGTTTTGTTCTTTTTAAAATATACATACATTTCCCTTTTAAAGAAAAAAATAAGAAAAAAAGCTGGGATGAAGATAATGGCATTTTCTCCGAATAACCATAATCAACAACAGATACAAAACGATCAACGGAAGCCTCATCATCTAAACAAATCGTTAGCGGTCAATATGGATTATTTGAAAAAAAGGATCGGAAACAGTACGGATGTTATTTTTCGATCAATAAAAATCGGACACAAATTGGCTCTCCAATTAACGATCGTTTATGTCGAAGGGATTGCCGATGATAAAAAGATCGACCAATATTTAATTTCAACGATCTATAATAAGCGCAAATTTTACGATCAATCTATTCTCCAAGATACATTTAATAAGATAAAAGATGAAGTTTCCTCAATGGGTTCCGTCAAACAATCCGAAAATTGGGAAGACATCCTTGCCTCTTTAATGTCCGGAAATACGATCATCTTTGTCGACGGCATTGATCAAGCAATAATTGCCAATACTGCAGGGGGGGAAAAGCGTTCGATCGAAGAGCCCATCACACAAGTTTCCATCCGAGGGGCTCGGGATGGATTTATTGAATCAATCAGAACGAATACTGCAATGGTTCGCAAGCGTATACAGAATCCTGATCTCTGGCTTGAGACGTTCAAAATCGGCCGTACAACCAAGACAGATGTCGCAATCATGTATATAAAGGGAATTGCCAAGGATGAAATTGTCGAAGAAGTTCGGAGGCGGTTAAAGCGAATTAACATTGACAGCATCTTGGAAACAGGTTATATCGAACAGCTGATAGAAGATCAAACATGGACCCCTTTTCCAACCGTTTACCATGCGGAAAGGCCTGACGTAGTGGCCGGCAATTTGCTTGAAGGAAGGGTTGCCATTTTCGTAGATGGAACTCCGTTTGTTTTGCTTGTACCGGCCGTCTTTATTCAGTTTTTTCAAGCTGTTGACGATTATTATGCCCGGTTTGATATTTCATCAGCGTTAAGATTTTTGCGGGTTTTGGTTTTCCTCTTGTCAATTATCGTTCCGGCCTTTTATATTGCGATTACCACCTTCCATCAGGAAATGATTCCAACACAGCTTTTAATCGTTCTTGCCGCACAGCGGGAAGCGGTACCATTTCCGGTTTTTGTTGAAGCGTTTTTAATGGAGGTTGCTTTCGAAATATTGCGTGAAGCAGGGATCAGGCTTCCAAGACCGGTAGGACAAACCGTATCGATCGTTGGAGCATTAGTGATTGGGCAGGCGGCTGTTCAAGCCGGCATCGTCTCTCCTGCGGTTATCATTATTGTTTCAATCACGGCCATTGCAAGTTTTGCCACTCCTTCTTATTCAATTGCCATCTCTGCAAGGTTGATTCGATTTATATTCATGATTACCGCTTCATCGTTCGGGTTCTACGGTATTTTTCTCGGAATGGTGATCTTAACAGCACATTTGTGCAGCCTTCGTTCATTTGGCATACCTTATTTGGAACCGCTGGCTCCTTTCGTACCAAAAAATGCTGGGGATACATTAGTGCGGCTGCCATTGTGGTCTCTCAAGGAAAGACCGAGGTTAATTGTCGGGGAAAACAATATTCGCGAAGGGGAACATCTCAGACCCGGCCCTCCGAAAACCCGCTCCATCCGAAATGATAAGACAGAAGGGGGGAGAAAGGATGAATCTTAAACTCTTCTTTTTTTTGCCAATTGTATTATTAACGATTGCCGTTGTTTCGGGTTGCTACAGTCAAAGGGAATTAACAGATATTGCGATTGTCACCGCAACTGGATTGGATAAATCGGAGGATGGGAAATATGTTCAATCATTTCAAATCGTCGATCCGGGGAACATTTCCAGCGGCGAGCAAGCAAAAGGCGGCGGACAAGGTCCGCCCATCACCGTTTATTCAGCAAAGGGAAATAATGTATCGGAAATCAATCAAAAAATTTCTAAAAAGGTGTCGCGAAGATTGTATTTTTCCCATACCCAACTGCTGATTATTAGCGAGAAAATTGCAAGGGAAGATGGATTGGATCATATTTTGGATGCGTTTGAACGGGACAATCAATATCGTTCCACGATGATCGTTGTCATTGCGAAAGGTTCAAAAGCAGAGGATTTTATTAAAACGTTGACGCCCATAGATAAAAACTCAGGGCGGAAAATCGTAAAATCTTTGGAAATCACTGAAAATACTTCAGGTGAAAATATAAAAGTAAATTTGAAGGATGTCATTGATGATCTGATGTCTCGCGGCAAGGAGCCATTAATCAGCGGAGTTGAGCTCATTGGAAGCAAAGAAAAGGGGCAAAAGATGGATACATTGCAGAAAACTGAACCGGAATCGCTAATAGAAGTGGACGGGATGGCTTTATTTAAAAACGGGAAACTGGTGAATTGGATATCAGGCAAAACATGCAGGGGGGTTTCCATCATCCTTAAAAAAACGAAAATCTTTAATGTAAATCTTGACTGGAAAGGCAAAAAAAATGTTATTGCTTATCAATCGATACGTTCGAATACGGATGTTTCAGCAAAATTCCAAAACAATCGGCCTGTGGTCGCCATCCAAATTGAAATAGAAGGAAGAATTTCAGAGGCGAATGTGCCGATTGACCTCTCCAATCCGAAAGTTTTAGTGAAACTTGAAAAAAAGATTGAGAAAAAGATTCAGAAGGAAATATACGCTGCCATCAACAAGGCAAAAAAGGATAAAACGGATGTTTTTGGATTCGGTGAGCTGTTGTACCGCTCATATCCTAATAAATGGAAAAAAATAGAACGGAAGTGGAACGATGTTTATTTTCCGGAAGTGCAGACAAAAGTGGGCGTTAATGTTTTTATCAGGCAGACAGGATCCAAAAACAAATCTCATATGACGGAGCTGGATTCCTAAAAGTCTATTAGAGGAAGTGTTACAGAATGGAAAATGCGAAAATCGATAAATTTCAGTTATTCGTGTTAATTTACCTTTTTGAACTCGGAAGTACGTTGTTAATTCCTCTAGGAATTGATGCGAAAAATGATGCATGGCTGGCAATCCTTTTAGGGATGGTTGGAGGTTTTCTGCTACTTTCCCTATATTTCGCTCTTTATCAATACCATCCTGATTTGCAATTGACGGAATATTCGATAAAGATATTAGGCAAATATGTAGGTTGGGTTGTCGGGTTTGCCTACAGTGTTTATTTTCTTTACATAGCTGCAAGGGTGTTGCGCGACTTCGGAGATATGTTGGTAACCTTTGCCTATCCGGAAACGCCTCTTTTTATTATCAACTTCATGTTAATTGCTACCATTATGTACGTGATCCATAAAGGAATCGAGGTGTTGGCCAGAACGGGAGAAATACTTTTTGTGCTTATGTGTCTTCTTGGCGTTTTGGGGTTTATTTTGATTTGCATTACCGGCTTGATCGATTTTAATAATTTAAAACCCGTTCTGGAAGAAGGCATCAAGCCTGTATTAAATGTGGTTTTTACGGAAACTTTGTATGTTCCGTTCGGCGAAACAATTGCATTTACAATGATTTTTCCATATGTAAACAACCATAAAAATATGAAGCTTACCGGCTATGCGGCTATGGCGGGTAGTGGGATGGTTTTGGTGTTGACAATGGCTATCAATATTGCGGTTCTAGGGTATGGCGTTACCTACCGCTCACAGTTTCCGCTGCTAACGACCATCCAGCAAATTAAAATAGGGGAATTTTTGGCGCGCCTTGATATTTTTTTCATAATTGCGCTTATGATTGGCGCCTTTTTTAAAATCAGCATCTTTTATTATGGGGCGTTGTTCGGTTTTGCAGCCCTATTTAACGTGAAAAAAATCAGCAAGCTAATATTGCCTTTGGGGTTTATTGCGCTTTTATGTTCTGCGGCAATGGCGAGGAGCGCCCAAGAGCACATTAAAATAGGGCTGGAATATGTGCCAATGTTTTTGCATATCCCGTTTCAAATCATTATTCCGGTACTGTTGATGATGACGGCTTTTGCAAGGAAGAAATTTCGCAAATGATGGCAAAGCCTGCTGAAGAAAGCGAATATGTGAAAAAACTTTCCTTGTGTTCCGAATTTTTACGTATATTTAAGAGCAAATAAATAGTTGCCAGTTTTTTCGCGAAATGATATAATCGGTAAAAAATGAACCAATTAGAACATAATCGAACATAACGTGAGGTGTTTGCTACAAATGGGATTGAATTTTTCGTTAGTCGGCAAAGTGGCGCTCGTGACAGGGGTCAGCAAGGGATTGGGACAAGGGATGGCTGTCGGTCTGGCGGAAGCGGGCGCTGATATTATCGGCGTCGGGGTCAGCGACATGTCAGAAACAAAAGAGAAGATCGAAAGCCTCGGACGGAGGTTTTGCCAAATCACGCTTGATCTTTCTGAACAGGACGCCGCCTATCAGCTCGTAAAAAAGGCGTTAAAACAAGCAAACCGAATTGACATTTTGGTAAACAATGCCGGTATTATCAGGAGAGAACAAGCTGAAAATTATTCGGACAAAGATTGGCATGAGGTGATACAAGTCAATCTAGATAGCGTTTTCAAAATTACGAGAGAAGTCGGCAAACATATGCTTGAACAAGGAAAAGGGAAAATCATCAACATTGCTTCCATGCTTTCATTTCAAGGCGGAATAAGAGTGCCTGCTTATACAGCCAGCAAGCATGCGGTAGCAGGATTGACGAAATCGTTTGCGAATGAATGGGCGAAACGAGGCATCAACGTAAATGCGATCGCACCTGGTTATATGGAAACGGACAATACAGCACCGATTCGCGCAGACAAGGAACGATACGCCTACATTTCGGCAAGAATTCCGGCAGGCCGTTGGGGAACGCCTGACGATTTAAAAGGACCCGTTGTTTTTCTGGCTTCGGAAGCATCCGATTATGTCAACGGCCATATTTTATGCGTTGACGGCGGCTGGATGAGCTTTTAATTTTTTGTTTTCTATTAAATAGTTTAATAGATTGGAGAGGGGCATGCCTTTATGGAAACACGTTATGCGCATCATCCGGATAACGTCAAATCAATGGACACAGAACAGTTGAGAAAAGAGTTTTTAGTTGAAACATTGTTTGAACAGGATCAAGTACATTTGACTTATACTCATGTTGACAGAATGATTTTCGGCGGCGCCATGCCGAAAGAACAGGCGCTTTCGATCAAGCTTGACAAACAACTGGGAACCGGCTACTTTTTAGAGCGCCGCGAAATGGGCGTCATCAACATCGGCGGAGACGGTTTCATTGTTCTTGACGGGAAGGAATATGAAATGAATTCCCGCGACGGTTTATATGTCGGCAAAGGAACGAAGGAAGTTCTCTTCCGATCAAAAAATGCTGATCATCCAGCAAAGTTTTACATTACTTCGGCGCCAGCTCATCATCAATATCCGACGGTGAAAATTTCTATTGACAAAATCGAACCGCTTCGTTTAGGGGAATCAAGCACATTAAACAAACGAGCCATCTACCAGTACATTCATCCGAAAGTTTGCGAGAGCTGCCAGCTTCAGTTGGGTTTGACAATGCTTGAAGCAGGAAGCGCATGGAATACGATGCCTTGCCACACCCATGAACGCCGCATGGAAGTATATCTGTATTTTGATATGGATCAAGATGCACGCGTTTTTCATTTCATGGGAAAGCCTGATGAAACAAGACATTTAGTGGTAAGCAACGAACAAGCGGTTATTTCGCCAAGCTGGTCGATCCATTGCGGCGTCGGCACAAGCAACTATACCTTTATATGGGCGATGTGCGGAGAAAATATCTCGTACGATGACATGGATCAGGTGAAGATGGAAGATTTGCGCTAAGAAGAGATGTTGAAGGGCGGATCAGTTTTCGGGACCGCCCTATTTTCAAGCTAAAGCAAACAATTTCGGAATGAAAAGGGAAATAAACAAACTAACACTGGGAAGCGAGCGGCATCTCATAAGTTTACATAATAAAATTATCGTAAATATAAAGATTTTCCATTTCTGATCCTATCATTGAATACCCGAAGTGGATGAAAAATTTGATAGTGTGCGTCTAGTCAGCCGACGGTATTCTCAAATTGCAGCAATAATCATAAAATATACAGGTGAGTTTAAATTAAGCATTGTTCTCATTTGCTTTCAAAAAGACTTTTTTGGATCGGTTTTGTTTTGAGGATAGGAAAAAAGAAAAGGGGTTGTCCGAAAAGTGGTTTTTCAGTCTAAATCATGAAAAAGTAAACCCCAAGAATGCTGATATATCAACATTCTTGGGTATTTCATTGAACATGTGACAGACAACCCCATTGTTTCACCAGATTATGAATATTTTTTTATAAATTGCAATGATTTTTCAATAATCAACGGCTGGTCATGGTCGAGAGTTGCGACATGATAGCTGTTTTCTAATCGAATCAATTCTTTTTCTTTTGATGAGATGGTCTCATAGATCATTTGGGAATTATCAGGAGGTACAACGTGATCTTCATTAGAAACAAGAATGAGTGTCGGGCATGACACCTTATGAAGATTGTTTCGGACGATTTCCATTAATTTTAAAATTTCTTTGATAGAACGCACCGGCGTTTTTTCATAAGCAAGTTCTTTCACATTAGGGTTTTTTATATCCGAACCGATGGCCTCTAAAAATCTGGCATCTTCCAAATCTTTGGCCGATTCCATATCAGGAATTCGCAATGCAGCATTGATTGGAATAATCCCCTTTATTTCGGGATATTGTTCCGCCATGTATAATGTTAACGTGCCTCCCATGGAAAGTCCCGCTACAAAAATCGTGTCGCACCGCTCTTTTAACCATTGGTAACCTGCTTCAACGGATGCAATCCAATCTTGATAAACGGTTCTTTCCATGTCTTCATAATGTGTCCCATGTCCTTTTAGGCGCGGGCCGCATACCGTATAGCCTGCATTTCTAAACGCTTCTCCTAACGGACGCATGCTTTGGGTTGTTCCGGTAAAACCGTGCGAAACTAAAATGCCGATCGAATTTCCTTCAAAGTAAAAAGGTTCTGCTCCATTCATCACCGGATATTTTTCATTCACTTTGGTCCCCTCCAATGACATGATGAATATTAAACATACTAAAGTATTCGTTGCCAACGTTACAAATTCCTTTTTTGAAAAAAAGAAAGTGTCGTTTTAAAAAAGCGAGCCGTATTTGCTTTTTGGTCTGTAAACGCATCCTACCGCATTGAGTTTTGCGTCTCCTGCCATTTGAAATTTCCTGGTACTCTTTTCCTTTTTCTTGTAGTAAAATTAATATGCATAGTCGTTTTTCAGCCAAAATTAGGCTTAGAAAAACTTTGCGGATGAATCAATAGTTTGCCGCTTCATGACCGATTTTTCAAAAAAGCCTTTTTAGAAAATGCAAATTTAACAAATTTTCGATTTTTACAAACGAACGGAGTTGATTAATATGACTTCCAAGACATATGAAATAGCATCCATCAATGTTGGAAAACCGAAAAGTTTTGTATATAACGGCAAAGAATTGCTGTCAGGCATTCAAAAAAAACCTGTTCATGAACCGGTATTTTTGTCGTTTCTTCATTTTTCCGGCGATGGCCAAGCCGATTTGGTTCATCATGGCGGAAAAGATAAAGCGGTATGCGTCTATTCGTATGATCATTATCCATTTTGGGAAAAGGAACTGGGCAGGCCGCTGGATTGGGCGGCGTTTGGCGAAAATTTAACGGTTAAAGGTTTAGTCGAAGAGGACGTTTGTATTGGAGATACATATCAACTTGGTGAAGCGATCGTGCAGGTCAGCCAGCCGCGGCAGCCGTGCCATAAATTGGCGAAAAAACATGGTATCGCAGATTTGCCGCTTCGTATACAAAACAGCGGGTACACCGGGTTTTATTTCCGGGTGTTGAAAGAAGGCTGGGTGGCGAAGGATTCTTGTTTGATGTTGTTGGACAGACATCCTCTTGCTGTATCGGTTTCCTTTGCAAACCGCATCTTGTACAAAGATCAATCCAATAAAGAGGGGATCGAGAAGATTCTTCGTGTAGAAGAGCTTTCGGACAGCTGGCGGGAAATGTTTCAAAAACGGCTGAATAGGATTAATGCGGAGAAAAGCAATGTTGCAAATAACTGATATGTTTCGCATATTAAAGTATCAATATCGATCAAATGGCTCCTCCCAATTTTGGCAGGGGCTTTTTATTATTTCATCTTCATAATAATCCTTAAAACGTTTGAAAATCGGCGGAAAACAAAAGCCGGATTCCTTTGCATTTTAGGAAAGTTTGCTTTGAAATTCATTTTCTTTCATGATGTTTTACAAAAAAACGGATTGGGCCGATGTTCAAATAAAATGAATCAAAATACGGATTGACATGAAAGAAAAATCGCTATATAGTTACTCTTGTTAATTATTAGTATAGGTAACTAATTGACAAAAGGAGAGACATGGAGATGCAAGGTTTTTTTTACCGATATATCCGTTTATACCGGCCATTGATTAATAAATTAAACGACCTATTAGGCGAATTTGATCTGACGTATTCCTTATGGCAAGTGATTTTTTATGTGAAAAATTTCGGGCCTTGCACCCTGGTGGAAATTTCGAAATATTATCAAGTCGAAAAGCCGAATATTACAAGAACCGTCCGGCGTCTGGAAGAAAAAGGCTTGTTGAAGCAAATTCCCGGAAAAGACAGGCGTGAAAAAATCATTCAGCTGACGGAAAAAGGGGAAGACATTTATCGGAATTGCCGAGAAAAAATTACAGCATTAGAGTTTCAAGTAATGGAAGGAATTCCGGAAGAAGATCAACGAACGATTTTTGAAATGCTTCCAAAACTTCGGGAAAAATTGACAAAGCAGAAGGGGGAATAACATGAAGCAGCAAAAGTTATGGACAAAAGACTTTGTGATTGTTTCGGTTGTTAATTTTTTCCTTTATTTCACATTTTATTTGTTAGTGGCAACGATCACGGTTTACGCCGCAGAACAGTTTCATGCTGCGCCAAGCGAAGCGGGTTTAGCCTCTGGTATTTTTGTGCTGGGGGCATTGATTTCCCGGCTTTTTTCAGGAAGGTCAATTGAACGTGTGGGCAGGAAAAAATTGCTCTACATTGGATTTATCTTTCTATTCTTTACGACGCTTTTCTATTTTTTTGTGCATAGTTTATGGTTTCTTTTCATAAATCGCTTCCTCCATGGCGCTGCATTCGGCATCGCGACAACGGCGACAGGAACGATTGTTGCGAATATTATCCCGGATGAAAGGCGCGGGGAGGGAACGGGCTATTATGCCTTAAGCACAACACTGGCGGCCGCTTTCGGCCCTTTCTTAGGAATGTTTGTTCACCACCATGCTGGCTTTGCCGTCAATTTTGTTTTATGTGCACTTTTATTATTTGTCAGTTTTTTGGCATCCATTTTTCTGTACGTCCCAAAAGCCGAACTTTCGGCAGAAGAATTAAAACAAATGAAAGAATTTACATTCGGTTCCTTCTTTGAACAAAATGCATTGCCAATTGCCGCCATTAGCGCCGTCATCGGTCTCGCTTATTCCAGCATTCTTTCATTTTTAAATTCTTATGCAATGGAAAGGCATTTCGTTGATGCGGCCAGCTTTTTCTTTGTCGTTTATGCTTTCACTGTTTTGGCCTCGCGTCCGTTTACGGGCAGATGGTTTGATGAAAAAGGCGAGAATTTTGTCATGTATCCAGCTTTTATTTTGTTTGCCGTAGGATTGGTTATATTAAGCCTCGTTCATCAAGGCTACCTCCTGCTAATTGCCGGGATTTTTGTCGGACTTGGCTACGGTACCTATATGTCAAGCGCTCAAGCAATTGCCATAAAGGTGTCACCCAGTCATCGTATGGGGCTTGCCACTTCGACTTTTTTTATTTTCGTCGATTTAGGAGTCGGCGTTGGCCCGTTTCTATTAGGGTTTATCATTCCGTACGCAGGCTACAACGGTTTGTATGAACTTATGGGCGCAGTTGTGTTTGCTTGCATCTTCCTGTATTATGCTTTGCATGGGAGAAAAACGATGCGGGCAAAAAAAGTGGTTCATGCAGAGCAATAAATTGATACCCGCTCTACTTTTTTGCGAGAGAGCGGGTTTATGCTTTTTGTTATAATGATGAAGAAGGTTGAATACTGGGAGGAAAAAGAATGGACAATGTTACTTCGTCTATTAAAAAATGGATCACTCAATCCGTTTGGAAAAATGCCGAAATTCTGAACGTTCGTCCTTTAAAAGGCAGCACTTCTTCTACCGTTTTATTTATTCGTCTCATTGTGGAAGGAAAGGAAAAAGAGGCTGTCCTGCGCATTTTCGATAATGAAGAATGGCGAAAGGAAGAGCCTGATCTAGCAATACACGAAGCGGAAAGTTTACGGTTTGCCGCAAACGTTGCCATTCGCACTCCTGAATTGATTTCCGTTGATCCGGAGGGAGAAGAGTGCGGGTTTCCGGCCGTTGTCATGACAAAATTGCCGGGAGCGGTGATTTTAAAACCGAATGACATGACGGCCTGGATTGAGGGAATGGCCGAATCCTTGGCCTTCATCCATCAATATGATGGCGATTTTCCTTGGTTCTATCAAGCATATACGGACGTATCCTTATTTACTACCCCTTTATGGACAAAATATAGTGAATATTGGGAAGATAGTCTTCATTATTTAAAAAAATCACGCCCGTCAGCTAATATCAGTTTTATTCATCGCGATTTTCATCCCGCAAACGTGTTATGGACTGGAGATCAGGTGAGCGGCATTGTCGATTGGGTGAATGCATGCCGCGGGCCAAAAGGAGTCGATGTAGGCCATTGCCGTGTTAATTTAGCCATGCTGCATGGCGTGGAGTGCGCTGATCTTTTTTTAAAGAAATATCAAATGAAAGCTGTTGATTTTCAATATGACCCATATTGGGATATTTTATCGCTCGTTGATATTTTGACAGATCCTCCCAATGTTTATGAAGGATGGAAAGCTTTCGGAATCACTCATTTAACGGATCAAATGATGGTGGAGCGTCTTGACGAATATCTCTTCAGTTTATGGAAAAAAATTCAAAATCTATCCTGAAATTATTTTTTTATCATTTTATTAAAGCGTTTACAATCCAACATTTATTCTTGATATAATAGGGAAAAAGGCAGTGGGAGGAAAAATATGAAAAAATTAATCAATGATCCAAATCAAGTTGTTCGGGAAATGTTGGCTGGAATGATATCCGCACATCCGAATCGGATCAAGCAATTGCCGAATACGACGGTATTAGTGCGAAAAGATGCACCTGTCCAAGGAAAAGTCGGATTGGTGAGCGGCGGAGGGAGCGGCCACGAGCCTGCTCATGCGGGATATGTTGGGAAAGGAATGCTGGATGCAGCGGTATGCGGAGAAGTGTTTACCTCGCCGACGCCAGACCAAGTGTACGAAGCGATCAAAGCGGTTGACAGCGGAAATGGGGTTTTGCTCATTATTAAAAACTATACAGGGGATGTCATGAACTTCGAGATGGCTGCGGAACTGGCGGAAGCGGATGGCATCAAAGTAGCCAAAGTCGTTGTGAATGATGATGTTGCAGTTGAAGATAGCACTTATACGACAGGAAGAAGAGGAATCGCTGGAACGGTCTTTGTCCATAAAATTGCAGGTGCTCTAGCTGAACAAGGAGCCACTTTGGAGGAAGTGGAGGCTGTTGCCAGAAAAGTGATCCAAAATGTCAAATCGATGGGCATGGCGTTGTCCCCATGCATTGTTCCTGCAGCAGGGAAACCTGGTTTTACCCTTCATGACGATGAAATCGAAATCGGCATTGGCATCCACGGCGAACCGGGAATTGAAAAAACGGTCATCAAATCAGCTGATGAAACGGTGAAAATGCTGTTGGAAAAAATTTTATTCGACCTGCGCTTAAAAGAAAACGATCGAGTGGCTGTCATGGTGAATGGCATGGGCGCAACGCCCTTAATGGAATTGTACATCGCCAATCGAAAAATATCCGAGCTTTTAGTCGAAAAAAAGATACAAATCCACGAAACGTTCGTAGGTGAATTTATGACGTCGCTGGAAATGGCCGGGTTTTCAATCTCATTGCTGAAACTGGATGACGAATTAATGAAGCTATTAGACGCCCAAGCTGATACACTCGCATGGAAGCAGCTGAAATAAAAAGCAGCTGTTCTATTGGCAGATGAAATCAGAACATAGAGGAGAGATGAATCGTGGCATTCGGAATGGATCAAATGAAAAAGTGGCTGCTGCTTTTTTCAGAAAAGGTGAAAGAGCAAAAAGAGTATTTAACAGAACTCGACAGGGCCATCGGGGATGGCGATCATGGAATTAATATGGATAGGGGATGCCAGGCGGTTATTCAAAAAATTTCTGCTGCCAATTATGCAGATCTCGGGGAGTTGCTCAAAGACGTCGGCATGACGTTTGTGGCAACGGTTGGAGGAGCCTCCGGACCATTGTACGGCACGGCATTTTTAAAAGCTTCCGCTGCATTAAAAGACAAAAAAGAAGCAGATCTGAAAGAATTGATTCAAGCGCTTTCAGAATCGCTGGAAGGGATCAAAGCAAGAGGAAAAGCAAAAGCAGGGGATAAAACGATGATTGATGTTTGGGAGCCTTTAATGGAATTTTTAAAAAAAGAAGAGTTTAAAGCAAAAGATATAGTTAGTTTGGCAAAAAAATGCATGGAACATACTCAAGAACTTGAGGCGAAAAAAGGACGTGCCGCTTATTTAGGAAAGCGTTCGATCGGTCATATCGACCCGGGAGCAGCTTCTTCCTATTTGCTGTTTGCGTCATTTGCAGAAATTTTGGATGAAGGGGATTTGTTTTTATGAAATCTGTGGGAATTGTGCTTGTCTCTCACAGCCGAGAAATTGTTCTTGGTTTGCAAAAGCTTCTCCATCAGCTTCAACCGAACGTTCCTATTGCGATCGCAGGAGGAATGGACGATGGAAGTCTTGGGACGAATGCATTGGATATTCAAAAGGCGATTGAATCGGTTTATTCGGAGCGGGGAGTCGTTGTTTTCATTGATTTGGGAAGCGCAAGGATCAACGCGGAAATGGCAATAGAAATGCTTGAGAATCAGAATAACGTCGTCATCGCTGACGCACCGTTGGTGGAAGGAGCTTTTGTGGCGGTGGTGGAAGCCGGCTGTGGAAGAGGCCTGCATGAGGTGGTAGAGGCAAGTGAAAAAGCCAAAACGATGAAGAAATTGCAGACGTAATTTTAAAAGCCAACGATCATCCTTATGGAAGGATTAAGTCGTTGGCTTATTTTTTGGGCAAACAAGGAAGGCTTTTTATGATCGTTTACGATACTTTTGAAGATTTTATTCGTCTAATCGGAAGAGAAAGTGAGGTGGCATCGAGGTTGCGTGATGAAGATTTGGTCAAAAGGGCGCTTGAAGGCGATGATTCCGCCTTTCGTGAACTTCACGACCGCTACATCGGCCAAGTGTTCCGCTATGCCTATTTGCAGACAGGCGATTATCATCGGTCAGAAGAAATTGCACAAGATGTGATGTACAAAATGGCGGTAAATCTAGCAACATATAAAGGGAAATCAAGCTTTAAAACATGGTTGTTCACAATCGGCAGGCGTGTTGTGATCGATTACTATCGGAAATATCGAAAAGATCGTGCATTGACCTATTTGCAGCATGATCAGCTGAACAAAGTGCGGGATCGCTTCTATAATGAACAAGAATTTTTACAGTATTCATCGCAAGAGAAATTGCTATCTTGTCTGGAAAAATTGTCGCCTGGTGAGAAAACGGTTCTTTACATGCGTTTTTTTGAAGGGTTGTCTATCAAAGAAACTGCCAAAGTGATGTCGAAAACGGTCATGGCAGTGAAATCAATGCAAACAAGGGCAAAAAAGAAACTTTTGTTCCATTTACAAAGCGAGGTGAACGAAGAATATGAAAAAACGGAACGGACTGCCGGCCAGTGAAAAGCAAGAAGAAGCATTAAAACAGCTTTTTCAGCATATTGGTATAGAACCATCTGATGAATTAAAAGAAAAAAGTTTTCAAAAAGCATTAGCCGGAATGGAATTATCTAGAAATATAAAGAGAAGAAAAAAAGCTGCCAGCAAACTTCAGTTCGTTTTCTCATTTGCTGCAGCAGCAGCCGGAATCCTTTTGATGATGTATTCTTTTTTTCAAACAGACGGGCAGCCGGAAAGCTTTCAGCATTCAGAACAACAAAACAATTATATAATGTCTCTTCAAGAATCTCAGTACGAAGAAAAGAACGGTAAAGCAAAAAATCGCCCCGAAACGATCGAGTTGCCTATTTCGTCGGAAGGGATGGAAGAAAAAGAAAAGGAGACGTATCATCTAGTTAACATGGATCCGCTTCCTTTTACCACTTATATTCCGGATCGTTGGCAGGCTGAATTTATAAAAGAAAAAAATTTGGTCGGTGCAAGACTGGTCGCAGTGAATGAAAAGTATGGGAAAGTGGATGTCATGTTTTTTCCAAACGGAACCTCTTTCGCTGAGGCGGAAAAATACATTATCGATCAATTGCTTTCAAATCAGTCTTATGAAGATTTGTCAAAGGAAAAAGAGGAGGGAAGAAATGTGTCTGACTGGTCTTTGCGCTCTTTTGTCTATCAAAATGCACAGCAAACGAGAACGGGCGAGATATATTTAAGTGAACATAACGGGCAGTACTTTTATATACAAAGCGAGTTTGAAAATGAAGCGCTGGAAGGCTGGGGTTCAAGAACGAAAACCATTTTGGAGCAGTGGGAATGGAAGGATACTATGAAAAGATTAGGAGATGACAAGGATTAAAAAAGGAGCGGATCGAGCCGGTTTCTTTCTGAATTCTTATAAAATGGCATTCTGGCAAAGGGGTTGTCCGAAAAATGGTTTTTCAGTGTATTCATGAAAAAGTAACACGCTGTTAAATCAACATTCTTTGGTCTTTTATTTGGAAACATTTGAATACTAAAATAAACTTTTCAGACAGCCCTTTCTTACGATTAGTCAAGAGGTTTATCAATAGTTATTTGAGATAATTATCCCATGCCAAATTTCGCTAGGCCCATGATGTTATACTTTTCCTACAATTACGAAGATACTGAAGCGATTTCGTGATTGTAAGTTAAATTGTGTGTAATAAGGTGGAAGAGGCTCTTCAATAATTATTCACACATGCGATTGTTATAGGGTTGCGTTTTTCATTTGTCGTAGTATTCTACAAATCGTTGGCGGATCATATTTTGAATCGGGTTGCCACGCTTATTGATTTTATCTTTGTAAAACAATGTGCCTGAGTGGGCAGCACTTTTATCGGTTTTATGAATGTGCACAGTAGCCGTTTGCATCTTTGAACAGACAGTACGGAAAACCGTGATCATTCATAAAGCGCTCTAATGGTCGGGAATACACGCCTGTTGCTTCAAATACAATGGCTGGAACTTGTCCATCTTTTTGTACTAAATCGATGATTTATGCAAAATTTCCCCCTAGAAAATACAAGAACGTGCAGCGTTATCCATCACCATATAACTTTTTCCCTAATACTGACATCAAAAGCAATGATCTTTTCATATACATTCCTCCTGATTTTTATGTAGAAGTCTTCACTTCACCTAAGGATCCAACATACTGAAACTGATTCTTATAAGGGTAGTGAAGTAGACCAGTTTTTTCATTCTCCACTTCTACTATAAAAAAATAGTAGCACAGACCATGGCCGTGGTCTGTGCTACTAATCTTAGTATGTTTTATCTTCAGGCAGTACTGTTTTCGCAATCGTTTGATCGAGCGCTTCAAAATCATCGTAATGTATCACGTCATAAAGTTCTTTGCGGGTTTGCATATTCTCTAGTTCACTTTTCTGTGATCCAGTCGATTTAATTGTTTGGAAAAGGCGTTCATACGCCTTTGCGGCGGCGCGAAGAGACGATACAGGATAAATCACCATCGAATAGCCGAGTTCCGAAAATTCTTCGGCCGTGTAGTAAGGAGTTTTTCCAAACTCCGTCATGTTTGCCAGAAGCGGAACCGAAATGGATCGGCTTACCTTTAAAAAGTCTTCTTTCGTTGCAAGGGCCTCTGGGAAAATGGCATCAGCGCCTGCTTCAACATATCTTTTGGCTCGTTCAATGGCGCTTTCAATCCCTTCCACTGCATAAGCATCCGTTCTGGCAACAATGACAAGAGTTGGCGCTGCTTGCTTAATCGCCTTTATTTTCTGCATCATCTCTTCAACAGGGACGAGCTTTTTGCCGTTCAAATGTCCGCATTTTTTCGGTAGATCTTGATCTTCGATTTGAACAGCAGCTACTCGCACTTCCGCCATCTCTTTAGCTGTTCGTGCGGCATTTAACACTCCGCCGAAGCCGGTATCAATGTCAACGAGAACTGGCAGATCCGCCGCTCGAACAATTTCCCGAGCCCGGCGGGCAACCTCTTCTGATGAGACAATTCCCAAGTCAGGAAGCCCCTGGCTCGCCGTAAAGGCAGCACCTGATAAATATAGGGCTTGAAATCCAGCTTTTCTCGCCATAAGTGCAGCCAATCCATCGTGCGCCCCTGGAATTTGTAATAGTTCTTTTGCGTTCATGAGTGTTCGAAAGCGATCGGACAGTTCTTCTTGTGTTGATTCTTGTTCGACGATCCAAACCATGGAAGCACCTTCTTTCAAAGTGATTTTACTTAGATAACAAACAAATCAACAAACTCATGAACAAACATGTTTTCCAAGACGTGTTGGTCAAGTGATACGTTTAAAATTTGCTTGAGCTGTTTGCTGGGAAATTTTGTTGCCAAATTGTTTTCATATTTTTGGATAAGCTTGGGCAGCCCTTCTTTACGGCGGAATCGGTGGCCAATTGGATATTCCCGAACGACTTGACGGGTTTCTGTGCCGTCTTTGAAACGGATTTGAACGGCGTTGGCAATCGATCGTTTGTCAGGGTCTAAATAATCTTTGCTAAACTGTTGATTTTCCACAACTGTCATTTTTTCTCGCAATGCATCAATTCTCGGATCTTGTGCGATTTCATCTTCGTAATGGTCTGCCGTTATATCTCCGTAAATAAGACCGATGGCTGTAATATATTGAATGCAATGATCGCGATCAGCCGGGTTGTGTAGAGGCCCCGTTTTGTCGATGATGCGAATGGCTGACTCGTGTGTAGTAATGATGACTTCTTTTATCTCCTCAAGGCGATTTTTTACTTCAGGGTGAAGTTCAATGGCGCATTCAGCAGCTGTTTGTGCGTGGAACTCTGCTGGATAAGATATTTTAAAAAGAATGTTTTCTATTACGTATGATTCCAAGGGACGGGCGAGCTTCAGTTTTTGCCCTCGGAAAAGCACGTCTTCAAACCCCCAATTCGGAGCCGACAACGCAGAAGGGTAGCCCATTTCCCCTTTCATTGTCATCATGGCAAGACGGACTGCGCGGCTCGTTGCATCGCCAGCCGCCCATGACTTGCGTGAACCGGTGTTGGGAGCATGGCGGTATGTACGCAAACTGGAATTGTCTATCCAGGCATTGGAAAGGGCATTGATGACTTCTTCTTTTCCGCCGCCAAAAAGTTTTGTTACGACAGCGGTTGAAGCAATTTTTACAAACAGCACGTGGTCAAGTCCGACGCGGTTCAAACTGTTTTCAAGAGCAAGCACCCCTTGAATTTCATGGGCTTTTATGATTGCTTCAAGAACAGCTCTCATTTTAATCGGTTTTTTTCCTTGCGCCAAATTCGTTCGGCTTATATAATCCGCTGCGGCTAAAATCCCCCCCAAGTTATCAGATGGATGGCCCCATTCCGCTGCAAGCCAAGTGTCATTGTAATCGAGCCAGCGAATCATGCAGCCGATGTTAAATGCACCTTGCACAGGATCTAGGACAAATGAAGTGCCGGGGATGCGACATCCGTTTGGAACGACCGTCCCCGGAACGATCGGTCCCAAAAGTTTTGTGCATTCAGGGTAACGAAGGGCAAGAATGCCGCACCCGAGCGTATCCAAAAGCACGTAACGGGCCGTTTCAAACGCTTCTTGGCTAACAATTTCTTGATTGAGAACATAATTGGCAATTTCCTCCAGCAGTAGGTCGGTTTGTTGTTTTTCATTATTTTTTACTAAAAGTTCACCCATGATCTACTAACCTCCTAGAGCTATTTTTGTTATTTTTTGTTAACTTTTAAAGAGCGTTCGCCTACATATTTCACGCGCGGACGGTACAGTCGGTTGTTGCAATGCTGTTCAATCACATGGGCGCAAAGACCGGCTGTTCGTGCGCAGAAGAATATCGGAGTGTAAAGTTCAATCGGGATGCCGAGCATGTAATAGACCGGAGCGGCATAGTAGTCGAGATTAGGATATAATCCTTTTTCATCTTTCATGATCTTTTCTCCTGCTTCACACATTTCGAGCAAACGTAAATCGCCGTGCTCTTGACAGAGTTCCTGAAGTGCTTTTTTCATGAGCAATGCCCTAGGATCCATTTTCCTCATATACACACGATGGCCAAACCCCATAATTCGTTCTTTTTTCGCCAATTTTTTGTAGATAACGTTTTCAAAATTTTCTTTTGTTCCTGCCTCTTTTAAGAGATGCATCACCGCTTCATTCGCCCCGCCGTGAAGATGTCCTTTCAAAGATGAAACAGCACCGGCAAGAGCGCCATACAAGTCTGCATGGGTAGAGGATATGACGCGGGCAGCAAATGTAGAGTTTGGCATTTCATGTTCAATATAAGCGATGAGTGATCTGTCGAATATTTTTGTTTCAAGTTCGGTCGGAATTTTCCCTGTAATCATATATAAAAAATTGGCACTATAGGAGAGATTTTCATCTGGAGGAATGACATCTTGCTGATTAAGCAAATGATAACTGCTGGCCATCATTGTCGGCATCTGTCCAAGAAGATTGATTGATCTCAATTTGTTGGCTTGTTCAGATCGGTCATCAATGAGCGGGTCAAATCCTGCTAAAATAGAGATGCCAGTTCTCAGGGCGTCCATTGGATGGGTAGTGTTTGGCAGTTTGGATAATATGTCAAAAAGCACGGTTGGAAGGGTTCTTTTCGATTGAAGCTCCCTCTCAAATTGGGCGCTTTCTTGGTCTGACGGCAGCTTGCCTTCAAGAAGCAAAAAAGCAACTTCAACATAAGTTTTTGTTTCGGCAAGTTCAATTAAATCGTAGCCGCGTATGACAATTTCTTCATTTTCCACATCGAGAAACGAAATTGCCGTCTCAGCGGCCACTACATTTTCCAAACCAGGTCGAAACTCCATCTGATATTCCTCCCTTAATCAATTTTTTTGACTCAAAAGGAATGCTTTGTGGCCATAGGTGCAAGACGGGAGAATGGGTATTTGCGGATGATCCCGTCCGCTTCATAATGTGAAAAAGAAGAGAAGGGGAATATTGTCATTAGGTTTTCTTTGTGTCCATTTGCCCTTTTTCAAACGATCGGTATCGCAAAGCTGTAATGGCATCTTTTTTAGGACAATTCCGCATGGAGGAATTGTCCTTGCCTTCTCCTGCAAATGTTATATATGCAGACGGTTGCGTTGGTGAAGGCTTAAAGCGAAATCATAATTGATTCATCCACATTCTCCCAACTTGAAAACAGCCCGACAACGAAAGTACCTTCCCATAATTAAAACGAAAAGACTTGAGGTTTTGGTAAAACCAAATTCTTACTTATATTATCAATATAGCACAATTTTAGAAAAAAAGAAAATGTTCTGAATTTTTATTTTTGATGAAAGCATCGCCGGTTTTAGAACTTATCTGCAAATATCGCATTTTCTATCAATTCAAAACTTTTAAATAAACTGGAAAAATAGTACGATATAAATAAAAACAGGTGCTTGCATTATTGGATTTCATAAAAGGATGAGCAAAATGACAGAGAAAAAAATCGGCATTATTGATTTAGGATCAAACTCGATTCGTCTCGTTGTTTTTCATGTTGAACGAAACGGGCAGTATAAAGAGCTTTACAATTTAAAAGTAAATGCCCGTTTAGCGACGTACATTGACGATGAAGGAAATTTATCCAAAGAAGGTATAGAGATCGTCGTCTCTTCATTAAAAAAATTTGTTCCAATCGTTCAATTTCATCAAGTGGCTGAAACGAAAGGGATCGCAACGGCAGCAATCAGATCCGCTAAAAACCGAAAAGAGGTCTTAGAAGCCATAAAAAAAGAAACGAATTTCGATTTTCGCGTTCTTTCCGGCCAAGAGGAAGCCTATTACGGTTATCTGGCTGTCATTCATTCCGTTTATTTAACGGAAGGCATAACAATTGATATTGGCGGAGGAAGCACGGAGGTGACGTATTTTAAAAATCGGGAGCTCATCCATTCTCACAGTTTTCCATTTGGAGCGCTGACATTAAAGAAAATGTTTATTGCCAATAGCGAACCGAAAGAATCGGAAATGAAAGAGCTGACAGCATTTTTGCGACATGAATTTTCTTCGCAAAAATGGCTCATAAACAAAAATGTTCCGGTGATCGGGATCGGCGGCAGCGCCAGAAATTTAATGCGTCTCCACCAAAATAAGACCAATTACCCGTTATTCGGCATTCATCAATATGAAATCGAACCGAATGACATAAAAAAAATGAATCAATGGCTGATGGGAATGACTGTCACAGAGCGTCAAAAATTGGATGGGCTGTCGAAGGACCGTGCAGATATCATCATTCCTGCAATAGAAGCAATCTATGCGTTGACGGAAATCGCATCAGCCCCAGTTTTTACAATAAGCAGCAAAGGCTTAAGGGAAGGGGTCTTTTTTGAGGAGGTGTTTTCCAACTTAAACTCCCGGTCTTTTTCTCATGTGGTGGACGAAACATTTTCCAAGCTTGCCAGTGATTATAAGATCAACTTGAAGCATACGTCATTTCTCCTCCGTCTGGCCTACGCATTTGTCAGCGAATGTGAAGCAAAGCAAATCGCTGCCTTCACCCAAGAGGAGAAAGAAATTTTGTTTAAAAGCACGAAGCTGGTTCAATTCGGAGAATTTATCGATCAACAGTCAAGCAGCCAGCATACATTTTATATTTTGACCAATCGATCGCTTGACGGAATCAGCCACAAAATGCGGTTGAAGCTTGCGTGCGTCGCCTCCTTCAAATCCAAAAAAGCTTTGATGAAGTATGTCTCTTCTTACCAGTCATTATTAACGGAAGAAGACATTGTATCGTTGGAGCGTTTAGGCGCGATTTTAAAATTTCTTCATTCCCTTAATACGACACACCGTTGCATCATTTCCGAACTGAAGGTGAATAAAAATAAAGATGGCATAATGGAAATTTCTTTGGCATGCAACAGTGATTATACTTTTGAAGAGCAAGTAGCAAATAAGCAAAAAAAGCATTTAGAACGTGCTTTTAACTGCCAAGTCGAATTATCATTTACTCTCGTCTAATGGACATACGAAAGATTTAAAAGGTGGGCGAAATTATGCAAGATAAGATAGAACAATTGACTCCAGATTTAAGCCGTCCAGAATTTTATAATAACCGGGAACTAAGCTGGCTCGCTTTTAATGAGCGTGTCATGCAAGAGGCCATTGATCTTGAAAATCCTCTCCTTGAACGAATGAAGTTTTTAGCCATATTCAGTTCGAACTTAGATGAGTTTTTTATGGTTCGGGTTGCCGGTTTAAAAGATCAAGAAAAAGCTGGTTTTAATTTGCCGGAAAATAAAGCCGGCATGACGCCAAAGCAGCAGCTCAACGCCATTTCGGTAAAGTGCCACAAATTGGTTGAACGTCAATATGCCATATTTAATCAATATGTTCAAGGAGAGTTAAAAGAGGAAGGGATTGAATTTCTTAAACTTCACCAATTAAACGGTGAACAATTACGTTTTTTGGAAAAGAAATTTGATGAGCAAATTTTCCCCGTTCTGACGCCTCTTGCGATCGATGCATACAGGCCTTTTCCGATGCTTTTGAATAAATCGTTGAACTTGGCCGTTTTGCTTCAATATAAGAAAAAAGAGCGGAAAAAACCTCTTTTTGCGATTGTTCAAGTCCCTGCTGTTTTGCGTCGCTTCATTGAAGTGCCAAATCAAGGTGGGAAGAGGCAGTTTATATTACTTGAAGATTTGATCAGCCGTTTTATTTACAAACTGTTTCTCGGTTACAAAATTATTTCTGTCTCACCTTTTCGGATTACGAGAAATGCGGATCTGACCATCGATGAAGAGGGAGCACGGGATTTGCTGCAAGTGATTGAGAAAGAACTGAAAAAACGGAAGTGGGGAGCGGCGGTCAGGCTGGAAATTCAAAAAGGAACAATCGATGAACGGGTTTTAAACTACTTAATGGATGTGCTGGAAATTCAAAAAATGGATGTTTATGAAGTGGATGGACCGATTGATCTAACGTTTTTATTTCCATTTTACTCATTTATGCAAACCGATTTTGAACACCTTGTTCATGATTCGTTCATTCCGCCTCCTCCGTTGGACATGCCTAACGGAAATTTGTTCGAAGCCATTTTAAAACGGGACTTTTTATTACACCATCCATATGAATCGTTTCAGCCTGTTGTCGAGTTTATTGAAAATGCGGCAGACGACCCTCAAGTGTTGGCAATAAAGCAGACGCTCTATCGTGTAAGCGGAAATTCGCCGATTGTTCAAGCGTTGGCGAAAGCAGCCGAAAACGGAAAGCAAGTGACGGTTTTAGTGGAATTAAAGGCAAGATTTGATGAAGAAAACAATATCCAATGGGCGAAAATGCTTGAACAGCACGGCGTCCACGTCATTTACGGATTCCATCATTTAAAAACGCACAGCAAAATTACCCTTGTCGTCCGCCAACAAGAAGGAACAGGCAAAATTCAACGATTCGTTCATTTGAGCACGGGAAATTACAATGATGTCACGGCAAAGCTGTATACGGATGTTGGCTTTTTCACAAGCAAAGATACATTCGGCATCGATGCAACCAATTTTTTTAATTATTTAAGCGGCTATGCGGAAAAACCAGATTGGAACCATTTTTCTGTGTCACCATATGATATGCGCGAGACCTTTATCAGACTCATCAATCAAGAAATCGAGTGGCAACACCAAAGCGAAAAAGGGCGGATCATTGCCAAAATGAATTCATTAACAGATAAATCCATCATCATGAAGCTTTATGAGGCTTCACAGGCAGGAGTAAAAATTGACTTGATCGTAAGGGGAATATGCTGTTTGCGTCCGCAAATAAAAGGTGTAAGCGAAAATATTCAAGTGCGGAGCATCGTCGGCCGCTTTTTGGAACATAGCCGTATTTTTTACTTTCATCATTTTGGAGAGGAAAAAATATTCTTATCCTCCGCTGACTGGATGACAAGAAACATGATTAAACGAGTCGAGATTCTTTTTCCAATTTACGACGTTCATTTAAAAGAACGCTTGAAAAATATTTTGGACATACAACTAAAGGACAACGTCAAAGCGCGGTTTCAAGACGCAAACGGCGACTATCATTATGTTAAACAAAGGGAAAATGAACCTTTGATTAACTCGCAAAAAATGTTGTATGAAGAAGTGATTCGCTATCATGACGCTGACTGATCTGACAAGGGGAAGCGATCAAAAGCGTGGTAGATTGTGCAATCAAGGGGAGTTGACCATCTGTTCGGGTCAGAGAACCTATACAAAAATCATAATGTTTTACGGAGAAATTTTCATCAAGATTTCTTCCCCTCTCCAAACAAATTTCTTTCCTATTTGAAATGTTCAGTAATATAATGATTCTGAATTAATTTTCTACTATTCTGAAAAAGGGGATGAAAACGTGAAATACCGCAAGTTGGGAAGAACAGGGCTGAAAGTTAGCGAAATCAGTTTGGGCAGCTGGCTTACATACGGGAACTCGATCGAAAAAGAGGCGGCAATAAAAACGATTGATAAAGCGTATGAACTGGGCATCAACTCCTTTGACACAGCGAATGTTTATGCTATTGGCGAAGCGGAAAAAATTGTCGGAGAAGCATTGCGCAGGTATCCAAGGGAATCTTATGTGCTGGCAACGAAAGTATTTTGGCCGATGGGCGATGGCCCAAACGATCGTGGACTGTCGAGAAAACATGTGTTTGAGCAACTGCACGCGAGTTTAAAACGCCTTCAATTAGATTATGTTGATATTTATTATTGTCATCGGTTTGATCCAGAAACACCTGTTGATGAGACTTTGCGCACCATCGACGACCTTGTGCGCCAAGGAAAAGTACTGTACGTAGGTGTCAGTGAATGGACGGCGCAGCAAATTCAGGAAGCGCTTGGTGCGGCAGATAAATATTTACTAGATCGCATTGTCGTGAACCAGCCGCAATACAACATGCTGAACCGTTATATTGAAAAAGAGATAATACCTGTGTGCGAACAAAACGGCATCAGTCAAATTGTATTCTCCCCGTTAGCCCAAGGCGTTTTAACAGGCAAATATAAACGCGGAGAAAAAATACCTGAAGGAAGCCGGGCAAGCGATCCTAAAGCAAATAATTCTATTAAAAAATTGTTAACAGATGAAAATTTAATGAAAGTAGAGCAATTGGAAAAAGTAGCAAATGAGCTTGGAATAAAACTGTCCCAATTGGCTCTTGCATGGGTATTGCGCCAGCCGAATGTAGCTAGCGCCTTAATCGGATCAACCAAACCGGAACAAGTCGAGGAAAACGTCAAAGCAATAGAGGTGGAATTAACCGAAGAAGTGCTTGAAAAAATAGAACAAATTCTAGGATAAACGAAAGGAAATTTTTCCTTCTGAGTTTGGTTGGTGATTGTTTCAATAAATCGATAGGAACGATCCCAAAAGTGATATGCTCCCCTTAAGGTAGAAAGATACCAAAAGGGGAGTTTTTCTATGTATAAAAAAATTCGAAAGAGTTCAAGCTTGAATTTTTGCATTCTTATGAAAACAGAGATTAAAAAAAGCTTGGTATGGTTTGGTATCAAAATATACTGTAACTCGGTTTAAGAGCTAAAGTGCCTAAGAAGTTATTATTACCAATGACTGCTTGACACAGTCAAAGCTATTAAACTGGCTTGTGAGAATGCCCTTTTTGGCCTCCAAAAACAACGCAATTTCAGCAAACTTTTTGTGGCAAAGCATTGAAAGCGGTTTATAATATAACTAACTAACCAGTTAGTTATAAAAAGGAGGATTAGGATGGCGAGAAAAATAGGGGAAGAGAGCAAGAGAAAATTGTTTCAGGCGGCAGAAGAATTGTTTGCAGCGAAAGGAGTACACCGAACGAAAATCAGTGAAATTGTTGCCAAAGCAGGTCTTACACAAGCAGCTTTCTACCTTTATTTCAAGAGCAAAGAAGATATCTTCCAACAAATGCTCCATGAATTTGAACAGCAGTTAGTCCTATTCAGCAATGCAGAAAAAAAAGCTGCCGACTATTACCCGAAAGAGGTAAAAGGTTATGTCAGCGCGACAATTGCTGATTTATTCCGTTTTCTTTGCCAAAATCCCAACTTAACAAAAATCGCACTCCGATACAACGAAGACGATCATATTCGCAAAAAAATCGTCGATCACATTGCAAGCAACATGGCAAATAATCAAAAATTGGGAATTGTGAAAAAAGAAGTGGATGCAAAGTTCGCGGCGGAAGCACTGTTAGCAGTCATCGAACGTCTGGTTGAACGATATTTGCTGCCTGGGGAAAAAAACGAAAATGAACTTGGAGAGCAAGTGGCGCTTATATTTTTGGAAGGCATTTTGAATTCAAAAGGGGGATGAATGGGATGATCCTAGAGTGGCTTGATGCACAGATCGACATCGTTACTGTTTTATGGCTTTTTCCGATTTTATTTATGTTTCATGATTTTGAAGAAATTCTCACAGTGGAAAAATGGACAAAACAGAACAAAGCTCAAGTATTCACTCTATTGCCAAAATCTTTTCATAAATATTTCGCCTCACGTTTCGAATTGACAACTCTTCAATTTGCCAAAGACGTTTTTTGGATTTATGTCGCCATTACGATCGCAACAGTGTTGGCTGTTTTGTTTTCCTTTTATTATCTATTGTTAATGCTTTTGTTTATTTTTTTTATCCATGGATTCACACATTTTGCCCAAGCAATCTATTTAAAAAAATATACTCCGGGCGTGGCGACTTCCATCATCTTGGTGCTGCCTTATTCAGTTTATGCTTACTACCGATTGCTGCAAGCAGGTTTGATCAGCGCCGGAGACATTTTTTGGTCCAGCATTTCCATCGTTATTTTATCGCCGGCTTTATTTCTTTTTTTAGTAAATGGGAGAAACAGAGCTATGAAGAGATTTTGATGAGGTAAAGAGGAGGATGCCGGGAACAGCGGGCAATGACGTAAAAATTCGTCTCTGTTCCTTTGTTGGGTTGCTATCCAATATTTCTTTTCTAAAAAGCCCATATCTGCTCTATCTCCCTTGGAACGCTGGCCAAGAGCTTTTTTCCATTTACACATCTTTTCTTTGTGCCTAAAGAAGCCGGCTCTTTTTCTATTCAACCGTTTAATATTCAGTCCTTTGATATTTCCTTAGTTCATCAAAGCCAAAAGAAGCCGCAAATTCTTTTTTCTTTCATTTTCCCGTTATTGCTTACATAAATTATTAAACTATTCCTGTAAAAATAAGGGAATTTAAGAAATAGGCTTCAATCAAAAGACATTCAAAGATAAAATGATATATTAGTACTGTATACTGAAATTTCAGTCATCAATATTGAAAGGGGGAGAAATTGTTTGCTAAATCTTATGCCTTTAATGTTGGAACGGGTAGGAATTTTGGTCATATTAGCCTTTTTGTTATCGAGAATGAAGGCATTTCGGCGAATGATTCATCATGAGCATGGATTAAGCGAAAAGTTAATACTTATTGCCGTTTTTGGCATGTTCGGGATCATCAGCAATTATACTGGGGTTGAAATTGAACAGGGCAGCATCAGTTCACAAACGTGGCAAATGGAAGTGGGGGGAGATGCCGCTATTGCCAATACAAGAATTATGGGTGTGGTAATCGGCGGACTTCTTGGCGGTCCATTGGTTGGAATTGGCGCTGGTTTCGTTGCAGGGCTTCATCGGTTTACATTAGGCGGATTTACGGCATATGCTTGCGGAACATCAACCATTTTGGCAGGTTTTGTGACGGGTTTTCTTTGGAAACGCTTTAAAATAAAAGACCATTTCACCTCTTGGAAAGCTGTTTTGATCGGAATTTTTATGGAATGCACGCAAATGGGGCTGATCCTTCTCATGGCCCGTCCGTTTGAATCCGCCGTAAAGCTGGTGGAGTTGATCGCTTTGCCGATGATTACCATCAACGGTTTTGGGACTCTTATTTTTATTTTAATTATTCATTCGATATTAGTTGAGGAAGAACGGACGAAAGCCCTACAAACCCATAAATCTTTTTACATTGCCCAGCAGACTTTGCCGTTTTTCCGCAAAGGCTTAAATGAGCATTCATGTAAAAAAGCAGCGGAAATCATTTTGAAATGGACGAAAGCAGATGCCATTTCCATTACGAATTGCGAAGGTGTCCTCGCCCATATCGGCATCGGTTCTGATCATCATACGCCTGGGCAAACTTTGGCAACTAAGCTGACGAAAAAGGTGTTAGAGCAAGGAAAAATTATGAAAGCAAAAACAAAAGAAGAAATCCAATGCTCAAACCCTGATTGTCCGCTGCAGTCTGCGATCGTGATGCCGCTTCAAGTGCACAACCAAACAGTCGGAACATTAAAACTTTATTTTTTGGATCCGAGACAGATGGATAAAGTAGAGCAAGAGCTGGCGGAAGGGCTGAGCAAGCTGTTTTCTACCCAATTGGAGCTGGCGGAAGCGGAATTGCAGAGAAAGTTGCTGAAAGATGCAGAAATTAAAGCTTTGCAGGCGCAAATTAACCCGCATTTCCTGTTTAATTCTTTAAATACGATTACCAGTTTGATCCGAACCGATGCGGATAAAGCGAGGAAACTGCTTTTGAAATTAAGCGTTTTCTTTCGCAGCAATTTGCAAGGTGCCAGACAGTTCGTCATTCCGCTGGAAAAAGAACTCGAACATGTGGAAGCATATTTATCAATTGAACAGGCAAGGTTTCCAAACAAATATCATGTAATTTTTGAAATTGACCAGGAATTAAGGAAAGTGATGGTGCCGCCATTTACTCTTCAACCTCTCGTTGAAAACGCCATCAAACATGCATTTGCGAATAGGGAAAATGGAAGAGTGTCCATTCGAGCATATGCGGAAAATCAACAAATGGTCTTAATTACCGAAGATAATGGCAACGGCATTCCTGATCATTTAATGCGCCAACTGGGAAATCAGACCGTTCAATCGAATGATGGAACAGGAACAGCTCTATGGAATATCAAAAAACGAATAGAAGAAATATATGGTTCTGCCGGAACTTTTCATATTAGAAGCGATGAAAACGGAACAAAAGTAACAATTAAGTTTCCTTTAAAAGAAATGAAAGGGGGCATAGCCGTATGATCAAAGCTTTCATTGTGGAAGATGAACCTTTGGCTAGAGATGAACTCATCTACTTGCTGAAAAAGAGCAAACAGGTAGAAATTGTAGGAGAAGCGCAACAAATGGATGAGGCAATCGAAAAAATCTACCAAACTGAAATGGATGTCATCTTTCTTGATGTGCAGCTTTCATCTCACGAACAGGGAATAAGGCTTGCTGAAAAGCTGATGGAGATCGATCGTAGGCCGGAGATTGTTTTTGCCACGGCGTATGACGATTACGCTTTAAAAGCATTTGAACTGAATGCGATTGATTACATTTTGAAGCCGTTTGATGAAGAACGGGTTTTACAGACGGTTGAAAAAATTTCAAAACGTTTGGAAGCGCAACAGGAAAAAAAGCAGCAATTTCATTATAAACAAGAAGGAAAAATACCGATTACAATGGATGGCCGCATTTTTCTCATTAACTTAAAAGACATACTGTATATTGAATTTAACGATGGAAAAACGATTATCACCTGCCGAGACCAAAAATATGAACTGAAAGAATCACTTATCACATTGGAAAGAAAACTGCAGCAAACGCAAATCATGCGTGTTCACCGGGCTTATCTGGCGAACTTGAACGAAATCGTCGAAATTCAGCCCTGGTTCAACTCCACGTATCATTTAATTATGAAAGATGGCACGTCGATTCCTGTCAGCCGCACCTATACGAAAGAATTGAAAAAACGTCTCGGTTTCTAAATGTTTTAACAAAACAACACTGCAACTCGTTTGCGGAAAATGGCGTTTTATCTCCTTTTTCTTGCATTTTATTTAAAATTAAGCTCTAAATGATGTTTATCTAATACAATGAATCATAAAGAAAGTAGCAAGAAAAAGGAGGGTGCAAAAAAATGAATGCGATTACAATTGTCATCGCCTCAATGTGTATATTGGCGATTGCCTATCGTCTTTACGGGACATTTATGGCTGTCAAAGTATTAAAGCTGGATGATTCTAAACCAACGCCAGCTCATGAATTAAATGATGGGAAAGATTATGTGCCGACAAATAAATGGGTCAGTTTTGGACACCATTTTGCCGCCATTGCCGCGGCGGGACCCTTAGTCGGGCCGATCTTGGCAGCTCAATTCGGCTATTTGCCCAGTCTTTTATGGCTTTTAATCGGCGCGGTCATAGGGGGAGCCGTCCATGATGCTGTCGTGTTGTTTGCTTCCATGCGCAAAAAAGGGAAATCTTTATCGGATGTTGCGAAAGAGGAGCTCGGTCCTGTTGCCGGCTTTTGTACAGGACTTGCCATGCTGTTTATTATTACCATTACAATGGCGGGTCTTTCAATGGTTGTCCTTCATGCGTTGGAAAACAATCCATGGGGAACATTTGCCGTTGGAATCACGATTCCCATTGCAATGGGGGTGGGGATTTATTATAAAAAGACAGGCAACTTAAAGTTAGCTTCAACAATCGGCTTTATTTTGTTGATGATTGGTGTTTTCGTGGGGCCGACCATTCAAGACACAGTGGTTGGAAATTGGCTGACGTTCGATTCGAAAACATTAGCCATTATTTTGCCGATCTATGCGTTTTTTGCCGCAGCTTTACCGGTTTGGCTGCTTTTAGCACCTCGTGATTATTTGAGCAGTTTTATGAAAATCGGTGTGTTCATAGCGTTGATCATCGGTGTTTTTATGATAAACCCGACAATTGAAATGCCAGCCCTGACGGAATTTGTTCACGGTGGTGGTCCGATTTTAGCCGGACCGGTTTGGCCGTTTATATCGATTACCATCGCATGCGGAGCGATTTCCGGTTTCCACGCATTCGTTGGATCAGGGACAACACCAAAAATGCTTAATCAATGGAGCGATATAAAAGTTGTCGGCTTTGGCGCTATGCTTGTGGAATGTTTAGTTGGCATCATGGCTTTAATAGCTGCAACAGCCCTTCATCCGGCTGATTACTTTGCAATCAATTCCGCTCCCGAGGTTTTCCGGACACTTGGGATGGAAGTGATCAATTTACCAGCTTTAAGCCAAGAAATTGGTTTGAATTTGGAAGGAAGAACCGGTGGGGCGGTCACACTTGCGGTAGGCATGACGTACATTTTCACTGCGATTCCATGGTTTGAGAATTTGGCTTCATATTTTTTTCAATTTGTTATCATGTTTGAGGCGGTATTTATTTTAACGGCGATTGATGCCGGAACACGTGTTGCCCGCTACTTAATTCAAGATTTCTTCGGAGAAGTGTATCAGCCGCTGAAAAAAGTTGATTCGGTGCCGGCTTCCATTTTTGCCAGTGCTTTGGCCTGCTTCATGTGGGGCTATCTGCTTTACTCAGGTGATATTGGATCAGTTTGGGCATTGTTTGGTGTATCGAACCAGCTGATGGCATCCATCGGGCTGATCGTCGGTGCGACGGTCATTTTAAAAATTGCCGATAAACGAAGATATATGCTGACTTGCTTAATTCCGCTTGCTTATTTATTTGTTACGGTGAACTATGCTGGTTATTGGATGACCGTCAATGTCTATCTGAACCCAGAAGCTGCCGGATACAATGTGTTAAACGGAATTTTGTCGATTATCATGCTTATTCTCGGCATTATCATCATGGCAACAGCATTGAAAAAATGGATCAATATTTGGAAGAAACCGAGCTTGGAAATAGAGGCCGGATTGGCCTAGCAAAAAATGTATTCAGATTCAAACGAACGGTTGGGAGCGTCAAAACCAAAAATTGGTTGGCAGGCGCTCCTTTTTTCTTACGGCATTTTTCCGGTCACATGCGAAACAGATCTACTTTTGCTTACGGCCGTCAAAATAACAGATCAGGAAAGCAGTAAATTAAGTCAAACAGTTTTGGAGCAGACCTGAATGAAAAAGCGCCGGAAGGGTCTATAAAAAGGTAATTTTTTATTCAACGTCAAATGTACAAATATACAAAAATTTTTCGGTCTTCACTGATGATTTTTGTGGATCCATCCATGTTCAACAAAAAACACTATCAGTATAATTTGGGTTAGAAAATTCAAAAAAGAATAAATAGTTTAATTTTTAACAAACTTTTTGTTAACGCTTCCAAAAATATTGGCAAAGGGGTGGAATGGCTTTGATCAAAACTTCCAGTGGAGAAGAGATTTTTGTCATTGACGGACATATTGCTTTATGGGATGGGAGCAAGGAGAACCAGTTGAATATTCATGGTGAAGAGTTTATTAGTTGTTTTTATGATTACCACAAAAATTTAAGTCCAAAAGAATATTTGTGGCCGAAAGATTCATTTGTCAAATACTCCCCCGAAAGGCTTGTTCATGATGTGTTTGTGAAAGGGCATGTTGATATGGCGATTTTTCAGCAAAAATGGTTTTGGTGATTTTGATGCCAACGAGGAATTGGCAAAAAAATATCCCGGCCGTTTTATTTGCAATGGTACATTTGATCCCCGGCATGGCGAACGCGGTTTGGAGGAGTTGGAAAAAAACAAAGAAAAATATAACTGGCAAGGCGTAAAGCTATACACAGCCGATTGGTATGGAAATTCAAAAGGATACAAACTGTCTGATGATTGGTCGAAAAAATATTTAGAAAAATGCCAAGAGCTTGGAATCAAAAATATTCACATTCATAAAGGACCGACCATTACACCTTTAAATAGGGATGCTTTTGATGTCGCTGACGTTGATGATGTTGCAAGTTGTTTCCCGGAGCTGAACTTTATTGTGGAGCATGTAGGACTTCCGAGGTTGGAAGATTTTTGCTGGATTGCAACGCAGGAGAAAAATGTTTATGCAGGGCTTGCAGTGGCAATTGCTCTTATTCATACCCGGCCGCGTTATTTTGCAGAGATTATCAGTGAATTGTTGTATTGGCTTGATGAAGACCGCATTATTTTTGGAAGCGATTACGCCATTTGGGAACCGAAATGGATCATTGAAAAGTTTTTAGAAATGGAACTGCCTGAAGATATTCAAAAGGAGACGGGGGTCACCTTTGACTTGGAAGTGAAGAAGAAAATTCTAGCAGGAAATGTCGCAAGATTGTATAACATTGACATTGAAAAACAGAAAGAGAAGTTGAAAAATTGTAAAATTCCGGAACAAATTGCTTGACATTTCATGATAAAAAGGGGGATGGCGGCTTGTTAGACAAGGAAAAACAAGTTTATGACATGCTTGGGAAAGTGTATGATCCTGAACTTGATCAGCCGTTGACGAAGCTCGGGTTTATCGACCATATCACAATCTGCGAACATCATGTTGAAGTGTTTTTTCGATTACCGACTTATTGGTGTTCTCCCAACTTTGCCTACATCATGGCGGAAGATATACGAAAATATGTCTCCGAACTGGAATGGGTCAAAAGCGTTCACGTACGGTTGATGGATCACTGTGCTTCCGAAGAAATCAGCCGCGGAGCATCAAGTGGAACATCATTCGGCGAAGTTTTTAAACATTTAACTGATGGCGATCTTGAGGAATTAAGAAAAACTTTTGCGATAAAAGCATATTATGCTAGACAGGAAAAACTTTTGCGCTATCTTTTGGATCAAGGAATGAAGGAAAAGGAGATGATTTCCTTAACTCTCCAACAATTGAAGCAGCTGTCTCTCCCGGTTGAAGGAAAATTGTTAATGGAGCAATATTTGGAGAAGAAAAAAGAGTTGAACCATTCCAGTTCATTAGCCTTTACGACACCGGATGACAAGCAATTGAAGGAAGAAGAGTTTTCCGATTACTTGCTTGGCGCCAGAAGAACGAGAATGAGCATGGAATTCAATGCCTGCTATTGCCAAGGTTTGCTAAAGACCCGTTATCATTTGCCTGCTGCTCATGAAGTCAGTTAGGCAAAACAATAAAATCAACTGAAAAAGAAAGGTGATGGAACATGAGTAAAAAAGTTCTCATTATTACGGGGGATGCGGCTGAAGCGCTGGAAGTGTTTTATCCTTATTACCGTTGTCTTGAAGAAAATATTGATTGCACCATTGCTTCGCCAGTAAAAAAGAAGCTGCAAACAGTTGTCCATGACTTTCTGCCGGAAATGGAGACTTTTACAGAAAAATGGGCTTATAAAATTGAATCACACGCATCCGTTGATGAGATTGATCCTGCCGATTATGACGGATTGATTATTCCGGGTGGACGTGCACCGGAGTATATTCGCATGAATCCAAAAGTTCAAGAAATCGCCGCTCATTTTTTAAAAGAAGAGAAGCCTCTCGGAGTCATTTGCCACGGGCAGTTAGTTTTAACAACGGTAAGAGAATTTATTAAAGGAAGAGAAATGACCGCTTATTCTGCTTGCCGGCCGGAAGTGGAAGCAGCAGGTGCGACTTATGTGGAAAAAATGCTTCATGTTGACGGCAATATTGTATCAGGACATGCTTGGCCGGATTTGCCCGGATTCATGCGCGAATTTTTTAAACTATTAAATGTGAAAGAAACAACCTCTGTTTAAGGCAAAACAATTTCTTTTTTGCATTACCGTTTATGAACGCACCGCCTGAGACTGTTTCAGGCGGTTGCTTTATTTTTGTTCAACTTTTGGACTATCATTTGTTTGATTACCGTTTTCTCATCATAGGCGATTCCATTAAAAAGGACTTTTGTTCATCGAAAAACGCTGATCAAAACGGCCGCCGTCAAGAGAATTCAAGTACTTTAAAGCGATATAAAAAATAACAATTCCCTCTGTTGTTTTCGGATGAATGCCTGTTAATTGTTCAATTTTATTTAAGCGGTAATGCAAAGTATTAATATGAATATTCATTTCCTCTGCCGTATCTTTAATCGACAAGTTGTTTGCCATATAAAACTGTAAAGTCTCGATTAAGATTTGATCGTTTTTCAACATGTGAACGGTTCTTTTCAAAAAGTCTTCCTGCACTTCTTTCGGCACTTCCTCCAAAATGATTTCCAGAATAAGATCTTCGTAGAAAACGATCGTTTTTAGCAGTTGCGCCACTTTTAATGCCTTATTGGCTTCTTGAAACGATTTTTGAATGACTTGCTGGCAAACGGTTTTTCCAATGCCGATGGAAAAAGAACGATGGTACTTGTTTTCAAAATAATGTTTCAATTCATGCAATTGTTGCTTCAAATAACGTTTGTTGAGCGGAGTTTCCATCTTTTTTAAAACGAAAAAACGTTCTTGTCCAAAACGGGCAATAAAATGATGTTCTTTGTCAAAAATTGTGTAAAACAAATCGATCATTTCTTTTTGAAAAAGGTGGACATCGTAATGATGGAACATTTCCAGTTCAGTGTGAAACAGCAAACAGATGTGCGGGTCGTAAACAGGGATTCCAAGCATCAGTCCGCGTTCCAAAAACTCTTTTTCAACGGAACTGGCGTTCATCCATTCATAGAGATACGATTCAATGCCTCTCGTTTCCCATTCGTTCCTTTCCGTGTAATACGCTTCCTGAATAATGAGTTCCGTCAATCTCCTGACAATTTCAGCAAAAGGCTCGACCTGTGCCGGTTCGCCGGTAATACCGATCACTCCGATTACTTCTTTCTGGAATTTTATCGGCATATTGATCCCCGCTTTGACACCTTTTAAAATATGCGCTTTTTCTTGATCAATATAAAGTTTTTGTTTTGTTTTTACGACGATCGCAGCCCCTTCATGAAAAGAACCGATCCTGTTTGGCTGCGTTGAAAAAATAATCACCCCGTTTGTATCAACTAAGATGAGATCTTCTTTAATTACTTGTTGAACTTCCGTAAAGATTTTCGCTGCCAGTTTAGGAGATAAATGCATATCAGTTCCCGCCTTTTTGGAGGATTAAACAATAAAATATAATTTTTAACCGCTTTAATTATATCATCGCACATAGATTGAAAAATCACAATTTTTTATAATATAAAAAATGGAAAAGCGAGGTTTTTCTGATGGATCAAAATGTGCGGAACTTGTTGATAAATATCGTTGGGGAAGAAAATTTTCAAGATTCGGAAATTGAAAGATTGGTTTATTCATACGATGCGACACCTAATTTTCAATCAATGCCGGATGCGGTGATTTCCCCAAGAAATACGCAAGAAGTTTCAAAAATTTTAACGTTGTGCCATGAATATAAAATACCGGTCGTCCCGAGAGGATCAGGGACGAATCTGAGTGCCGGCGCTTGCCCTCTTGAAGGCGGGGTTGTCCTTCTCTTTAAACATATGAACAAAATTTTGGAAATTGATGAAGAAAATTTAACGGTTACTTGCCAGCCGGGCGTCATCACGCTTGATTTAATCAGAGCAGTGGAACAAAAAGGCTTGTTTTATCCGCCCGATCCGAGTTCGCTGAAAATTTCAACGATAGGCGGGAACTTAAACGAAAATTCCGGCGGTTTAAGGGGGTTGAAATATGGAGTCACCCGTGATTATGTTTTGGGACTGGAGGTTGTGCTTCCGAACGGCGAAATCTTGAGAACGGGTGGAAAACTTGCCAAAGACGTAGCCGGCTATGATTTAACACGGTTATTCGTCGGATCTGAAGGCACGTTAGGGGTGATAACAGAAGCAACTTTGAAATTATTGCCTTTGCCGGAAGCGAAAAAAACTATGCTTGCTTTATATCAAGATTTAGAAGCAGCGGCGCGTTCCGTTTCAAAGATTATCGCCAGCAAAATCATCCCGGCGACTTTGGAGTTTTTGGATCAACCAACGTTGAAAGTGGTGGAAGAATATGCGCAAATCGGTCTTCCGACAGATGTAAAAGCGGTTTTATTAATCGAACAGGATGGAACGGCGGAGAACGTTGATCAAGATATCGAGTTAATGGCGAAAATATGTAAAAGCGAACAAGCCGTTTCAGTAAAAATCGCTCAATCTGAGGAAGAAGCAAACGCATTGCGGACAGCAAGACGCGCCGCATTGTCCGCTTTGGCGAGATTAGCTCCGACAACCATTTTAGAGGATGCGACAGTGCCGAGATCCGAAATTGCCAAAATGGTAAAGGCCATTAACGAAATTGCTGAAAAATATCAAGTAACAATATGTACGTTTGGTCATGCTGGAGACGGAAACTTGCATCCGACCTGTACGACTGATATCCGGAACAGAGAAGAAATGGAGCGAGTGGAAAAAGCGTTTGCGGAAATTTTTGCAAAAGCGATTGAACTCGGCGGCACGATTACAGGAGAACATGGCGTGGGGGCGATGAAAGCGCCGTATTTGGAATGGAAGTTGGGGGAAGCAGGCATCAAAGTCATGAAATCGATCAAAAACGCTATCGATCCGAACAATATTATGAATCCGGGAAAATTATTTGCTAAAGATACGAAAAAACGGGTGGTGATCGCAAAATGAAGACGGAAACTGAAAAACAAAAAATACAACAAGCCTTCAAGGAACGAATGGATGAAGATGAGCTGTTGAATTGCATGAGGTGCGGATTTTGTCTTCCGTCTTGCCCTACGTATATCGTCTCAGGACAGAAGGAAAGCCAATCGCCAAGAGGTAGAATCGCATTAATGAAGGCGGTTTATGATGGCAAGATTGAACCTGATGAAGAATTTGAACAATCATTGAATTTATGCCTCGGATGCCGAGCATGTGAACCTGTTTGTCCGTCAGGTGTCAAATACGGATACCTGCTGGAAGAAGCGAGAGACATTCTTCATCAACATAAAAACTATTCCTTTCCGGTACAAGCCCTGCGTCGGACGGTTTTCAAACATCTTTTTACAAAAAAAAGCAATCTCATCAATGTTACAAGCCTTGTTGGATTTTATCAAAAATCCGGTCTGCAAAACGCAGCCCGGAAAATCGGTTTTCTAAATTTATTTCCAAGGCATTTGCAAGACATGGAAAAAATATTGCCAAACATGCCAAAAAAGAAAGCGATGTCAAAACATCAAGAGTATTTTCCTTCTTATGGAAAGAAAAAAGCAACCGCCGCTTTTTTTTCCGGTTGTTTAATGGATACTATGTTTCTGGAAACAAATCAAGCGACAATTCAATTGCTGCAGAAAGCGGGTTGTGACATCTATATTCCGGACAAACAAGTTTGCTGCGGTGCTTTACATGGCCACAGCGGTGAAAAGGAATTAGCAAAAGAACTGGCAAAACAAAATATTGAGGTATTTGAACAGCTGGATGTCGATTACATCGTTACAAATGCCGGCGGCTGCGGCGCTTTCTTAATGGAGTATGGACACATGTTTGATGATGATCCGGAATGGAGAGAAAGGTCGCAGGAATTTGCAGCTAAAATCAAAGATTTCAGCGCTGTTTTAGTTGAACTTGAATTTCATAAAGATCATGATTTAGAATTGCCTGAACAAATTGTCACCTATCAAGATTCTTGCCATTTGCGAAACGTGATGAAAAGCGCAAACGCTCCAAGGGAATTAATTCGTTCCATCCAAGGGGTGGCATTTAAAGAAATGGAAAATGCGGAAAGCTGCTGTGGTTCTGCCGGCATTTACAATCTTGTTCAACCAGAAACATCCATGAAGATATTAGATCAAAAAATGGATCATATGAAGAAAACGCAGGCAACAACCATTGTAACAGCAAATCCGGGCTGCTTAATGCAAATGCAGCTGGGGATTCAACGGGAAGGATTGAAAAACGTTAAAGCCGTTCATATTGCCGATCTATTGCTGAAAGCAATTCAATCGTGAAGTAGTTGACATTGTATTGGCATGGAACTTCATGAAAAAGGGACATAATTAATATACACCCCCTTTAGGTATACGGATAAAAATCTGTTTTACCTAAAGGGCGTTTTTCTATGTATAAAGAATATTCGAAAGAGTTCAAGCTTGAAGTTTTGGTTTGCTCATGAAAACAGAGATTGCCCAATGAATGACTTTGCCTGAGATATGAAAAATTCATTCATACAATGGAGGAAGGATTTTCAGTAGTATGGTATAGATGGGTTAGAACGTTCTTGGAAAAGTTAATCGAAAGAACACAAGAAAGCCTGCTATAAATTTGTCAGCACGAGAAGAAAAAGCGGTATGGAATATCGAGTAGATCCGTACTCCAGCGGTGGATGATAATAGAGAAATAGAAGATACGTCAAAAGAAAGGACGAGTTCTATAACGAAAGGGAGAACTTCGTTGGAAGAAAGGCTTCAGATCGTGAAATATTGTCTGGATCATGAAAAACAGGTGAAATTTATGAGGCTTCTTATCAACAAGTCTATCAGTGGGTTTGAAAAATAGGAATAATGATCCGATTACAAGAACGATTAAACGGCTTTAGCCCTCTGGAATATAGAGCTAAAGCCGCTTAAGATATTTCCACTGTCTACTGGACAGGGGGCAGTTCAACTTTGATTTTTATAAATAACGTTGAAATTTTATTTACATTTAATGGTATTTTTCTTTTAGGATAGCCCCTTGTTTCCATTACGCGTTACTTGATTAGCAAGTTCCAAATCTTTAACAGCGTCCTCGGCTGTAACAAATCCATCCCAATTTTCCTCCTCTATCTCTCGGCAAAAGTCGAGAAAACGATCCTGAACCATTGCTTCATACCATGCTTGTCGTTGTTCCAATTGGATGGTTCGTTGATAGGAAATTTTTGAATCGGAAGATAGCCGCTCGGGTGTGAACGGCTTATTGTTTAAGGAACGAAAGACGGAAGAGCGTACTATTTCAGCTGCTTTCTCAACAGGTTTTGCCGGTATGCTATCAAGGATTTGATCAATCCGTTCGCCCTGTTCTTTTGAGATTTTGCCCTCCAAAAATAATTTTTGAGGGATCCATCCTTCGAGTACGATTCTGCCTTCTGTACAGTGAATTTCCCATTTTGTTGATTCAGGCGCATCCGGATCCATTGTGAAACCGTGGTAATATTGAACGGGGATAAGTTGATAAAATCTTTTTGTTTCATTTTGATAAGCCGGCTGATGAAGGACACTTGCCCAAACTCGCTGCTTCTCCCCGTTTTCCTCCGTCAGGGCAAACCCGTCCGCATTGACGGCTTCGCCAAACCAATGTCGTCCCACTTCAAAAAAATGAACGCCGTGTTCAATAAAAATTCCTCCGCTTTGCTGATCATTCCAAAACCAGTGTCCTCCTGCAACGCGATGAGCCGAATTGGCAAGGCTGGCATGGTGGACAAATCCGAGCAATCGGTGGCGAATCAACCATTCAACCGCTTCTGTCAGCGGGTTGTACCGCAATACGAGATTGACGGCGAATGCGCGTTTTTGTTTTTTTGCATACTTTCTGTTTTCCCTCAATTCTTTTGCATTCAGGGCGCCCGGCTTTTCTAGCAAGATGTGCTTTCCGTTCGCCAAAGCCTGTTTGCCTAGAGAGGCGTGAAGGTGGGGAGGTGTTGTTAAAATGACAATCTCGATTTCAGGATCTGCTATAAGCTCGGCGGCATCATGATATTCTTTTGGGGTAACGGTGTTAAGTCTGTGTTGGTGATATGCCGCGAGAACACTTTTTCTTTTGCTTTCTGTCCTCCCCGCGACAGCCGTCAATTGGAATTGAGGCAGCCGGGCAAGTGCACCGCCCAAAAATGTTGCAAAGGCGCCCGCACCAGCGATTCCCACTCGGTACGTTTTCACCTTGACAGACATGTTGTTTCCCCCTTGTTTCATAGATGGTAACAACTCTATTATAAATCAATAATTTTGTCAGTTGTTTTTTAAAAATTTGGCTGAATTTCTTGTTATTCATATTGAAATCAGTCAGTCATTCCCCCTACCTTTCTAAAAAGTTAACTGAATCATTTGGAGTTCTTAATTTAAAGGATAGTAGCACAATCTTTTTGATTAATGGAAGGGATGGGGACTTTGAGATTTGGAAATAGGCGAAAAAACAAAAAAAGAGAAAAAGATTGTCACAGTTCCAGCCAATCTCAAACAACTGAATCACAAGCAAACATCAAATAGTAATTAGGAATTGCAATAGAGAGATTTCCTTGTTTAATCAAAACTTTTTTCGCATAGATTTCATTGATATGGCCAAAGGGATTCCAGATGATAATTTTTCCTTTGTGGAATATATTCGGAAGACTAAGCAGCAAAGACTTTAAAATTGGTGGAATAATAGCAAAAGATATTAAAACTGGAAATAAAGTAAAAATACCTGTTATTTTTTACGATATTAAAACTGGAAAAACAAAAAAGGAAGAGTAGTCGCAAAGCGAAAAAGAGGTGGACGAACTTATTTGCATTTTAATAATAAAGGCATTTTTCCCGAAAGGTTGCTAAGGGGAAAATGTTGGAATTTTTCAAGTTGATGGGAAGGATGGCTTAAAACCCATTTGCAACCGTGTAAGATTTAAAAAAAGGTTGGTCGTCATCCAAAAACGACCAAGGAGGGATTTTTATGAAGAAGAAAGTAATTGTCAGTACATCAGTTGTCGCAATGTTAGTTTTAGGCGGTACGGGTGCTTATGCATACAATAGTCATGTTCAGGAACAAAAACGCCAGCAAAGCGTTGAACAAACATTGTCTTCTTTTCACCAAAATGTAGATGATTTGACGAAGGAAAACATCCAATCCGTTAAAGCAAAAATCGCAAAAGTGAAGAATGAAGAAAAGAAAAGAGAGTTTTCCGAAGATTTGAGAGATCTTTCCGCAATGTTTAAAATTAGTACATTGGTCAACTCTCTTATGGATGATAAGCAAGCGATCAAAGATGGCGTAACATGGGAGAAAATCGATGATGTAAAAAGCAAGTTAGAAAACATTAAAACAATCGACAAATCCTTCTACGAAAAACAAAAAGGCCTTTTAGATATAGTTATTGCACAATATGAGGACATTCAAAAAGCTCAAAAGGCAGTAAGTGCTTTGGAAAAACAGCCGAAAGAATCGGGATACACGGCATCGAAAGCCCTAGTTGAAAAAATTAAAAACGAAAAGATCAAGCAAGAGTTATCTAAGAAACTTGCAGCTGTCTATAAAACGATTGAAGAAGAGAAGGCAAAAGCTAAAGCTCTTGCAGAAGCAAAGAAAAGAGAACAAACTAAATTGGCTCAAGCTACACAGAAATCATCCACGAACTCAACATCAGGTAAAGTCGGATCATCTAGCTACTCGGACTCATCTACTTCATCCAGTAAATCATCCAGTAGTTCTGCAAAATCATCTGTAAAATCTAATAGCTCAAAATCAAGTAGTTCTACTAAGTCAAAAAGTACAGCTAGTTCGACAAAAAAGCAAGGGTCATCTTCCGCATCATCTAAAAGCAACACTCAACCAAAAGATCCTTATGCCGGAGATAGGGATTGGGATGAATTCGGTAAGTTTGTTGAAAATACCGAGTGGGAAAAAGTTGATTCTGGTTACATTGAAGGGAAAAATGGAAATACATGGGAACATTATGAACCTAAAAAGTAAGACAATCATAAAAAATTATGATTGTCTTTTTTTATTATGTTAATTCGCATGAAGGGAGGATGTTCATGAAAAAAATAAGGGTTGTATTTATCTTTCTCTTATCTTTCTTGATTATTTTTCCATCTTTGCAAATAGAAAAAGCAGAAGCTGCACCTAGAATTGAATATTTAGGACAGGCACACTATGGATTTTATACGGTTGGAGTATTCAGAGTAGACGGACGAATTGCTTTTTGTATGGATCACTATAAGAGTAGTCCTCCGACTGGTTCTTCATACAAAGCAGGCGATATTTATAAAAATGAAAGTGTCCGAGCGATATTGTATTACGGCGCAGGAGGTCAAGAGCCTATTGTTGGGATGAATGATGCGGGTATTGTTGCTACTTCTCTAGCCCTTGATTCTGTTGTAAATGGAAATCATTCGAGTGGGCGAAATTCAGTTCCAGGTTATAAAGAACTCATGCAACATGCAAAAGCAAAAGATGCTCCATCTATTGTTATTGATTTTAGTAAATATTCTTTGAACAGCAGTGTTTCAGGGAATAGACAAGTTTCTGAAAGAGTTACTTTTAAGGCAGATTCAAGAAACTCTATTAAAATTCCTGTTCCTCGAAACGTCACCCTTCATATTGTCGGAGGAGGCAGCTATACGAATAGAACAGTGACAATTAAAGGTGGGCAGACATTTTACTTCTCTGCCGGATTAGGCTATGGAAATACAATTCAATTTAAAGATTTAAGACCATCAATTGGTCCATATCAATCTATTTTTTTCATGCCAAATAATTCGGGATATCAGAGATTAGCTCAGGGAGAAATTGACCATGACCCACCTGTAATGAAAACCTTAACTGTTAAATTCCAAAAAAGACAACGAACAATAACAGTAAATCATCGAGATAAATATGATAACAAACTTTTGAGAAGTTTTCAGTATAAACGGAATATTGGTTCGTCTTATAGTTTCACCCCTCTGTCGAAAATTATTTCAGGAGGAAACACTTTTATTCCAGTAGCTAACCAAAGGGTAACTGGAAAAGTACCAAACAGAGATATCACTATTAATTTTTATTACAACTTACAAAGAACAATCACTGTTCTTCATAAAGATGCGCGGACAAATCAATTGATCAAAAGTGAAAAATACACCAAATACAGGGGAGATAAATACAGCTTTTCTCCACGAACTGATTTGAAGAAAGGCGAGTTTAAATATAGACCTGTTAGTACTGCAAAAAAGACCGGTACAGTCGGCAGCCAGAACATTACTTTGACTTTTTATTTTGATGTTCCACTCATCAAAGTATGTTTGGAAAAAATTCAAATTTGTACAGCTCCAACTGATTGGGGGGAAAGTTAAAGTGATTTTATCGAAACAGATTCTATATCCTGAAACGGTCACTGACATGGCCAAAGCTCCCTGTAAATCTAAATTTATACAAAGGATCCAAACTGATTGTAAGGAAGAAATACAAGGCCGAAACTTTACCAAAGAGCCTTCGTTTTCTTTCCCACGGCAGCGTCCATTAAAGGGGGGAATTGGCTTGTTTTGGATTTTTTGTTAAGGCAATTTTTTATGATTTTATAATGGGAAAGATTCTTACATTCTATTTAACCTTTTTTTCATGATATGTTATAATAATTATTAGCAACCGGTTGCATTGAGTGCTAACAGAGTTTACTTCCATAGTTTTGGATTCTTAAAATCTTAAACGAATGGAGGGATAATAACTAAAAATGAAAGCATTATTGTTAGCAGGAGGTCTAGGTACTCGTTTGCGTCCGTTGACGGAAAATTTGCCAAAACCGATGGCGCCCATTGCCAATAAACCGTGGTTGGAACATTTGATCATTCATTTGCGCAAACAAGGCGTCGATCAGTTTGTCGTCGCCTGTCATCATTATTCCGAAGTGATCCGCAATTATTTCGGAGAAGGGCAAAACCTCGGCGTGAAAATGGAATACGCTATTGAACCGTTTCCGATGGGAACGGCGGGAGCTATCAAAAATGCGAAAGACTTTTTTCATGAAACATTTCTTGTTGTCAATGCTGACATCGTGCATTTGCCTGAATTGCTGCCTCTTCTTGAATTCCATTACAGACATAAAGGAATGGCGACCATTGCCTTGACAGAAGTAGAAGATCCAACTTCGTACGGCGTTGTGGAGCAGGATAAAAACGGACAAATTTTGCGTTTTGTTGAAAAACCCAGCCGGGAGGAAGCGCCATCAAACCGGATTAATGCCGGTTTATATGTTTTGGAGCCTTCGATTATGAACCATATTCCAAGTAATCAAGAAGTGTCAATCGAACGTCAAACATTTCCGTTCTTGATTGAAAATAAAACAGGTGTTTACGGAAAAGTAATCAACGGCTATTGGTTCGATATGGGAACACCTTCCCGTTATCGCCAAATTCATTGGGATGTGCTTGATCGTCGAAGCCCGCTCACCATTATGGGACGTGAATATCAAAAAGGTGTCTGGATTGGGGAAGGCAGCAAAATTGGCAACGAAGTCCGATTTATACCACCCGTTTTAATCGGCAAAAGTGTTAAAGTGGGGGATAAAGCAGTGATCGGCCCTTATGCCGTGATTGGTGATCATTGCCATATCGGCAAAGGTGTCAAGTTTTCAAGTTCTATTCTTTGGGATCGTTCTACTATAGGTGATCATTGTCAAATTAAAGAGAGCATTTTAGCGCACAAAACTTCACTTTCATCCGGAAAACTATTGAACCATTCCATTATCAATCAATCAGAGAAGGTGATGTATGCATGAATTCTATTGCATTTGTCGGCACTTACCCTCCCCGCCGCTGCGGCATTGCCACATTTACAGATCACCTCTTTCAAAATATTCAATCTGTCGGAAAACGAAACGATCGGGATAAGGTCATCGTCCTTTGCAATGAAAATGATGATTTAACAGCCTACCAGAATCGGTCGAATTTCTGGCTATTGCCAATGAATAACCGGGCTGACTATAAACAAATGGCAAAAAAAGTGAATAGCAGCGACATTTCGCTCGTTGTACTAGAACACGAGTTCGGTATTTTTGGGGGAGAAGCAGGGGAATATATTATTGATTTTGTCAAGGAGTTGAAAAAGCCGCTTATCACGACGTTTCATACCATTTTCGCTGATCCTCCCATGCCGTATCGCCGAATTCAACAATTCATCGCTGATGAAAGTGATGCAATTATTGTCATGAATCGCCAAGCCATTTCGTATTTAAAGAGAGCCTATCGTTTGCCCGAAAAGAAAATCTATTATATACCCCACGGGTCGCCAAAACCGCGGAAGAAGGAGAGAAAAAGCCTCCGTCATTTTCTCGGGTTTGAAAATCGGAAGGTTTTGTTAACGTTTGGACTTTTAAATCGCGGAAAAGGCATTGAGTCAGTCATTGCTTCCTTGCCCGGAGTTGTCGAAAAAGTCCCGGAAACTCTTTATGTCATTGCCGGGCAAACGCATCCCGAAGTGAAAAAACGGGAAGGAGAGGCATATCGGAAAGAACTGGAAGAATTGATCAAACGCCTCAAATTAGAAAACAATGTCAAAATGGTTGACCGTTATTTCAGCGAGGATGAACTTGTTTCCTATTTAACGGCATGCGATCTGTTTATCACACCATATCCCGGAATGCAGCAAATTACAAGCGGGACTTTGGCTTATGCAGTAGGTGTGGGCCGCGCTGTTTTGACGACGCCTTATGAGCATGCCCGCGATCTTCTCAACGGATGCGAGGAACTGATTCTTCCGTATGGCGACACGAAAGCATGGGAACAAACGCTGCTAAAACTTTTATCGAATGATGAAGAATTGCATAAATGGGAGAACCGAATTCGCGAGATTGGCGAAGCGACTCATTGGCCGAACGTGGCAAAACAGCATTTGCAGCTTTTTTCCAAACTAATCGAGGAAACAAACGGTGAGATGAAAACTGCCGGAGGGTTCTGAAGGGAGGAGAAAAACATTGTCTAAAGCATCCATTCCATTTGACCACTTGGAACGGATGACAGATGACACAGGACTCATTGAACATAGTCTCGGGCGAATACCTCGCAGGAAGGAAGGATACTCGACGGACGATAATGCCCGGGGGATTTGGACATGCATTGAATGGCTGAAACTGCTTGGAGACAATCATTCAACCGAGAGCAGAAGGCTGTACCGTCTTTTGGATCGATACTTGGCCTTTTTGCTCTGGGCTCAGCACGAGGACGGTTGGTTCCAAAACAATTTCCATTATGATCGAACACCTGAAACCGAATCACGTTCTGAAGATTGTTTTGGACGCTCTTTTTGGGCTGCGGCCGTCGTTTATGTTCATCTTGATGATGAAGCACGTGTTTGCGTTGCTTCCGAGATTCTAAAAAAAGCACTCCCGGCTAGCCAACAACTCCGATTTTTGAGGGGGCAGGCATGGGTGCTTGCAGCTTCCAGTCTGCTGTTAACTCGGAAAAAGGAACACGGTAATCATACAGCACTGGACGAAGGGGCTCTCCGAAATCTTGCGGCTATGTATGAAGAAAACTTGATCAATGCTTATAAAGCGAACCAATCAAGCGAATGGAAATGGTTTGAACCGCAAATGACCTATGCCAACGGTCTTTTGCCATGGGCTTTATTTATGTCCTTCCGTGTGCAGAAGCGGCAAGAAACAATGGAAGCCGCCAAAGACAGCCTCGATTTTTTAATCAGCAAAATGGATGGAAAAGACGGTGTCATCCGGCCAATCGGAAACCGCGGTTGGTGCGATCAACAAAAACGAGCCATCTGGGATCAACAACCCGTTGATGTCATGAAGCTTTGTCTGGCGGCTAAAGAGGCTTATCAAGAACTAAAAGAGCCTAATTATCTAAATGTTGTACGACGTTGTTCCGATTGGTTTTACGGAAAAAACGATCTTCGTCTTCCTTTGGCTGATCCTTCAGATGGCAGCTGTCAGGACGGCCTCAATCAAAATGGTGTAAATCCTAACAGAGGGGCGGAATCTACACTTTCTTATTTGTTGACCGAAGCTTTCGCCCATTCATTGCTCGCAACTGATGAAGCCGTTTCATCCTCTCCAACTGCTTAAAACGAACGGACAAGCCGGGGTGCACTTGATCGTTCATAACTGGAACAACTTTTATCCTATCTGCAAGGAATGTCCATCAAACTGACCATCAGGATATTGTCGCAAGGCATCTTCCGAGATCAACTATCTCGAGATGCCTTTTTTTACAGGTTCGGCCGTAAATCTTATCTGAAAGTCTTGAAGCTTTTGCCGAATACGGAACAGTTCAGTTGATTTGTACGTCCTCTGTTCCGGAAAAACGCGATACAATTTTCCCATTGAAACTTTAGCCTTCGATTACCTAAAGTTTGCGAATGATGATTTTTCTATACATTCCATTTAACATGACAGGTTGGTCTGCTTCGATTTGTAAATTTTTATTATTTTTAAAGAACAATTGTTCGAAATTTACGCCAATATCCGTTCCTAACACTTTAATAACAGGTCTAAGAATGAGCATTGGCAGCGAAAGTCTTTTATTTTTGGGGGCAAATTTATCAAAAATGATGATGTTTCCTTCTCGTTTTAAAACTCTGGCCATCTCTTGAAAACATTTATTTGCATCAGGCACTACCGAAAGGACGAGACTGGCAACGACACAGTCAAATGATTCATTGCGAAACTCCATTTGTTGCGCATCCATTTCTAAAAACTTTATAGACGAATTGTTAAATTTTCTTCTTGCTTTTTCAAGCATGTCAAGAGATATATCAATGGCTGTGATATTGAATTCTGAATGGTTTATTAACTCTAAATCAGCACCAGTACCTATCCCAATGAACAAAATATTTTGGCCGCTTTTGAATGTTGTTTCTTGGAATACTCGTTTTCTCGCCTTAAAAAAAATGCCTGAATGAAAGATTTGGTCATAGACTGGAGACCAAACTTTATATATGATTTTATTCCAAGAATTGTTCATCATTCCGCACTCCTGAGTTTTTTCAGATTGAACAATTTGATTTTCCAAGTTTGTCAATTCCGTTTTAATCACAGACTATCACAAGCAGCAGTTTTTTCAAATAAAAAATTTAAGAATACTTGATTTACGAGCTCTGCAACTAGACTTGACACAAACGGAAAGTGTTGGGACGACGCCGCCTTGTAAGAGTAGAATCCATGTCGTCCTTCCGATTAAAGAATAAAATTCGCCTATTTGCCAAAAATACCGTTAATCATTCATTTTCACATAAAGGAGAATTTGGAATGGAACAATTCGAACAATTGAACAAAAGTTTTTTAAATGGCGAATGGACGGAAGGATTAAGCGGGCGTACATTTGAAAATGTAAATCCTTATGATCGAACGGTTATTCATACAATACGATTGGCAACTGCGAAGCAGCTCGAAGAAGCATTTGAAGCCGCCAAAAAAGCCCAAAAGGAATGGGGGAAAACATCCGCGGAGGAAAGAAAGGCGGTGCTTCGAAAAGTCGCTGAATTTTTAAAAAAAAATCAGGATAAGATTAAAAATATCATTTCTCGTGAAACTGGCGGAAGCGCCATTAAGGCGGAAGTTGAACTTGGTCTTACGATAGGTCTTGTTGAAGAAGCTGTCAATATGGCAGAGAAATTACATGAAGTAAGAGAAATTAAATCAGACATTGAGGGAAAAGTAAATCGTGTTTATCGTCTTCCTTTGGGTGTTATTACATCCATTTCACCTTTTAATTTTCCGATGAATTTGTCGATTCGGACAATAGCTCCGGCAGTTGCGCTTGGAAACAGCGTTGTGCATAAACCTGATATTCAAACAGCTTTGACAGGCGGATCAATTATCGCTAGAGCATTTGAATATGCAGAACTCCCGAAAGGGGTTTTTAATTGTATTTTAACAGATATAGAGGAAATTGGAGATGCCATGCTGACAACACCGCATTCACCGTTAATCAGTTTCACAGGATCTACTGCTGTAGGAAAACATATAGGACAAATTGCCGGCAGCATGTTAAAACGGGTCGCCCTAGAACTAGGAGGCAACAATCCTTTTGTTGTTCTGGCCGATGCAAATGTCGACCGTGCCGTTGACGCCGCAGTTTTTGGCAAGTTTATTCACCAAGGGCAAATCTGTATGATCATTAACAGGATCATTGTTCATAAAGACAAATATGATGAATTTGTCGAAAAATTTGTTGAAAAAGTAAAAAAACTCCCTTATGGAGATCCGACCGATCCGAACACTGTGATCGGGCCATTAATTAATGAAGCACAAATAGAAAAAGCGCTGAACATTATTGAAAAGGCGAAAAAAGAAGGTGCAAAAATGGTATTGGAAGGAAAACGTGTCGGAAACATTTTGACTCCAACCGTATTTATTGACGTCAACAATCGCAGCACACTGGCGCAAACAGAACTGTTTTCACCGATTGCGACGATTCTGAAAGCCGAATCGGATGACCATGCCATTGAAATGGCGAATGACACGGAATATGGTTTAAGCTCTGCCATTTTCACGGAAGATGTAAGCGAGGGTGAACAGTTGGCGCTAAAAATCGAAAGCGGAATGACGCATATTAACGACCAGACCGTCAACGACAGTCCGACAATTCCTTTTGGCGGAACGAAATCAAGCGGCATGGGACGATTTGGAAATCCATGGGTGGTAGAAGAATTTACAATGACAAAATGGGTGTCGATTCAAAAGAAATACCGGGAATTTCCATTTTGACAAAAGTTAATGAATCGGCTTGTGCGGGCTGATCTTGCAAAAGATCTATGCCCGTCATTTTGTTTTGTCATCAACTTTCCTTTTTCTTGGAATCAAGCATTTGGCGGAATCAGTTTTATGACCATTTTTCCAATCCTAGCTTGATTCTTTGTTTTGTAGGATGATAGAAAAAGCTGTTTTGGGCTATGTAAAACGGAGTTTCCGTCGGGGTTGCCTTTACTGTAGTGTGGAAAAAGGCGAACCGATCTATTTTTGGAATAAAGCCCAAGCAGTAGGCTGAATTGAAAAAGGCAAAACAACAGTTGAAACAAGAGGTTTATAACAGAAAACATAAGAATAAAAAAATTTGCTTTGAACGATTTCCTGTTTTCATTTGTATAAACAAGTGAATAAAGAAAAAGGGGTTGAAACTATGCCAATCACAGGCTGGGTGATAAGCGCGGTTGTCGGAGCGGTGATCGGGACTATTTTTGGCCTTTCCATTGCCTCTTTGAATAAAAAAGTTGTTCGCGACCGCTGGGGGAAAATTGATTTTCGCAAAAGCGATCTTTATTTTTACTGGACACGTTGGGACACCATTACGGTTTTGTCCGCTGTTTATTCCTTTCTCTGCCTGACGGGTTTGTTTATTTTTCTGTTGAAAGGTGATAACATTAACAATCCGGTCATCCAATTTTTTCTTCATCAATCGTTTATGTTTACATTGATGACGTTTATTTGGCTCATCTCAAGAATCGTATATGTTTTCAAAGGGATAAAAGAGCGGTGGTCCGATGAATTTAACAGATGAAGAGTTGATGGAAAATTTTCAAAACGGTGATATCCATTCTTTAAAAGAATTGTATAAACGCTACCGTGACCCTCTATACCGATTCGTTTACAGGCATACGCAAGACGAACAGCTAAGCATGGATGCCGTTCAAGATACGTTTTTGAAATTGCAGGAAAAAAGGCATTATTTTAACCGTGAAAAAGGAAGGCTGAAGACGTACCTTTTTCAAATCGCTTACAACACCATGATCACGAAAATAAGAAGGAGGGAGAAATGGAGTCGTCTGCTTCCGTTTTTATACAATAAACCAGTCCATGTTTCCGACCAAGAGGATAAAATGGATGTCGAACGATTGCTGCGTTCGCTTTCTGAACAGCAGCGGACGGTCATTTTGCTGTATTATTATCATGATTTATCGCAGCAAGACATTGCCCGCATTCTCAATATCTCGGTTGGAACCGTAAAATCGAGAATTCATTTGGCAATTCAAAAAATGAGAAAGGAATGGGGGATCGAAGCAAATGGAAAAGGATCGGGAAATTGAAAAAATATTAAAAACTTTTATCGTCGATGTACCAGATTTTCCAATGGGAAGCTCGAAATTGGAACGAATTTCCAATTGGTTGTTCGAAAAGGCGCCATACCCAATCCCTGAGAAAAAAATAAACTTTCAGAAAATGGTTTTTGTTCAAGTAGCTCCTATTCTTTTTTCCCTCGCTATTGCCGTATGCTTGATTTTATAAAATTTTCGGGGGATTTTTCATGAGGGGTTGCCCCAAATAAGGAATTCCATTAATTTAAATAACATTATTACATGAAAAAGGGGCTGTTATAAGTCGAAAATATCGGCTTATGATACAGCTCCAGGTGCAAAAACAAAAAGCGTTGACGGTATTCCGGTTTTTAGTTAAACTATTTAATAGTTAAATTATTAAACTATTAGGAATAGGAAGGGAGATCATGAATCGGAAAAAAATAAATGAATTAATCAAGCGGTATTTAGATGTTTCATTTGTCGTGACGAAGAGGGCGGAAGAGCTCGTGAAATGTGAGATGGATCCTGATATTACAAACGATCAGCACTACATTTTGCGCTATATCAGCCAAAAGGAAAAGTGTACATCTTCAGAACTAGCCGAAATATTTCGCGTAAACAAAAGCGCGATTACGGCTATGACGAACCGATTAGTCGAGAAGGGATTAATACGGCGGATTCGCGGCCGTCATGACCGCCGTGTTGTTTATTTGGCTTTGACCGAAAAAGGCAGCCGCTTGTTTAAAGAGACGGAAGAGAAGATTCATCAATTGGTTGAGTCGTTTATAACAAAATTTTCAGAGGCGGAAATCGAATCATTTATTAAAACATATGAAAAATTGGCGAACATACTGCTGGAACTGGAGGTTGAGCCGTGAGAGCAATTATAAAGGGAAGATGGTTTGTCCTCATAGCTTGGTTGTTGGCTATCATCCTTTTGTTTGCAACTTCGCCAAATATGGCTGAACTTGTTCGGGAAAAAGGGCAAATTACGGTGCCAAAAGGCTACTCATCTTCCATTGCGGGCGAAATATTGCAGCAAGTGCAAAATAAAGAGCAGAAAGGAAATCAAGTGTCTGCCGCCCTCGTGTTTCACAATAAGAAAGGGTTAACAAATGAGGACTGGAAAGAAGCGGAACAGGCTGTTAAGCAACTGGAACAGAAGAGCGGGGATTTACAGATTACCAAAATCATTTCCCCTTTTACTGAAGAGGACTTAAAAGATCAGCTTGTTTCCAAAGACGGAACAACGATCTTAACATCCATTCAGATGGATAGAGGTGGAAGAACAGAAAAGGAAATGGCAGCAGCGCTTTACGAAGCCATCGATCACATATCATTGGAACATTATTTCACAGGCAGCTGGATCATTGATGAAGATGTAGTGGCAAGTTCGCAAGCGGGGCTGAAGAAAACGGAAGGGATTACGGTTGTCTTTATTTTGATTGTGCTGTTTATTGTTTTTCGTTCGTTTGTGGCGCCGTTTGTGCCTCTCTTGACTGTTGGGATGACCTATTTGGCTTCCCAATCCATTGTCGCTTTTTTGGTAGATTTGGTCAATTTTCCTTTGTCCACTTTTACGCAAACTTTTCTTGTGGCAGTGTTGTTTGGAATTGGAACGGACTATTGCATCTTGCTTTTAAGCCGGTTTAAAGAGGAACTGGGAAAACATGAAAATCGCACTGATGCAATTTTAGCAACCTATCGGACGGCAGGAAAAACCGTGCTGTTCAGCGGTTTAGCAGTCATGATCGGGTTTGCGGCTATTGGGTTGTCAACATTTAAACTTTATCAATCAGCAGCTGCTGTTGCTGTCGGTGTAGCTATTTTGCTCGCGGCGCTCATGACGCTTGTTCCTTTTTTTATGAGCGTTTTTGGCCCCGTATTGTATTGGCCGGTCAAAGGGAGCCTCGAACATAAACAAAGCAAGCTCTGGGATGTTGTCGGACGCTTTTCGTTTGCAAGACCGCTAGTTTCTCTAATCATCGTCGCATTGATTGCATTGCCTGTTTTGCTCACCTATGATGGCAAACTGTCATTCAATGCTCTCGATGAAATCGGCGAAGACTATGCATCTGTTAAAGCCTTTCAGATTATATCAGAAAGCTTTAACCCCGGTGAAGCAATGCCGACAAAAGTAGTCATGAAAAATGACGACAACATGAATTCAACGGAATATTATGCCATCATAGAAAAAGTGATCCAGAGTATTGAAAAGATTGACGGAGTGGAAACCGTTCGTTCTGTGACAAGACCAACTGGGGAACCAATTCAACAATTCTATGTGACAGAACAGGCGAAAACGTTAAAAGAAGGCCTTCATCAAGGAAATAATGGGATTGAGAAAATCAGCTCCGGTTTGACCGAAGCAAGCAAGCAGTTATCTTCCTCTTCGCCAAAACTGAAGGAAGCTGCGGACGGCATTCAGGAATTAGTTTCCGGAACGGATGAGCTGAAGGAGGGAGTGGTTGATCTTGAAAAGGGGCTTTCCCAAATTAAAACAGGTATTGAGAACGGCTCCATGGGGGCGGCTGAGATAAAAGAAGCGCTTGAGAAAGTTCAAGAACAGGCGAAAAGGCTGCAATCGGGAGCGGAACAGCTTTTAAAAGGATATGAAACAACTGGAAACGGGCTATCTTCGCTGCTTGAGCAATATCAAAAAATGGAATCGGGACTTGGGGCATTGGCTGACCATCTTTCTGGTATTAACGATTCATTGGCCCGGATTGAGCAGAGAAATCAACAACTACAGCAAGATCCTGAGTATCAACAAGTCAAAATGGCGGCTGCCCAACTGAGCGGGCAAGCAAAACAAATGGCCAACGGGTTTCGCCAAGTAAACGGAACGCTCAACCGGGTCGCCGCTGGGGTAAAACAGGCGAATCGTTCATTTTCTGATCTGATTGCCGGACAAAAAGCGCTCATCCATGGCATGACAGAACTTGTCAGCGGGATCGATCAGCTGCAAAAAGGGCTGGATAAAGCAGCGGAAGGGCAGGGCGCTGTCCTACAACAATTGCCGCAGTTTTCAAAAGGGTTAAGCGAGGTAAACGGCGGACAGGAGGAATTGTTAAAAGGCTTTTCCCAATTGGACGGACAAATGAGCCAATTCATCACTGGGCTTGACAGAAGTGTGGATGGTCTTCATCAAGTGTCAGATGGTCTTGGATCAGCGGAGAGTTATTTGTCTGATCTTTCATCTTCAAAGAATGACGAAACGGCCGGATGGTTCATGCCGGAGGATGTCTTGGAATCAAAAGAATTTCTAGAGGCAAAAGAAGCCTATTTATCTGCTGACGGCAAAGTGGCCACCATCGATGTCGTTTTCAAGAAAAATCCGTATTCAACTGCAACAATGGATCAACTTGACGCCGTCAAACAAGCAGTCCAAACGGCTGTAAAAGACACGAAGCTGGAAAATGCCAAAATTGCCTTTGACGGAGTGACAAGCATTTATTCCGATTTGAATGAGATTTCAGCCAAAGATTACTCCCGCACGGTGGTATTGATGCTGATCGGAATTGCGCTCATATTAGTTGCCTTGCTAAGATCGTTTGTCATGCCGATTTACTTAATATTATCGCTTATTTTAACGTATTATACTTCAATGGCCGTTGCTGAAATCATTTTCGTCCAATTTCTTGGGTATGACGGTATAAATTGGGCGGTTCCGTTTTTCTCTTTTGTCATTTTAATTGCCTTGGGGATCGATTACAGCATCTTTCTTATGGATCGTTTCAACGAGTACAAAGATTTGCCTGTCAAGGAAGCGATGCTGGCCGCAATGCGCAATATGGGGACGGTTATTATATCCGCTGCCATTATTTTAGGCGGGACGTTTGCTGCGATGCTTCCGTCTGGCGTGCTCTCGCTTTTACAAATTGCAACGGTCGTTTTAACAGGACTGGTATTATATGCTCTAGTCATTTTGCCGCTCTTTGTGCCCGTGATGGTTCACACGTTCGGGAAGGCGAACTGGTGGCCTTTTATAAAGGAAAATTAAGAAGCAAACCATCAATGTGGCTAAAAAATCTACCCGCTGAAAATCAAAAAAGGGAACGTGGCGTTATGCCTCTGTTCCCTTTTCATCTTTGTTTGTCAGCGCCTGCTTTAATAAATCTCCTAAATTTGTACCAAAGGATTCGTTTTTCGGACTGTATTTTCGGAGTAAGTGTCGGTCTTTATGAGAAGAGGCTTGTCTTTTTTCCTCTGCTTTTTCAACCACGTTGCAAGGCCGGCATTGGAAATAGACACCCGCTTTTCCTTCATGAATTTCCATCCGCCGTTTACATTGCGGACAGCGGCGGTTGGACAGTTTCGGATCTTTTCGTTTTTGGAAGCGGCATTTCATATTGGAACAAACTAACATTCTTCCTTCTTTTGTCGTCCGTTCTTTTAAAAAGGAGCCGCATTCCGGGCACATGGATCCAGTCAAATTGTAAGCCCGATAGGAACGGTCGCTTTGTTTGATTTCTGCGACGAATTGTTCGGTTTGTTTGCGGATATTTTGCAAAAAGGCTTTTGCGTTTCCTTTTCCGCGGGCAATTAATTCAAGATCTCTTTCCCAGCGTGCCGTCAGTTCTGGTGATTTCAGCTCTTCATTTACAAGATCTATGAGCTGTTTTCCTTTTTTCGTCGGATAAAACCGGCCATTGTTTCGTTCCACGGCTTCTGTTTCGACAAGCCGTTCAATAATGTCGGCTCTTGTAGCCGGAGTGCCAAGGCCGTATTTTTCCATTTTTGCAAGAATGTCGGCTTCTGAATAGCGAAGAGGGGGTTCCGTCCATTTTTCTTCCATCTCGAAATGTTGGATCGGCACAGTTTCTCCCGGCTTCAAAACGGGCAGCTGCTTATTTTCCCGTTCATTTTCGTGAATTTCTAAAACCTTTTTAAAACCTTTATCGATGACCACATTTTCTCTCACAAAAAAGGTTTCTCCGCCAACGGATAAAATCGCTTGTACAGATTCGTATTGGCAAACCGGATAAAACAGCGCCAAAAACCGGCGGGCGATCAAATCATACAGTTTCTTTTCATCGGCGGAAAGTTCACTTATTCTAAGGGGTTCCTCCGTCGGAATGATCGCATGATGATCAGTCACTTTTTCATTATTGAACACCCTTTTGGCCGCGATTTTTCCTTGCTTGGAAAGTAGCGGGCGAACTTCCTCTTGATAATGTGAAGACATCGCCTGAAGTCTGTCATACATTGTCGATTCCATATCTGTTGTTAGATAACGGGAATCAGTTCGGGGATATGTGACAAGTTTATAATGCTCGTACAGTCTTTGCAGCACCGTTAACGTTTTCTTGGCTGAAAAGCCAAACCGTTTATTGGCATCCCGCTGCAGCTCTGTCAAATCATATGGCAACGGCTGCAGTTCTTTCTTCGGTTTGCGCTCTACTTTGATCGCCGTTCCTTTTTCGCCTTTCAACTTTGCCAACAACTGTTCCGCCGTATCTTTGGAAAAGATTCTTTTTTCGCCGTTTCGTTCCCATGAGGCGACAATGGAGCCAATGTTTGCTTGAATCGTCCAATACGGTTTCGGTACAAAAGATTGTATTTCTTTTTCCCTTTCGATGATCATTGCAAGGGTAGGGGTCTGCACGCGGCCAGCCGAAAGCGGGTCGTTATATTTTGTCGTTAAGGCTCTTGTCACATTTAAGCCGATGAGCCAATCTGCTTCAGCGCGGCAAACGGCTGACCGATATAAAGATTCAAATTGTTTGCCCGGTTTTAAATGCTTGAAACCGTCGCGAATCGCTTTATCGGTTTGAGATGATATCCAAAGCCTTAATATCGGCTTTTTCCAGTTCAGCTTTTTTAAAATCCACCTTGCCACGAGTTCTCCTTCTCGTCCGGCATCTGTGGCGATGATGCAGTCTTTTATGTCCGCACGTTTCGCCAAGTTTTCAATTCCTCTAAACTGGCGGCTCGTTTGCTTGATGACTTTCAGCCCCATTTTTTCCGGGATGATCGGCAAGTCTTCCAGCCGCCATGTTTTATATTTTGGATCGTAATGCTCCGGCATTTTCAATTCAATTAAATGGCCGAGCGCCCATGTCACAACGTATTTGCTTCCTTCAAAATGATATTGGTGCTGTTTTTTGCATCCGAGCACCCTAGCGATTTCACGGGCAACGCTCGGTTTTTCAGCTAGAACGAGAGATTTCATGAAATGCTCCTTTCTAATAAAAAACACTTACTGATTTAGTATAGCGGAAAAAAAGAAGATTTTGCACCTTGGGAGGGATGTAAATCGCTTTAATTGATTTGCCGTTTTAGAAAAGCTTTTGCAAAAGCACTCGCTGCACCAATTTTTTGCGTCTTTCATTTTGTCAGCTGAATGAAACAGAGCGAAAGAGGAATTTTTGTTTTTTTATCGTATATTTGATTTAGAACGACATACAAAACATAAAGATTTTTGCAAGGTGATATTGGAAAGGAAGTTATGGATGAAAACTATTCCGGAAATTCAAGTATATGTGCGTTATTGTGAAACAGATGCCTCAGGACATGTCAATAATACAAGCTATTTTTTGTACATGGAAGAAGCACGGACAAGATTTTTGGACTTTCTCCGAAAAGAAATCGGCAGTCAAGACTGGAATTTTATATTGGCATCGACAAAATGCGATTATTTGGCGCAAGCTTATGCGCATCAAACGTTGACAGTCGCTTCAAAACTGATACGGATCGGAACAAAAAGCTTTACGATCGAACATGAAATGAGAAACAGCGAAACGGGGGTTATCGTTGCCAGGGGGAATGCTGTTGTCGTTTGTTTCGATTTTCATAAACAACAATCTCAACCAATCTCCCCTAAATTGCGTTCAATTTTGGAGGAATTTTTGGCTTAACCAATTAAGCTTGCAGGCTAATGCACTTCTGCAAGCTTTTATGGCATATAGGCGATCATTGCTACCGGCGTGGAACAATGACCGGAAAATAAAAGCACCTTTTGATGAAAGAATGATAGATCTTTTGAGGCCATAACGCAAAACAACAAGAAAGGCAGATTTGCTGATTTTTAAAGGAATCTTCGGTCAAATCAGCAATTACATCAAAAAAACAAATAAAACAGAAGATGAATAAAATAAAAACAAAAGAACAAAAACAAAAAAATATTTATTTATTTTTGTTTTTGTTGTATGATGATGATGACAACGTTAATTGAAAACCTGTATCAAATGAAGCTAAATTTTTTGTTTTTTATGGAAAACGGTTACAAAAAAAGGCAAGGGGGCTATTTGATGATTTCACCGCAAATTCAAGATGCTTATGAATCCGCCAGAGAAACCTATGCGAAACATGGGATTGATACCGATCAAGCTCTTGAAAAATTAAAAGCTATTAAAATATCTTTGCATTGTTGGCAAGGGGACGATGTCCGCGGATTTATCAATAAAGACCAGCCATTAACGGGAGGAATTTCAGTGACCGGAAATTATCCGGGAGCAGCCAGAACACCTGAAGAGCTTCGCCAAGATTTAGAAAAAGCCTTTTCGCTAATCCCCGGCAAACATAAATTAAACTTGCATGCAATTTATGTCGATACGGACGAAAAAATTGATTATGACGAGATTGAACCGCGCCATTATCAAAAATGGGTCGATTGGGCAAAAGAACACAAATTAGGTCTCGATTTCAATCCAACTTGCTTCTCCCATCCAAAAGCGGAAGATGGTTTTACGTTAAGCCATCCTGATAAAGGAATCCGCAATTTTTGGATCGAACATTGCAAAAGGGCGCGCAAAATCGGCGAATATTTTGGAAAAGAAACAGGACAAACATGTGTGACAAATATTTGGATTCCGGACGGATACAAAGATATACCCGTTGATCGTCTGTCGCCGAGAAAACGGCTGCAGGATTCCCTTGATGAAATATTTAACGAAGAAACGGATCCGAAATATAATTTGGACGCAGTAGAAAGCAAGCTTTTTGGAATTGGTTCCGAAAGTTATGTCGTCGGCTCTCATGAATTTTATATGGGTTACGGCATTACCCGAAATAAGCTGATTTGCCTTGATGTCGGCCATTTTCATCCAACGGAAACGGTTTCGAACAAATTGTCGGCGCTTTCGTTGTACTCGAATGGAATCTTGCTTCATGTCAGCCGTCCTGTCAGATGGGACAGCGATCATGTCGTCATTATGGATGACGAATTGCAGCAAATTGCCCATGAACTGGTCGTCAACAATTTGCTTGAAAAGACATTCATCGGACTCGACTTCTTTGACGCAAGCATCAATCGGGTTGCCGCATGGGTGATCGGCACCCGCAATATGTTGAAAGCATTGCTTCGAGCATTTTTGGAGCCGATTGAACATTTGAAAGAATTGGAATTAAAAGGTGATTTTACATCTCGTTTGGCATTGAGGGAAGAATTCAAATCATATCCGTTCGGGGCTGTCTGGGATTACTATTGCGCCAGCAAAGGGGTGCCAGTTCGGGAAGAATGGCTTGCTGCAGTGAAAGAATATGAAGAAACGGTGCTGTTGAAAAGAACATCATAGCATTCCTGTCAGGAAACACGATGAAGCAAAAGGCAAGCTACTGATGATGAGGTCATATTCCAGAAACTTTTTAATAAAAGGAGTCCCTTACCTAGGGAACTAAACAACACCGTTTGCGTACAATGTGTCAATATTGCCGATATTCCTTAGACTTGCGGAATATCGGTTTTTCATTTATTGATTTATTGATTGAAAAGACGCAAAGAATATATGGCAGACAGGTTTGCCTTCAAATACATAAATTTTTGGATTTGATGAATCCGTTTCTTTCCACTCTGACCATTTTCCTTTCAATGGGAGGCGGAAGGGGTTTGAAAATAACAATTACTAGAAAATATGCCCAACCTTGATTTATAATCACAGGTGTAGAAATGTGAGAAATCACAGAAGAAAGAAGGAATAGCATGAATAAAAAAGAAGAGCTGGCGCAAGCGGAAAAGAGTTATAATACCGTTCCGATTATCTTTGTATTAATGTCAGGCGCGTTTGTTGCGATTTTGAATCAAACATTGCTCGGTACAGCTTTGCCTCACATGATGGCAGATTTTCATGTGGATGCCAACACCGTTCAATGGCTTCAATCCATCTTTATGCTGGTTAACGGAATAATGATTCCAATTACGGCCTTTCTAATTGAGCGGTTTACAAATCGCGGGCTGTTTCTTTCCGCGATCGGGATCTTTGCCATTGGAACGGCTATTTGTGCAACAGCCCCCAGTTTTTCCTTTTTAATGGCGGGAAGAGTCGCCCAGGCCGCCGGGGCGGGAATCATCATGCCATTAATGCAAACGATTTTATTTTTGATTTTTCCAATCGAAAAACGAGGAACCGCCATGGGGATGTTTGGGCTTGTTATTGCTTTTGCTCCGGCAATCGGTCCGACGTTATCCGGCTGGCTAGTCGAACATTTTTCATGGAGAAGTTTATTTTACGTCGTTTTGCCGATTGTTGTTATCGACTTTATTTTTGCTTATTTTATTTTGAAAAACATTACAAAACAGTCTTATCCCAAAATTGATATTTTTTCTGTCATCCTTTCGACGTTTGGATTCGGCGGTTTGTTATATGGATTCAGCGCAGCAGGAAGCAGTGGATGGCTGAGCGGGCAGGTCATTTCTTCGCTGATTATTGGATTGGTTGCCGTATCTTGGTTTATTGCCAGACAGTTGAGATTGGATCAGCCAATTTTGGAATTCAGGGTATTTCAGAGCACAACTTTTTCACTGACCACTGTTCTAGGAATGGTTGTATTTATGTCCATGATTGGGGGAGCGGTCATTCTGCCGATGCTCATGCAAAATATGCTCGGATTTTCCGCATTGGAATCAGGGCTGGCGCTATTGCCGGGGGCATTAATTCAAGGCGTGACAAATCCGATTTCCGGAAAGCTGTTTGATAAGTTTGGAGCGAAATGGCTGTCAATTATTGGATTAACAATTTTAACGGTTACAACGTTTATGCTGACAACCCTTACCGACCATACGACATTTACATATTTGGCGACAGTGAATGCCTTAAGAATGATCGGGATTGCGATGGTTATGATGCCCGTGACGACAGCAGGGTTGAATCAACTTCCTCCTCATTTAATCCCGCACGGAACCGCAATGAACAACACGATGCGCCAAATTGCCGGGGCGGTGGGAACTGCTTTGCTTGTAACCGTCATGACAGGAACTGCACTGCCTGAAGAAGGTGTTCAAGGGTTTATACATGGTGTAAATATATCATTTTTTATCGCCGGCATATGCTCTGTCGTTGCTTTAATATTATCCTTGTTTATGAAAGATTCAGCGAAAGGCGATGGGGATCGTTTTGAAAATCGGCAGCCGCAACAGACAATTCAAGAAAGCTAAAAACAAACGGAAACGAAAAACTCCATTCCCGGTTTTTTAGATTTAGGCAAAAAAACGGGGAAGGGGTATGAAAAATGAACGTATGACATGATGGGCGCTCTTTATTTGAAAGCTGCTTTCCAAAAACGTCTTGTCGGTTTTTCTGTTTGAAATCTGCGCTTCTGATAAATGCACAATGAGGGCAGCTCCTTCAAATTCCTTTTGGAGCTGCCCTTTTAGGAAATTATTTTTTCAGATAAAAATGTTGTAAGACCGATGATTTATTTTTGCTTTTATCTGTTGCGATAATACCAAAGGAATAAGAGCCGTTGGCCATTTTTGAAACATTCCAAAAAGCCGTATGCGAACCTCTTCCTTTATTTTTATTTTTTTCTAAATAAGCAAAAATTTTGCCTTTTTTATTCTTTACATAAATGGTTACTTCTGACTGTTCACTTATATAGTAATGCAATCTTACTTTTTTATCCTTTGATAAATAATATGCCTTTACACTGCCAATGGCAGGGGCTTTCGTATCCTTTGGCGCAGTTTTTTTCACATCCGCTTTAACGGTTTTCTTGGATTTATTACGGCTTTTGTCCACAGCCTCCATCAAAAAAGTATAACTGCCATTGGGCGCTTTCGAAACATTCCATACGACGGTATGATTTCCCGCCGATTTCGGTTTATTTTTTTCTAACGATGCGACAAGCTTTCCGCGATGATCTTGAACGACAATTGTCATATTGGCAGCTTCGTTAATAGAGTAGCTGACATATACTTTATTTTGTTTTGCAACAAAAGCGGCTTTTTGAATTTTCACCTCTGGCGCCTGTATATCCTTCACCGGCTTCTTTAAAAGAAACTGATGGGTAGCGTTGGTTTGATTGTTGTTTTCATCTGTTGCAGAAACTGAAAATTTGTAGGCTCCGTTGGCGATTTTCGACACATCCCAATACAAGTGATACGTTCCCTTCTCTTTCACTTTTCCCTTTTCTAAATAAGAAATGATTTTATTGTTTTGGTCGGAAACCGAAACAGTCATTTTTGCTTTTTCGTTCACTTGGTAAGTGAATGTTATTTTGTTCGTATTGCCGTCAAAATTGGCTTTTAGTCCGCTGACTTTTGGAACTTCCCCATCTTTTTCTTTTTTAACCAATTCAAAGGATTTAACAGTTGAAGACTTATTTCCGCTTCCGTCTACAGCTATGATCGCTAGTTTGTATGTTCCGTTTTTAACATTGGAAACATTCCAAAAAGCGGTATGAGTTCCGCTCGTTTGTTGTTCTTCATTTACGAGCGTAGAAACCGTTTTGTTATCGCGATCTGATACATACACTTTTACTTTGGAGCTTTCATTGATCTTATATCCAACCGAGACGATGTTTTTCAATTCGTCAAAATGCGTTGTTACATCACTTATAATGGGTGCTTTCGTATCTTGCGGTACAGCTGGTTCAACTGGTGTTGAACGTTGATAAAGGGTGGAAAGCATTGTTCCGGGGTAATAGAAATCCAATATTTCCCTGTATTTTTTCCCTGCTTCCCCCATAATTTTTGCGCCGTATTGACTCATGCCTACGCCGTGCCCGTCTCCAAGCCCTTCAACTCTTAAACTATCAGCGGTATTTTTCAGAGCGGTAACGTAGTAACTTTTCATAATGCGAACACCAATCATGGCACGGACTCTCGACGCCGGACAATCAACAAATTCCACTTTTTGCGGGATGAGTCTGCCATTGGAATCGACAATATCTTTTACGAGAAAATGGACGGTGATGGAACCTCTGCTTACACGTCCCCCTGAAGTCGGCTTATGTAATGACAGTGTTGGCACCGATACGATCTTAATGTCTTTGTTTGCATAGCCATTTGTTTTTAACCAAGATTTTATATTTTGGGCAATCGCGCCATCCGCTTCACTTGTTTTGTTCCACCAAAGGTCTGGGCGGGACAAATCTTTATCCGACAAATCCATTTGCTGTTTTTTTAATGAAAAATTCCACGGCATTTTAGGATCAAACGGATCTTCTTTTATGATGAGATATGGTGATTGGGCGGAACCCCAAACATTTGAATTTGATTCTGTTTTTCCCCCGTTGCTAGCGGAAAAAACAGCGCTGATCAGCCTGCCGTTGTATTGAAGAACTTGACCGATTGTATCGTCTACCGCTTTTGTGCTATTAGGATGCCAGGAATATCCTCCATAGACCTGAAAGTTGATCGTATCATCGATCACTTGGTTTGAATAATTCATAGCATAAGTTCTGGCGGCAACCGCTTGTGCTTTTAAAGCCTCGAGATTCCAAGATGCCGGCATTTCATACGGCACAACCCCTTTGAGATATTCTTCTATCGGGATGATGTTGACAGGCCTAACATACAAGCTTTTCTCAACCGTAAAGTCAAAACTGCCCAGATACGGCCGCGAATTGATCATTAAATAGTTTGTCTGTCTGGAAGGTTTAATGCTTAATTGATTAAATCTTCCTTTCAATATGCTGCCTTCATAAAGCGATAGTTTTGAAGATTCGGCTTTCACGACATATTTTTTGTTTTCGCTTAACACAACGGAACCATCAGCACTTTTATATTCGCCTTTAACTTCTACATTCAGTTCTTTTTGATTGCCTAAGTAATTGACTAATTTCACCCGAACAACCGGCTCTTGCATAGGAGCTGCTGCGGTCGGAATAGAAAAATGAGACATTACGAGGGCAAATGCTAGAAAACAAGAAAAGAGCTTCCCCATCCAAAAATCCTCCAAGTTTCATATAATTTGCAATAGACCCATCATAAACGTCTTTTATCGTTTATGACAAGATGAAATTATTCCCATCAATCATTTTTTAGCAAAGATTAATAGATGATTCAATGTTACCTTGAAAAGCCTTGCTTTACAATATATTAGAAAAGAAAAGGAACAGCAATTTTGCTATATCAGAGCTGAAAGTTGCTGTTCATCTTTGAAACAGTTCGCAGGCGCTTTAGTTTTAACGGGTGCAATTTCCAACAATTGGCTAAAACTAGCGGGTTGCTGCATCGCAAAAGACTTTTCGAAAAACGATCCGAATCCAATAAGACCATCAGTAATACTGAATGGATAGATTTATCAATTTTTTCAATAACCCGTCTAAAATTTGTCAATAGGGTGAAACTAAAAGTAATTCAATGAAATGGTGATGGACATGACAAAAGTAAGATTAGGGTATGTTGCAATGAGCGTGCATTTACAAAATTGTTCGCCTTCCCAGACGATGACATGGGCAAGCTTTCAAAAAATCAAAGATCGGGATGCGGCTATTAGAAAATTGGAGCGCATTGCCGTTTCCAATTTAAACAATGTTATGCGGCTATTAAAACATAATAAAGCGCATGATATTAATTTTTTTCGTTTCAGTTCAAGATTGATCCCTCTTGTGAACCACGAAGAATTAAAAAATTGGAACTATATGGATCCCCTTTACGAGATATTAGGGGAAATTGGTAATTTCATTGAACAACATGCAATGAGAATTGATTTTCACCCTGATCATTTTGTTTTGTTGAATTCTCCAGACTCAAACGTTTTCAAAAGGTCGTTGATAACGTTGGACATGCATGAATCACTTTTAATAGGAATGGGCGTTGATCCGGAACACCGCTGCGTTCTTCATGTCGGCGGAGGGTACGGTGACAAAGAAAAAGCACTGGAACAGTTCATTCATAATTGGGGATTCTTACCACATCGTTTGCAGCGGATGATCATGCTGGAAAATGATGATACAACCTTTACTTTGAATCATACGTTGTATTTGTGTGAAAAATTGAATATTCCTCTCGTATTCGATTTGCATCACCATATGGCCAACAACGAACAGGATTGGAAGGTAAATTGGGAGCGCATCCTTTCTACATGGAAACAATCAAAATTGCCGATAAAAATGCATATTTCCAGTCCAAGGAATGATAAGGACTTCCGCGCCCATAACGATTTTGTAGATCCGGAAATGTTTATTAACTTTCTAAATGAAATCAAAGGAACAGTTGAACAGATCGATTGTATGGTGGAAGCGAAACAAAAGGACGCCGCTTTGTTTCGATTGATGGAAGACTTGCAGCAATATTCGGAAATTGAAAAGATGGATGGAGGAAGTTTTTTTTTACGATAAACCCTTCTTAAATGGAAGAATCTACAACACCTAAAAAATTTTATTGAAAAAGCAGGCTGAATGGATTTGCCTGCTTTTCCCGCACAAACTATTTCATTGGCGTTTGATTGTTCATTTGATTGCCAAACGGCTGATACTGATTCATAATGGCCTGAGCCGTATTTTGTTGAAAAGTCGGAACAGGATAAAATCCTTTTTGATTCATATATTGCCATATTTCATATGCTTGTTCCGCGCAGTTTTTTGCCCCTTGCACCAACATATTCCGGAATTCCCTGTCAGAGCATTCTAACGCTGCATGCATTCTTAATGTGGCGGAAGCTTTGGTGCAGCCGAGCATTCCTGATGCGACATCATGATCATTCATTTGATCGATAGAGCTGTTCGGTGTTTCCGGTGTGCTGCCAGACATGCCATAAGCCGGATTCACGCTCTTTGCCGTTCGATATGTTCCAATGTTTTGCTGGCTTTTGTTTCTTAACATTTGAACCATTGAATTGTATTCATTTGTCATGAAGTTAATTTGGTTTTGTAAAATGTTTTGCAGCTCAGGATCTTTGCAGTGCGGCTGATAAAGTTGAAATTGATTAATGCCGTCAATCGTGTCCGATAAAACTTCATGGATTTCCATCAATTCATGTGCACCTATCGTTGTGTTCATGGAATAGGCCTCCTTATCATTTTTTCACAGTTAGTAGTATGTTAAAAATGCTTTCATTTTATACAGAAAAAAATCATCCCCTTTTGAAAAACAAAAGGATGATGTTAAGCGAGAATTTTGATAAACTCTTTTCCAGATCGAGTTTTATATATAAGCATTTGACTAAATTTATGAGGAAAAGATGTATACGCATTGATGTTTCCCAATTCATCAACCGAAAGCATCCAGCCGTCAGGCAGCTCTTTTTCAAAATATGAGTGAAACGACCGGATTTTTTCAGCTGATTCAGGGACAGCCGCTAAACCTTCCGTCAGCTGATACCAAAGGCTTCTGATAGAATGCAATGCTTCTTTTAATTTATATTCAATGGAAAGATCTTGAACACTTTGATAGGTCATAGTTTTCACTCCTTATAAAAACCTTATAATAAATTGGAGTAAATAACTATGCAAAATTTTTTCCATCTCCTTGCTCCATGGCGACAACAAGGGTATGGAGCGGGGAGTGTTACCCGATTGTTTGAACCGTTGCCGGCCATCGAAAACAACATTCTCTTCCAAATGCAGAAAGTCCGGAAAAAAACAGGTTACCGTCAAAGATAACCTGTTTAGCATTTATCCGTTGAATTTTCTTGTTTTTCCAGCAATTCGTTTACCGTTTGCCGGGTTTCCGGAAGATGACTCATAACCAACTCGGTAAACATAATCTTTAGGAGCATGTACGATGTTGTCCATGTTATACTGCTTTACATTGTTTTGAAATTGGCCGCCCCTTGCATTTTGCGCCATTTTGTTTTACGCCTCCTTAAACATTGGTGAAGCGATTATATTTTCCCCTGAACGTCTATTTTCTAAACAAGGAAGATTTACAAGGCCGCCTTTTAAGGTAAATGATGAAATTCATGTTAAACATTATAAAAAAGAAGTTCAGGATCATTTTCTGCCGCTGCTGAACGGAAAGAAGGTAAAAGGGTGAATGCAGCTTATCAAAGAAAAAACCCGTATTAGGTGGATAAACGATTGGATGAAAAAATTATGATTTCTTGCGTCGGAAGGCAAAGATCAGTTGCACAAAGCGGTCACAACCTGCAAAATTGTCGTTCAACAGCATGAACGAATAGAGGCCTGCTTACTTTCAAAAACGATTCATTGGATCCGGCTTGTTTATAAAAATCGAAAAAGCGCATTCGCCTACCTTTTAAACTGAACATCATTTGGGCTTACCATTTCATTTTTCTTTAATTGCAAATGCTTAAATGGGATCTCGGAATATAAATCAATATCGACTGTATAACGGGGGCGGTTTTTCACTTCGGTAAAGATCTTTCCAATATATTCGCCGATGATTCCAATCCCCATTAATTGCAGTCCGCCGATAAACCAAATGGAAATGATCAACGAGGTCCAGCCGGCATTTGTATTACCAATCACCTTTTGCAACAATGCATACGATCCGGTGATCCCGCCAAGCAAAAACAAGAAAAATCCAAGAAACGTGATGAATCGGATCGGTGCAACGCTGAATGAGGTAATGCCGTCAAATGCAAAAGACAGCATCTTTTTCAAAGGATATTTCGTTTTTCCCGCCAAACGTTCTTTCCGATCGTATAACACTTTAGTTGATGGAAAGCCAATCAAAGGGATGATTCCCCGTAAAAATACATTGCATTCGTTGAAGCGTCCGAGTTCCTCAAGCGCCCGCCTGCTCATAAGCCGAAAGTCTGCATGATTCGGAACGAAATGCATGCCGAGTTTTCCCATGAGATAATAAAAGCCGATAGCAGTTGTTTTTTTCAAAAAAGTATCGGTTTTTCGGCTTTGGCGAACGCCATAAACAATATCGTAGCCTTCCTGATATTTTATGATAAAATTGCGAATAACAGACACATCATCCTGCAAATCTGCGTCAATGGAAATCACACAGTCGGATTTATTTTTGGCTGTTTCGAGCCCGGCCAAAAGCGCTTTTTGATGTCCTACATTACGGGCCAATTTCAGACCAAAAACACGATCATTCCTTGCACTTTCCATGGCGATGATTCTCCACGTCCGATCAATGCTTCCGTCATCGACGAATAAAATGGAACTTTCGGTTGAAATCAATTTTTCCGCTATTAAACTGTCTAAAACTGATGATAGTTGTTTGATGGTTTCCCCCAGCACCTCCTCTTCGTTGTAGCAGGGAACAACAATTGTTAAGACAGGCTGCGGATGATTCAAGTCCTTCACCTCTTTAAATGGTTATTTTACTTTGTATAAGTAGATCTTCCAAGCGGATTCCGGATGGCTGAACTCTTTCTTCAGTTCAAGATGATTGTTTTCCGCATTCAAAATGGGAACGGAAGAAAAAATATAGCGGCCGCCCATTTTTTGAAACTGAGCAGTATTGAGTTTTAAATGTTTAATCGTTTTGTTCGAACCTTTTTTATAGTCGTATTTTTTTCCGAGTTCATTCACAAAGAGATAACAGCGGCTGCCCCATTCGTCAAAATACTCTTTCAACTTTCGGTTTTTTTCGAGTTCACCTGCTATTATTTCCCGAAACTGATACTTGTATGTAAGGGGGTAAAAATTGTTATATGTATCCAAAGTATAAAAACCGTTATATTGAGCAATTGCCGGATGCAGGCCGATGCTTGCCACCCTGTATGAGTGCTGCGGCAAACCGATAAATTCCTTGATCTCGGCGAACTGTTTCGTCGCATAAAATTCCCGAAATGACGGGGAATGGTTTATGATTCCGTAGCGAATTTCTTCATTAAAAGGAATTAGGATGAGAATTTGCAGGATCAACGCCAATTTGACGAAAATCCGCCACAGCTTCCCTTTACGCCATAAAATGAAACAGGCGATGGCAAAGCTGAGATAAATCACCAACGGGCGCAAAAAATGAAAACGGGCAAAATTAAACGTATTGAACAAACTGATTTTTTCTTTTAACGGAATCCACAGATTGTTAAACCAAAACGCATACCATAAGGAAAGGGCATAGTTAAGGGAAAATAAAAAAAGAAATACTTTTTCTTCCCTCCTTTTTTTGGAAAACATCACGATGCCGAGTGTTAAAAACAGAACGGGGAGAATGACGGCAGTATGGACAGTCATGACATGCGTATGCCCCAGTGCAAAGTTTTTGAATGAAAGACGAATGGAACGCCAAAATTCATGTCTTGATGAAACAAATTCCGTTCGCTGGGTCGGTTCATGAGAAAAAATGAGTGAATAAACGAGTCGATATTCCACTATAAGAAAAACCCCTGCCATAAAGGCGATGCTCCCCAAAAACGGCCAATTCCAATCCCGCTTCACGATCAAGTCGTATAACCAAAGAAACGTCATTGCCGTAAGAAAAAAGAAAAAGCCAAGGACAAAGCTTGAGTAGAAAGGCAAAAGAAAAAGAACAGCCCATTCTTTCCATGAAAAATCCCTTGAACGAATATTTAAAAAAGCCCATAACGCCAAAGGATGGCCAAGAGTGCTAAGCATTCCCGACGGCCAAAAAGGGGTCAAGGCAAAGGCGAGAGAAACCCCTATCCGGATCCAATATGCATCTTTGTCTTTTATGAAATGCTTTTTTAACAGCAAATACATTCCGATGAAAGCAAAAATTCTTGTAACAGTTTGACTTATTGCATAAGCGGTCATGGAAGGAAAAAGAGCATGAAGCAAGACAATGCCGCTAAATTCCGATCCGTAAGCATTGCGCGGTAGCCCATTGATCACTTGAGGAATTTTGGCGTTTAAACCGCCAAACAACTCGCCGCTTTCCGCCAAAACTTTATACCAAGCAATATTGGAATCCATATTATCATGAACGCGTATGTGGGCATCTTCTCCTAAAATATAAAGAGGGGAGACATATAGGAAAAGGATGGCAAAAGCGCAAAACAAATATTTTTTCTCTTCATTGATGGCAATGTTAAAATTTGTCACTGCGAACACATCCGTTAAATATTCCTAAATTGCAAAAAAGGATCAACACAATAGATAGGATTTGATAAAATCCGCCGGAAAATACATGTGACGATTTTTCTTAAAAAAGAGTAAGGATGGTGTGGAGGAGGAGAAAACAAAGAATAAGCCGGATTGGATAATGGAAAGGACGAAATGTTTGAATCATGGCGATGATCAATCCTTTTGGTTATTTTTTCAAATATAAGAGGGATGTTGTTTCGCGGATAAAAAAGAAAGGAAAGGGAAAAATATCAAAAAAGGACATAGGAACCAATTAGATAAACATCCAGTGGTGAAGAAACATGAAAATTGAAAGAATTGAAACTTTTCCATTGTTTTATCAACTCTCGCAACCATACGGCGACGCCAACGGCTATAAAAAATACAGGACTTGCTACTTGATTCGGATCATCACAACTAGCGGAATAGACGGATGGGGCGAATGTGTGGACTGGCTTCCGACATTACACAAAGGATTTCAAAAAAGAATCATTCCGTACTTAACGGGAAAATCAGTTTTTGACCACCTTCCGATAATACATACCATTAAAAAATGGCATCAGCGGGCTGCAGCCGCTGTCAGCATGGCGTTAACGGAAATTTTAGCCAAATATTCCAACCTTTCTATATGCGATTTATGGGGGGGAAAATTTCGCGATAATATCCCCGTTTATGCCTCTTTTCAATCTTATACGGACAGTAGCGAATGGATGAACATTTCTGCTGAGCGGATCGAAAAATCGATCATAAAAGGATTTAAACAAATTAAAGTCAAAATAGGCGGAAGATCATGGAATGAAGACTTGGCACATATCAAGTTGCTGCAAAAATTGACAGAGGAAAGAATCTCTTTCATGTTGGACGCCAATCAAAGCTACGATTTGGCAACAGCCCGCAAATGGGATCGTTATGTTTCCAAATGGCCAAATATTGTATGGTTGGAAGAACCGATGCCGATCAATAATGTGCTGGAATACCAACAGTTACGGGCAGCTGTTTCTGTGCCGATTTCAGGGGGGGAAAACGTCAAAAATGCGAAGCAATTTTTGCCTCTCCTTCGCCAAAATGCCTTAGACATTATCCAGCCGGACATATTGCATGTAAATGGAACAGAAGAATTTCGAGACGCCTTAAAGCTGGCACGCCATTTTGGAATAAGAGTATCTCCGCACAGCTATGACGGATCACTTTCGAGATTGTATACCATATTTGCTCAAGCAAGTTTAACTCCTTGGAGCAAAATGAATGGGGATAACATAGAGCCAATTGAATGGGATGTCATGGAAAACCCGTTCTCCGACCTTATTCCCATCCAACCTGTAAATGGACAAATTCAAGTTCCGGCTGGCAAAGGAATCGGAGTGGAAATGAATAAGGAAATCATTAAAACATATCTTTGGGACGGCACTGCTTATCAGGCATAATCGTCGTTTTAGAAGTTTGGGAAGGGAATGCATGTTTCTTCAATGATGAAATATTCAAGTCATCTGAAAAATACGTCATTTTTTACACGCTTTGCCATCTATTCGCTTTAAGCGTTTCATGAGATGATTGATCTCCCCTTCAGTCCGAGGCACCAATAATTTTGATTTTTGCAAGGTGTTTTCACTTGTTCGTCGCTTTGAACAGATCCTCTGTAGCCAAACTTTTTGCTTTTTTGATCCTCTTTTGCATTCAACCATTGGACAGTTTGCTGCAAGATTGACAATGGGGCTTGTGACGTCTTCCATTAGCTTTTATTCTTTCTCAATCCTCGTTGCATTTCATTCCTACAATATCATGATTCACTTTTCCGTTTGAATTCCATAACCAAGCTTCTCAATTGAAGGGCAACTAGAAAAAGGCACGAACAAAGGTAAGAGGAGTGAGGATATAACGTAAAATAAATAAGGAAGAAGAAAGCTGTCTCTTGAAAAACTTTTGATGAGACAGCTTTCATTTTTAAAAATTTTACACAATATTTGTTACAATAAAATAGATTTTTACATTGTGTTTAAATGTCAGGCAGATAGATAGAAAGGAATGGGTTAAATGAAATGCTTTTCGATTGATTTAGACGGCACGCTGTTAAATTCGGAACATCAAATCCCTGATGAAAATTTAGCTGTGCTGCATGAATTAAGAGCACAAGGGCACGAAGTCATTTTGAATACCGGCCGCGCTTTGCCGGATGTTATAAAAATCGAAGGAGTCGACCAGCTGGACGTTCCGATTTTTTGTATTAATGGCTCGGCCTTATATTCAAAAGACAGGGATCTTTTATATGAAGCAACCATTGATGTTGATCGGTTCCGCGACATTTTTCAAACAGTAAGAGGGCTTGGCGCTGGTATTCTCGTCTACACGAACAAGGGCGGTATGCCTTCCACATTGCCGCCATTACATAAACGAGGATGGGATGAAATTGAAAAAATGTTTGCCGAATTTGATTATGACTCGATCTATCAGATCAAAAATTTAAAAATTTATAAGCTCATTGCATTGGTCAATCCAAACGAACCCGGCAAAATCGAACAAGTGAAAAAGGCGCTGCAAGAGCGCAGTGATCTATCCATCGCATCGTCTTTCCCAAATAATCTTGAAATAACATCAAGTGAAGCGCATAAAGGAAAAGCTATATTGCGCTACCAAGAAATAAAAAAACTTAAATTTGAAGAAATTTATGCGTTTGGCGACGGCGGCAACGATATTGCCCAATTTGAAGTCGCCACCATTTCGGTTGCCATGGGAAACGCACCGAAGGAAGTGCAGGAAAAAGCGGACTTTGTCACAAAAACAAACGATGAGAACGGGTTTGCCTATGCGGTAAAAGAGATTTTGAAAATAGGGATTTTTTAATGCTGCCAAAAGGAAGGTTCATTCATTCTTTTCCTAAAACTTTTGGTTGAAAAGAAGGCAAATGTTATTGTTTTACTTGGCTAAATAAACAGGATCAACGACTTTGTTATACGAATACATCTGGATTGATAAGACTGAAAGGTCGCAATGAAATTTTGTTTTTGAGCGGCTTTTTCAATTAAAGGAAAATGGGGTTGTCCGAAAAATGGTTTTTCAGCCCAATTATGAAAAAAGTAAGACCAAAGAATGCAGTTAAATCAACATTCTTTGGTCTTTTATTTGGAATCTGTGATACTAAAATCCCTCTTTAGGGAAATGCTTAATGAATAAATTTCTGTGGTTTTTTTTGACTTTGAAGCTACCCAAAGCATTATTTATCAAACTGTTTTTTCACTATTTTTTCAAGCCAGTTCCAAGGAATGAGGTTTTTGACTCTCACCATTGTTTTTGTACCTCTGCCAACAGGGTAGCGCAGTTTAGGGGAGGGAGTTTTCACGGCCTTCAAAATGGCAGCAACAACTTCATCCGGGTCACCGGCGGTTTCAGAGATGCGCTCAACTTTTTGAAGCATCTTCTCTTTAAAATCCGCATAGGGAGAATCTGAATCGTTTTTGATTAAATCGATTCCCTTTGACCAAATATCAGTTCTGTAAGAACTCGGTTCAATAAGGACAACTTTGACGCCAAACGGAAGCATTTCAAGACGCAGGGATTCGCTGAAGCCTTCAAGCGCAAACTTAGATGCCGCATATGGCCCTAACCCCGGAAAACCAAAGTGACCGCTTATACTGCTGATATTGATAATAAGACCTTTTCCTTTCTCCCTCATAGATGGAAGCACAGCCTTTGTAACGGCAATGGTTCCAAAAACATTTGTTTCAAATTGCTGTTTCCAGTCGTCAATCTCCGTCTCTTCCGCAAAGCCTCCTTGAGCAAAGCCGGCGTTGTTAATGAGAATATCTATTTTTCCGTATCGGGCTAAAACATTTTCTATTACTCGATCCACCGCTAAAAAATCGGTTATATCCAACTCTGCTACCTCAATCTGATGGAATACACCATCTTTGTGAGCTTCTTCTTCTAATCTCTGCCGTTTTTTTGCATTTCTCATCGAAGCAATGACTTGGAACCCTTCTTTTGCAAGTGCGATCGTTGTATGCAATCCGAATCCGTTTGATGCGCCAGTTATAAATGCAATTTTTGTTTCATTTTCCATTTTTGAGTCGCACCTCTTTATTCCGAATTATACAATATTCATTTTACTGTTTATTCGAAAAACGATGAGAACAATTTTCCGCAAAATTCTTAATAAACTGCCTGGAAATCATGAGAGCGAAAAAATGTCTGCATTTCTATACATTTAGGAATTCGATGAAATTTCCGATGTGCGGCACTCCGCCTTTCAAAATCAGCAATTTGCCCGTCTTGACCAAGCCGTTTGCAAGATTAAAAAAGTTTCATGATAAAATGAATCAAAAAGGGTTTTAGCAAATAAGAACGAATTATAAAATAAATTTTCCTTCAAGGATGTGCAATCAAAATGAAAAAAACGAACAAATATTACGTTGTATGGAAAGGGGCAAAGACAGGGATTTTTACTTCATGGGATGAGTGCCAGCAATATGTCATCGGAATCCCCGGAGCCAAATTTAAGGCTTTTTCCTCGCTGGAAGAAGCAGAACAAGCGTTTGAACATGGCGACATTATTGTCAAAGCCGAGATAAAAACAAAAAAATATATCGAAGAGAGCATTTCCGTCGATGCAGCGTGCAGCGGTAATCCCGGACAAATGGAATATAAAGGGGTTTGCACCAAAACAGGACAGCAGCTTTTTCATTTCGGCCCTGTACTAGGGACGAACAATATTGGTGAGTTTTTAGCAATCGTTCACGGATTAGCGTGGCTGAAGCAAAAAGGGAAGCAACATCCCATTTACTCTGATTCGGAAACAGCGATCAAATGGGTGAAAGCAAAAAAAGCAAAAACTTCTCTTGTGAGAAACGAGGATACAGAACGTGTTTGGCAGCTCATTGATCGCGCGGAGCATTGGTTAAAAATCAATACTTTTGCCAATCCCATTCTTAAATGGGAAACCGATAAATGGGGCGAAATTAAAGCCGATTTTGGGCGAAAGTAACAATCTTTTTCAATCATCCGGCATGCAAAAAATTAATCTAATACGTTATTCGACTTTAAATGCCGCTTTGTCCCGCTTTTTCCTTTTTATTTGATGGAATAAAAGAATGTTCAAAAAATATCTTTATAGTATGACATCCTCAAAGGAAGGGGCAAAGCATGAAAAGAAATGTTTTAACGTACATTTTCATTGCATTTTTAGCCGCCGTTCTATTCGGCGCCATTTTTGGATCCACTGCTCAAATCGTAAAACCGTTCGGCGATCTGTTTTTAAATTTGATTAAATTTATTACAATCCCGCTTGTATTCACTTCTCTTGTTGCGGGTGCAGCTAGTACAGGGGATGTAAAGCAGCTTGGAAGATTAGGCGGCAAAACGATTACTTACTATTTGGCAACGACGGCTCTCGCTGTATTTTTAGGATTGCTTTTAGGAAATATTTTTGCACCCGGGCAAGACGTAAACATAAAAGCGGATGAAGAAAACGTGGAACTTCAAAAACCACCTAGCATTATGGACACACTTCTCAACATTGTTCCGGCCAATCCGATTGCCGGACTCGCCGAGGGGAACATGTTGCAAATTATTTTCTTTGCACTTTTCGTTGGAATTGGCATTTCGTTGGCGGGAGAGAAGGGAAAGCCGATCTATCTTTTTTTTGATGGGTTTGCCGAAACTATGTACAAGATTACGAGCATTGTTATGGCAATCGCGCCCGTCGGGATTTTTGGCCTAGTGGCGCCGATTGTCGGACAACACGGTGTATCAGTTCTTTTCCCTTTGGTCAAATTAATTTTAACAATAGCAATTGGCTGCCTTTTGCATGCCTTGATTGTGTACTCTTTAAGCGTAAAAATATTTGCAAAAATGAACCCGCAAAGATTTTTTAAAGGCATTGCTCCGGCAGCGATGGTTGCTTTTAGCACTTCCAGCAGTGCAGGCACTTTGCCTATTACGATGAAAAATTCCGAAGAAAACTTGGGAGTATCTAAAAAAATCAGCAGTTTTGTGCTGCCGCTCGGCGCAACGATCAACATGGACGGAACCGCTCTGTATCAAGGAGTATGTGCTTTATTCATCGCGCAGTTTTATGGTATTGATTTAACAATTTCCCAACAATTGACCATTATTTTAACAGCAACTTTAGCATCCATTGGCACAGCTGGTGTACCGGGATCAGGATTAATTATGCTGACAATGGTGTTAACAAGTGTAAACCTGCCGTTGGCGGGAATTGCGTTGATTGCTAGTATTGACCGTTTTCTGGATATGTTTAGAACTTCGTTAAATGTTATGGGAGATGCGTCGGCAGCTGTTGTAGTGAATGCTTCTGAAGGAGAACCGTCCAATTTGGCGCAGCTTGTTGATCAATCGGTCAAGATGGAATAAATGGATGATTCAACCTTAATAAAACGATTAAGTCCTGAATTTTGTGTAAAAAGGAAGCGGTTTGATTGGCCGGGAATTAAGGTTTACTGGTCTGGGATGTGATTTTACACAATAATTAGGACTTGGCCAATAAAACACTAATCTACCAAATGCTAAAAAACTAAAAAACTATCACTAATGGCATTATTTCCGGTAATGGTAGAAGATCATAACGGTTTGTGAATAGGCAGAATTGCAGAAGCAGGATTTGTTTCCATAAATTTAGAACTGGATGGCCGGAAAAGCTTTTACAAAAAAAGCGACAACCTCAACCTTAAGGAAGAATGACAGTTTAAGGCCACCGGCTGTCTGAACTTTCAAATGAAAGTTTATTTGTAATGCCGAGATTATTTTTGTTCTCTTTCAAAAATGAGCTGAATCGAAAGCGCCTGCCCGCCGGCACCGGAAGAGATCGGTGCAAAGGTATGCAAACGCCAACCATCTCTGGCATAATCTTTGATTATTTCCTCATAATTTTTCTTCGCCTTTCCTGAAAAAAGCCCCGAGTTCAATTTGTGCAAATTCATATTCAAACATCATCATTTCTCCTTTCATATGTCGTCTTATAATACGAATATTGTAAGGAAAAGGTTGCAATTTTTTAGACTCCTTTGAGCTGCAGAGGCGGTGGCGACAAAAAAGAACAAACATTCAAGCTGCATAGACTTAATAATCGTTATTTCAAGCAAAGTGGCGATTGGTTTCTTCGCCCTTGGGCAGTCTCTTTTTTTATAAAAAATGCTAAAAATAGAAAAGAAGGATTTTGGGAAAATTTAGCGAATATTGGAAGATACATTTTTTTATACAAGGAGCATTCCTGTAATGAAGAAATTTGAGGTTTGAAACAAAAAGAGCCCTC
>ERZ1673779.3-NODE-3-length-166294-cov-26.432371_pt1 | contig 166294 bp, 157 predicted proteins | sample MGYA00580136_ERZ1673779 | MGnify/ENA primary metagenome ERZ1673779 (study PRJEB41219, sample SAMN04549633) | soil metagenome | isolation source: soil | place: USA:California,Owens Lake (dry lake) | collected 2009-08-06 ... | reverse complement strand
AGCGTATCGGACTGGAAATTCGATAAAAAAACTTTCTGAAACTTAGTATACGAGGGAGGGAAAAAGATGAGTAAAGTTGAAACGGAAAAACATTCAACAGTCAATCTGCTATCCTTACGCCAAACCAACCATTCTTTTGCGAAACGGATAGGATTTGGCCTCTTATATCTAATATTAAGTATAATAGCGATTTTCCAGATATATCCATTAATATGGTTGTTTTTTTTCTCGCTGAAAACGAATCAAGAAGTTTTTGGAATGTCCCCATTTGCTTTGCCAAAAGATCCTCAATGGGGGAACTATCTGAAAGTTTGGACTCAAGGAAATATTAACGTTTACTTTTTTAATAGTGTTTGGTACACGCTGACAGCTGTTTTGCTTACAGTGATTTTAGCTAGCTTTGTAACTTTCGCAATTACACGTATGCATTGGAAACTGAACAAGCTTATTCTTGGATTATTCATGATCGGACTAATGATTCCTATTCATTCAACATTAATCCCATTATTTGGATTTTTCAAAAAGTTGAATTTAGTGGATAATCCCATATCCATTATTTTGACCTATACCGCCTTTAACTTGCCGCTCACGATCATGATTTTACTGGGATTTTATCAGACGCTTCCGCGTGAGATTGAAGAGGCAGCTGTTATGGATGGATGTTCCATTAACCGCATATTTTTTCAAATTACGCTTCCGATGACAACGCCAGTTTTAGCCACAACGATTATCATTAATATGATATACAATTGGAATGAATTTGTGTTTGTCAACACATTTATAAGTTCTGAAAAATGGAAAACGTTAACAGTTGGCATTAATAATTTTGTCGGCCAGTATTTGACGGATTGGGGTTCGATTGGCGCAAGCTTAATGATTAGTATCATTCCAATTTTAATCGCCTTTTTGCTTTTAAGCAATCGAATTGTTGAAGGAATTGCGGCTGGTTCCATAAAGGGATAAAAATTATTTAGGGGGAAAGTAAAAATGGTAGCTGCAGGTATTATTCATCACGTTAATACGTCCCATAAAGTTATCGCTATTACATTCGATGATGGACCTAATCCTCTTTATACTCCGAAAGTGTTAGAGATTTTTAGAGGAGTGTCCGGAAAAGCAACGTTTTTTATGATTGGTCAAAAAATGATTGAACACCCCGAAATTGTAAAAGCAGTTTCGAATGAGTTGCACGAAATAGGAAATCATACATATTCACACATTAAGTTAACTCAGTTAAGCACTACTGATTGTCTAAATGAAATGAGACGTACTGATCAAATTATTAAGGATTTGACTGGAATGAAGCCAACTGCCTTCCGCCCACCATATTTTGATTATAATGATAAAATTGTTTCTTTAACTGAACGTTTGGGTTATAAAATCATCGGTGCGCTCAATACGGATGCGTTGGATTGGGAACAGCCAGGAGTCGATTATATATTATCAAAAACACGCCAGCATATAAAAAATGGCAGCATCCTTATTTTTCATGATGGATACGGAGATCGTTCGCAAACGATAGAAGCTGTTAGAAAACTTGTCATTGAGTTGAAAACGGAAGGTTATCGACTCATTACTGTGAGCGAGTTATTAAGCCTGGCTGATCGTTGATAAATGCATTTCTTTCTAGATCATATCAGACAACCGCTTATTTAATGGGTTTTCAAATTGGCATTAAGGAGTTCATGCCTTCATTAACGAGGACAAAGGCTTTGGTGTAATGCGGGATTATTTTTTTCATAATGGTAGGGTTTCGTATGCACAATTTTTTCATCTATAAAACAATGAAGGCGATAGATGAGCTAACGTATGCATTAAAAAGTGCTGTACAAAACAGGTTCTTTTTCTCTTGCTCAAATTATTAATCTACATTATTGATTCATAAAACAGGATCACTTCTTTATACCTTGCAAAGAAGTGATCCTGTATTTTCCGGCATTTTAATTTTGATGAAGAAATTTCACGCAAACAGGATCAGGGACGGAAATTTCGGATGGCAAGCGTGTCAATTTTCCTGTTTCTGGATCTCGCTCAAATAAGACGGCGTTGCTTGATTCTTGGTTTGCGGCGATGACAAATTTTTCTGTCGGATCGAGGACAAAGTCTCTTGGCCAATAGCCGCCAGTGCTTGTCCATTCAACAAACTCAAGCTTTCCGCCGTCGTTTTCTACCTTGAAAACGGCAATGCTGTCATGGCCGCGGTTAGCGGCATAAACGAACTTGCCATCGGAAGAAATATGAATGGCGCTGCCTTGGCTGTTTGCTGTAAAATCTTCCGGAATGGTTGGGATGTATTGCAGCTCTTGAAAGCTTCCTTCTTCAGCATTATAAGAAAGAACGATCACTTCATTGCTTAATTCTGTCATCACGTAAGCGAATTTTCCGTTCGGATGAAAGACGATGTGGCGCGGGCCGCTTCCTGGTTTTACAGAAAGGCTGACCACCTTCTTTAAAACTCCTTGATCGAATGAATAGGTAATAATCTGGTCAATTCCTAAATCGACAGCTACCACATATTTTTCATCTGGTGTAAACCCCGAATAGTGGGCGTGCGATTTTTCTTGCCTTTCAGGATGAGGGCCTGAACCTGTATGTTTGGCTTCGCTTGCCGCTGGATTTGCGCTTTTGTCTTCATTTAATAAGTAAGATTCGATTGTTCCGCGATGGTAATTGGCGGTGACGACGAGATTGTTAGCTTGATTGACGCTGACATGGCATGGAGACGGCCCTTCCGTCACTTGGCGGTTGATGCTTTGCAGATCGCCTGTTTGTCGGTCAATCGAAAATACAGCAAGACCCCCTGAATTTCCGTCTTTTACGACCGAATACAGATTTTGATTGTCGGCGGAGATGGCGACATATGTCGGATTGTCAAGTTCTGCCGCAGCTTGCGCCTCACCAAGCTGTTTGTTTTCAAGATCCAATGTAAATTTGTAAATGCCTTTGCTTTTGCCTTTCGTATATGTACCGATATAACCGATGATTGGATTTGCCACGAAACATGCTCCTTTCAAATATGCTTTTCCAAAATTATATCATAGAAATCCCTCTCTTTTTCCCTTTTAAAATGAATGGAAATTATACAAAAATTTACAAAAAATTTAAACTCCCTAAATATTTCGACATTAAAATGGTAACGGTTTAAAATTTTTTAAGGAGGGATTTTTGTTTGAAAAAAAGAAAGAGACGCTCTATGCTGGCAGGAGTCTCCGCTGTTTTGCTTGTTCTTGTTTCCGTGTTAACGCCGATACATACGAATGCACAAGCAGCAGTTGCCGAAGACGCTGTGCAGCAAATGGAGGAACAAGCGAAATCAACGGATAAACCAAATCAAGAACAACCGCTTCATCAAAAGGACAGCGGGGCAAATGGCAAAGAAAGCACCACTCAACAAAACGAAGTACAACAGGACAAAAGGAATGAAGGACAGCTTGATGCAGCAAATGACGAAGTGAAAGAACCTGCAAAGGGAGGGGATCATCCATCTTCCCCGGTTAATGAAAGCGAACAAAAGCAGCAAGAACCAAAACCGGAAAATTCCGATACAGTTCCTGAAACTTCTAAACAAGAACCGGAAGCCAATTCATTAACTAAACCCCAGCTTGAACAACAATCGGTTCAGCCATTGGAAATCATCCATCAGCCGCCGGCAGCCATCCAAAAAGGCCAGCCGCTTAAAATTGATGCGGAAGGAAAAGATGTTGCGGAGTTGACACTGTTTTATCGTACAGCACCGGGTATGCTTGTGAAAAGCGTGAAAATGGAGAAAATAAATGATACAACCTTTACGGCAACTGTACCAGAAAGCGATTTATGGTCTTATGCTTTTACTTATTGGTTTGAAGGGAAAAATGAGACAGAAACGGCAAGACTTCCAAAAAATCCGTCTGAAACCTTTTCAGTAGCCATTCAACAAAATGAGGAACCGGATTATCAAAAAATCCCGAAAATCTTAATCACCGAACTTGCTCCTGATACGTCAAATGTCGGAAGTGCTGACGGATATGAATTTATTGAGCTTTACAACAATTCCAACAAGCCGATTGAATTGCGAAATTATGAACTGCATTATCAATATCCGGGCACAACAAAAGCCGATCAAGTTTTTCAATTTTCGGGCAATCATGTGATAGCTCCGCAAAAAACTTTCATTCTCTGGGTGAAAAACAGTTTTAATCAATCTTTAGGATTGGATGATTTTAATCAATTTTACGAAACGGATTTGAAAGAAAATGAAGTCCAAGCCTTGTCATTTGATGGAATGGCCAACAGCGGAGTCCGGGCATTAGCTGTTTATTCCAAGGACGGTTCATTAGTATCTGCAGCAGCATATAATGACGGAGCAGATGATGTAGAAAGAGATAAAGGAATTATTTACCAATTTACGGAAGGGACGGCAATGAAAAAAATTGGCTTAAGTGAAAAAGCCAATCCGGGTGCATTGATCGAAGGGCAAGTGCCGAAGACACCTGTCATCATTGAAGAACCTGATGACAAGGAAGCTCCTGTCATTACGCATCAGCCGATTTCAGAATGGAAAAGCGAAGAACTATTAACCGTAAAAGCTTCAGTTACAGATAATAAACAAGTCCGTTATGTTACATTATTTTATAAATTGACGGAAAATGAAGCATACAAATCGGTTCAAATGGCTGAAAACGGAAATCAAAATGAATATGCGGCGGCGATACCCAGTGCAGACATGTGGGGAAGCGAACTCCTCTATTACATAGAGGCATCAGATGGAACAAACACGGTTAAAACCGAGGAATACCATGTTCAACTTAAAGCTCCCAATGTTGATTATCAAAAAGTGCCAAAACTTCTCATCACTGAAGTAGTTCCGGACAGCGCCAATATAAACGGATTGGACGGTTATGAATTTATTGAAATTTATAATAATACTAATCAAACCATTGACTTTAAAGATTATAAGATTCGCTATCGCTATCCACAGGAAGGAGCAGAATCCGATCTCATTTGGGGACCTCCTAATGATGATCAATCACTGCAAATTCCTTCAGGTGGGACGCTTGTATTTTGGATCATCAATCAAGGGAATGCCTCGTTGACTGTTGAAGATTTTAACAAACATTACGGTGTTTCGTTAGAAGAGAACAAAAACATTGTGAAAATTTATAATAACGGGATGGCCAACAGCAGTGCGAGATCATTGGTAATTGCCACAAACAGCGGAAAAGAAATTTCTGTTGCTCATTACAACGATCAAGTAAATGTTGATGATACAAAAGCGGACAAAGGGATTTTATACAAATATCCTGCAGATGGAAGCAATATAATGCAAAAAATTAGTGCCGGCGTGGAGGCGGCAACACCCGGATCGGTAAAAGACGGACAGACTCCGAAAGGGAAAGTAACGGTTCCAGCCGATTCAATGGCGCCAACTATTGAAAATTTAACAAATACTGAAAAAGCCATGGAAACGGATAATATTTTCATCAAAGCGGAAGTAAAAGATAATATCGAAATCAAAACCGTTTCTTTATACTACCGGACAAAACTACAAGAACCATTTAAAAAAGTGAATTTAGAAGAAAACTATAATTCGAGATTATATGAACATACGATTTATTCGCCTGAATTAATTGGGAAAAATATAGTTGAGTATTACTTTGTCGCTGGCGATGGGACGAATATCCAAGAGTCTCCTCATTTTACGGTTCAAATTGAAAGTGCAAATAAGAAGCAGGGCTTGCGGTTAAACGTAGAAAACGGGCAAATTGTTTCCAAAGAAACCGTTGTGAAGGCAACAGGCGATCTTACACCTGAGGAGCTTTCCTTATACATTGACGGAACAAAACAAACAAACACATTCCGTACAATTGAATCCGACGTTTATTTTGCCTTTGATGTCCGGAAAACGAATCTTTATTTTCAAAACGGTGTGACGATCGGTAATGACATTTTGCGGATTTTCGATGACACCATTAATCAATATACAACAATTACGGTTCCGGTTTCGCCGGAAAGGCTGAAAATCGGGGAAGATTTATCAATTGCGATCAGGGCGGGCACAAAGGTCAGTCCATTTGATGAAACATCTGAAGAAAACCGTGATGATTTTTATGTAAAAAATGTGCGCTTAGTTTTATCTGACGGCACGACGCTATACAGCAGCGAGCATCAAGATCCCGAACAGGAGATTTCCGTCGGCGACAGTGCCGGATTAAGCCCGGTTGTCGAATTTACGTTCGATATTCCGAATGAAAAATTTACATCCCTCGGCTACTTGTGGAACAGCGTAAATGAAGAAGACGGCGAGCATGAAGTGAAAGCAGTAGATCAAAAAGGGAATGAAGTGAAATCGACCGTTATTGTCGATAACTCAAAGCCAATCATCAAACCAACGATTGAAGAAGGAAAAAAATATAAAGGATCTTTCGTGATTGATGCTGAAATCCAAGATAAATGGAGTAAAATTAGGTCGATCACGGCCAAATTAGATGATCAATATATCGATCTTCCATTTGCAGCTTCATCAGCACAGCTCGCACCCGGCAAACATCAACTTGTCATTACAGCGGTTGATGAAGCGGGCAATGAAGGAAAAAGCGAAGTCACTTTCTATACAGTGGATGAACATCCGCTCTTACCTGATTTTTCCGATACAGATGAGGACGCTTTAAATGCTAAATTGTCCGTGAGAGTGATGGATCCGACAAAGGACGATCTTGATGTATCTTTCTTCCAAGCTTTTCAGTATAAAGCATCAGATGAAGAACATGTAGATATTTTGCAAAATGCCTCTGATACAGAACCGCCTGCAGGATTTCAAGTTGAAGGCGAAAAAGTTCTTTCGAAAGATGAACGCGGGAAGTTGGAAAATGCAGATGGCGAGGCGCTTGCCACAACATCGACTGAGCAGTTTCCGTATCATCGATTCAACGTTACCGTTGATCAAAAAGTTGATGAAAATGATGAAATAGAACTTATTTGGAACGGTTCTTCATTGCCGGGACGAAAAGTGACGATGTATGCCTGGAACGTTGCGGAAAATAAATGGGCGGAAGTTGCTACACAAATTGCCGGTGAAGAAAGCTTTCAATTAAAAGGCAGCGTAATTGCGAAAGACTATGTGAAAGACCAAAAGGTGAGCGTGATCGTTCAAGACCAAATTGCGCAAACAGCAGATTATGATTATACGTTTGTATGGATGAGCGACACGCAATATTATTCGGAAAGCTATCCCCACATTTATCAAAAACAAGTCGAATGGATTCGAGATCAAAAAGACAATCTTAATATCGAGTATGTATTTCATACGGGTGATCTAGTCGATGAAGCTGATGATCATAAACAATGGGCTGTAGCTGATCAAGCCATGAAAGTGCTTGATGATGCAGGAGTCAGATACGGAGTTCTAGCCGGCAATCACGATGTCGGCCATAAAGACGGAAACTACAACAATTATTATCAATATTTCGGCGAAAATCGGTTTGCAGGTCGTGACTATTATGGAGGGTCTTATCAAAACAACCGCGGCCACTATGATTTAATTTCGGCGAACGGAAATGATTACATCATGGTGTATATGGGCTGGGGCATTACAGATGAAGATTTGGACTGGATGAATTCGGTTCTTGAAAAGTATCCGGATCGGAAAGCAATTTTAGCATTCCATGAATATTTGCTTGTCAGCGGAAACCGCAGCCCGATTGGGAATCAAATTTTTGAAAAAGTGGTGAAACCGAACAAAAATGTGATGGCGGTATTATGCGGACATTATCATGACAGCGAGACATTAGTCGATGAGATTGACGATGACGGGGATGGAGCGCCTGATCGAAAAGTTTATCAAATACTTGCGGATTATCAAGGCGGTCCAGAGGGCGGCCAAGGCTACATCCGTTTGCTGCATTTCAATACAGATACGAACCAAATTTATGTGAAAACATATTCGCCTTATTTAGACGACTACAATTTTTACGAACCGGATCAGTATCCAGGAAAAGATGAGTTTATCATTGAAACCGATTTAGAGCCGCAAGAGAAAAAAGTAGCGACTGATTCTTTTGTTGTCAACGTCTATACCGACAACTTGATCGGCAAAGTCGAAAACGTTCCGAGCGGCGAAGTGGCCTCTGTCATGTGGCATGATTTAGAGCCAAACCAAGTTTACTATTGGTACACGGGAGCGGAAGATCAATTTGGCGGCAAAACGCGCTCACCGATCTGGTCTTTCCAAACAAAAGAAGGAGAAATTATTCCTAATCCTTCTGATCCGGGAGCAGGCGGACAAGATCCGGAAAGAGACAATGGAGACAACGGCGGCACAGACTTTGAAAAACCTGATCAACACAATGATCAGCAAGAGGACCAAGATCCTTCTGGAAACAGGGATCATGGCAGAAACAACAGCAGCGGATCAGGCGGCACAAATAATCCTTCTGGTACGGATGGAACGAATTTTGAACAGGTGAGTGAGAATCAAGCTTCGGCATCACTTCCGGATACAGCAGCAAACATGTATCGCTGGCTGTTGTTAGGCATGCTGCTAATAGCAATGGGGATGATGTTAAAGATTCGTCAGCGGCAAGCTATTTACAAATAAAATAGCCAAACCCCCAAAGCCCACATGTTTTGGATGTTTCTTTCTGAATTTTATCCATTGAAATATTATAAAAGAGAAGGGAAAAAAATAGCCCTTCTCTTTTTTTCCGCAATTTACCCACGTAATTAAAAATCTTTCTCATTCTGATAATTATTATGTAAAATCACACTTCCAGCTCAGCGAACTTAGACTCCGGCCAATCAAACCGCTTCCTTTTTATACAAAATTCAGGACTAAATCCTGATAATAAGAAAAATGCTGAAATATCAACGTTCAACTTTTTAAAATTTCCATACAAAGAATCAATATCATCCGTTTACAATCGTGCCGCCGTTTACGTGAAGAATTTGCCCTGTCATATAAGTAGAATCGTCACTTGCTAAATATACATAAGCAGGTGCAACTTCAACCGGCTGCCCAGGGCGCTTCAGCTTTGTATCGGCACCGAATGAAGCGACTTCTTGGCTGTCAAATGTAGAGGGAATTAGCGGTGTCCAAATGGGTCCCGGAGCGACGCCGTTGACTCGAATGCCTTTAGAGGCCAATGATAAAGCAAGTGAACGGGTAAACGATGTAATGGCGCCTTTTGTTGCCGAGTAATCAATGAGCTGCTCATTGCCTTGATAAGCTGTAACAGACGTCGTATTAATGATGACGCTTCCTTGCTGCATATAGGGAAGAACTGCTTTTGTCATGAAAAAGAACGAAAAAATATTGGTCCGAAACGTTCGTTCCAGCTGTTCTGCTGTAATGAATTCAATTCCATGCTGCGGGTGCTGCTCGGCCGCATTGTTCACCAAAATATCCACTTTTCCGAATTGATCCTTTGCCCCCTTCACCGCTTGCTGGCAAAATGCTTCGTCGCCGAGATCGCCGGCTATTAGATGGCATTTGCGGCCAATCTGTTCAACATAGCCTTTCGTTTCCTTTGCATCTTCATGCTCATTTAAGTAGATGATGGCAATATCTGCACCTTCTTTGGCAAACAGCACCGCAACCGCTCTGCCGATGCCGCTGTCGCCGCCGGTAATGATCGCCGTTTTTCCTTTAAGCTTTCCGCTGCCTTTATAAGAAGGATCATCAAAGACCGGTCTTGGGTTCATAACCGATTCAATCCCTGGCTGCACATTTTGCTGTTGAGGCGGCAAAGAGTGTATCAAATTTTGCGGTTGAACCATAGAAACTCCTCCTAAAACAAGTAAGTATATAGTTAGTATGGGAAGTTGCCGGGATAATAAACAGAAATTGATTAACAGTATATTTTTAGAAAAAAATGATTTTTCAAAAAAACATTGATACAATAATCTTTTTTAAGGTTATATTTAGGTATAATAACAGTATTTGGTTATAAAATAAAATGGAGATTATTTGATATGACAATTGGAAAAAGCGAACCGTTAATAACAAAATGGATTTTGGGTGATGAAATGTTAATAATAAAGCGGCTTAAATGGAAATTAATGATAAGATGGAGAAATAAATCGGAGAATATAAAACTGATTCCTGATGAAATATTTAGAAGGAATGACATTATTTTTATTGAGTATTTTAAAAGATATACTTATTTTTTCGATGAATCTCATCATTTTATATATGTTAAAGCCGATGATAAAATCCCCAATATAGCCGGAATAAAATTCCCCACTTACAATAGAACCATAGTGTCAATGAGAGGAGCTATGGTTCGTGATTACGAGAGGGGAATTTTTTATGATCAAAGAGATGTACGAAAGGGGAATGAGTATTTCCGATATTGCGAGGGAGTTGGGGATTGATCGGAAAACCGTTCGAAAATATATTCACTCCCCCAATCCCCCTTCCAAATCTAAGCGAAAACAAAGAAAAAGCAAGTTAGATCCATTTAAAGAGTATCTTCAAAAACGAATGTTAGAGGATGGGGTGTTCAATAGCGAAAAGTTATTTTTCGAAATTCGACAACAGGGCTATACAGGAGGAAAGACGATTTTAAAGGACTATATAAAACCTTTCCGAGAGACGGCGAAAAAGAAATACACCGTTCGTTATGAAACGCTTCCTGGTGAACAAATGCAAGTCGATTGGAAAGAAGTCGGGGAGGTGATAATCGAAGGGAGAAAAGTCAAGTTATCGCTATTTGTGGCCACATTAGGCTATTCGCGGATGAAATACGCGGTATTTACGACCAGCCAGGACCAGGAACACTTAATGGAATGCCTGATTCAGAGTTTCCAATACTTCGGCGGAGTTCCGAAGAAGGTGTTATTTGATAATATGAAGACCGTTACAGACGGCCGGGAACAAGGAGTGGTGAAATGGAATCAACGATTTTCTGAATTTGCGAGTTACTACGGATTTATTCCAAAAGTGTGCCGGCCTTACCGGGCCCAGACAAAGGGAAAAGTCGAACGAGCCATTCAGTATATCATGGATCACTTCTATGTGGGGACAGCGTTTGAAAGCATCGAGGAATTAAATTTCCTTCTCCATCGTTGGCTCGATCAAGTGGCGAATCGGAAGCCAAACGCCACTACCGGCATTCCTCCGCAAGAGCGTTGGGCAGAGGAACAGCTGAAACCTCTCCCGTTGAACAATTACGATACGAGCTATCTTTCCTATCGGAAGGTGCATTGGGATGGCAGTTTCTCCTACAAAGGGGAACAATGGCTCTTATCGTCGGAGTATGCGGGCAAAGAAATTCTGGTGAAGGAGCGATTAAATGGAGATATTCGATTGTACTTTCGAGGGGAGGAGATTTCTCACGTGGACCAACAGAAAAAAGTGATTTCATTCGCCGAAAAAATAAAAAAGAAACAGACGGAAATGGCCGCCACCATTTCGCCTGTTTCGGTGGAAGTGGATACTCGTCCATTGTCCGTTTATGACACGTTCCTGCGAGGGGAAAGCTCATGAAAGAACAAATACACGAGTATTGCCACCGACTCCATTTGCCTGTCATGGCGGAACGATGGTCCGCCATGACAGAATACGCAGCTACTCATAATATACCATATTCGGAGTTTTTATTCCGCTTATTAGAGGCGGAAATCATCGAAAAACAGGAACGATCGATCCAAACGCTCATCAAACTGTCCAAACTGCCATATCGCAAGACGATCGATACGTTTGATTTTAACGCACTGCCTTCCGTGGATGAGCGCCGGATTCGAGAGCTGCTTACCTTATCGTTTATTGATCGAAAGGAGAATATTCTTTTTCTCGGTCCGCCGGGGATTGGAAAGACACATCTGGCTATTTCGATTGGAATGGAGGCGATCGCAAGAGGGTATAAAACGTATTTTATTACCGCCCATGATTTGGTCACTCAGTTAAGAAAAGCCGACCAGGAAGGAAAGCTGGAAAAAAAGCTTCGCATGTTTGTGAAGCCAACCATTCTCATTATTGATGAAATGGGGTACTTAAAATTGGACCCAAACAGCGCTCATTACTTATTTCAGGTCATCGCCCGTCGGTATGAACATGCCCCGATTATCCTCACCTCCAACAAAAGCTTTGGGGAATGGGGAGAAGTTGTGGGAGACTCGGTATTGGCGACCGCGATGTTAGATCGATTACTGCATCATTCCATCATTTTCAACCTAAAGGGGGAAAGCTATCGATTACGGGAAAAGAGGCTCCAACAAGAAAAACAGAAGGATCAATAAGGTCCTTCTGGGGAATTTTAAACCGGCGATTTTGGGGAAAAAATAATCGGCCTTGACATATATTCTTTTTCAACTAATATCGCGAGATTATATCGAATAAAGATCATCGCAAATGGATTCAAAAAGGAATATTTTTTTAATAAGCCCATTTGACGGGGACGGAAATGTGACGGCTTGTATGGATGTTTCAGAAGATCAAAAAGAAGCGCTTGTAGGTTACTATCTAGTGATGGCAAAAACAAATCACGGATATTCCCGCATTCTGTTAAAAGGGTTAAATGGCAATTTTGAATATGAAAGAAAAGGAGTCGAAAACACATTTTTCGGCGATGAACTGATGAACGTCGGCACTCAGCTGACGAACGATATCTTTGATGCCCGCTTCGGGGTCAATGAATCGGGCGATTTTTCTTCAAAACTCTTTAAGCTCAAAGCAAAAGAATGATAGAAACCGGGGCGCCTGCCTCGGTTTTTTCATCAGAGCCTCAAATACTTCCCCTTACACCCAGAAGGAGTGATGGATTTTTCCCGCAGGCTGGGGCATGGATCGGGGAAGAGTTAAATTACCCAAAGTGGACAAAATCCGGGCAATTTGCAAAATGCAAACGGTATTTACGGATTTTAGGTTGAAGTCATGAGTTTTGCTAATTGGCAGAGATTGTTGCTTCGCCTTGTGGATGATCATGTAAGTGAATGATTTTGTTGCATACTGTGTCAAAATCATTGCTATGGTCTATAATGATAAAAATGGAATTTGATGAGCCGCTTTCAATTAATTTCTTTATCTTTTCTTTACCGCTAAAATCCATATGAGAAACTGCTTCATCAAACATAATTATGTTTGCCCCTTTTAAAAGGGCTCTGGCAATAGCAATTCTTTGAATTTGGCCTCCTGATAAATTTTTTCCGTTTTCCCCAACTAATGTATTTTCTTTATCAGGCAATTTTTCTATAATATTATCTAAACCAGTCGTTCTCAACACTTCCATGTAAGTATTTGAATCAACATTTTCTACACCATATTTAATATTGTTTTCAATTGTATCGTTAAATAAATATATTTTTTGCGATACGATGCCAATGTTTTTCCGAAGCGATTTTTTATCTATGTCATCAATCGGTATTCCATTTATTAGAACTTGTCCTTTTCCTTTTTGCACGTTATATAATCCCATTAATATTCTAAGTATTGTTGTTTTGCCGGTTCCATTTTTCCCCTTTATTAAAAGCTTATCAGCAGGGGCTAGCGAAAAACTTACATTATTCAAGATATATGGCTGGTCTTCTTTATACCTAAAAGATACACCTTTAAACTCAATGCTCTTAATATCATTTATTTTGACTTTATTCTGTTCCTCGTCTTCTCCTATTTGTTCAATAAATATATGGAGCCTTTTTAAACTTACTAATGCCGGCTGGATCGTTAGAACAGTAGCCGATATATTTTGAATTGGCGAATACAGTCTGGGAAGATAGTTCATAAATACCATATATCCGCCTATTGTCATACTATTTATTATGACATCTTTTCCACCCATAACGATTAATAAAACAGAAGACAGTGAACCAACCAAAACAATTAATTCCATACCAATTGAATAAAAGATTGATTGTTTAATATTGGCATCCACTAGATCTTTAGCTGCTAAATTGATTTTTTCTGTTTCCTTATCCTCTACCGAGAGATTTTTGACTTCTTCGATACCCTGTACTGACTGCTGTATTTTGTTGTTTAAAACGGCACTTTTTTCAGCTGTTTCAGTAGATATACGAAATATTGAAGACAAGAATTTGTTTGAAATGATGTAATATGCAGGCATTAGCAGACATAAAATTAATGTTAATTGGAAATTGATTGCTGCCAGAATAATAAGGGTAGCAAACAGTTCAAAAAAACTTAGCAAAATTTTAAATGTGTTGGCAGAAAACAATCCCCCTATATTATTTACCTCATTTAATCTTGATGTAATATATCCGCTGGGGTAAAAATTGAAAAACTCCATAGGCAGTTTCAGCAGTCTTGTTGATATATTTTGCCGAAGATTCAATACTATATTCTGGCTTACTTTTGTAAAAACTACATTGGAAAAATAGTTGATCATACTCTTAATTACATATATTAATGCAAGTATTGCACTGAATAAAAGAACATAGTGATAATCTTTTTTTGCTATTCCAAAATCAAAAATATTCTTAATGATTAATCCTGGAAGTACAGTGATTGCAGAAAGAACAACTAATAAAAGAAAAGCTATGGACAAACTCTTTTTAAATTCTCTTAAATAGCTAAACAATAATTTTACGCTGTTGTTCATATATATCGCCCCGGTTTAGTTAGTAGAGGTAACCGTTGATTTTTCTATTTTATTGCAATAGACCATTCCATCAATCCTTTTGGAATTAAAATAATCTAGCGCACGACAATCAAAGCAAAATAAATTTCTCTCACAATTTGAACAATGTTGAATTTTCGTTTTAGACATCTCCCAAAAAATTTTGTATTCTTTTCTGCGGAAAGCTTCCCAAAGTTTCTCTTTTTTTAAATCTCCCAACTCATAATCCCTTATCATCATGCAAGGATAAATTTTGCCGTCAGAGGATATAAAGATTTGGCCGTATAAACAGTTGTTATATTTTTTTAAATAGGGAACTGAATTCAAATTGATAGGAATTTCTCTATTTTCAGGGTTCATCATTTCAGCTATTCTGCTAATAGAGTAATATTTATTTGTAGGATATATATAGATATTTTGGTAATTTCTCTTTCCAAATTTTGATTGAATCTCTTCAAAAGAAGAATCATCTAAAGAAGAGACTATTATTGAAACAGTATGTGGTATTTTGTGTCTATCAATTATTCTAAAAGTTTCCTGAATACGTTCAAAAGAGCCGTCAACTTGGGTGATTTTTTCATATTGTTTATTTTTGGAACTGAAAATTTGCAAAGCTAATGAAACATTTTGATCTTTTAAGAACAGGCCAATATCGTTATTTATTAAAGTGCCATTTGTAAAAATGGTAACGTTGATTTTGTGTTTAAAAAGATAATTTAGCAGTTCTTTTAATAAATGCCATTTTAAAAATGGTTCTCCTCCTGTTATAAAGCATTCCTGTATCCCTAGTTTTATGCTTTGATCAATTATATCCTTCCACTCATTGAAATTCATCTCTTCTTTGGCCGGCCATTTTTTACATCCGCATGATCTGTAGATTACATTTTCTTCGGTACAAAATAAACACTTTAAATTACACGTCCCGGTTAACTCAATTACCAATCGATTTAGTCTAAAAGGGATTAATTTATCGTATTTTAATGTAGCAATTCTACTTGTTTTTATTTTTTCCAAGTATACACCATCACGATAATAAGCACCTAAATCATGTTCCAATAAATAATCTATTAATTTATCAGGAATGTTTTCTTTATCCTGTTCGTTATTATTTAATGATTCTATAGCTTCGGCATCAGTTTTATTAAATTGAAATTTCTTTCCGCTTATTAAGTGATAAAGTACCGCCCCTTCATTTCCCTTCAAAAATATGACTTCCGGATGAAGTTTAAAGTTCATACGTTTCCTCTCCTTATTCTCTAATCTCTTGAAATATTCCCGGATTATTTTCTAAAATAGAGTAGTATGTAGAGAAAGAATTTATAATTCCTTCTCTAAAGTTTTTGCAAAAAGTGTCTTTTAATTGAAATCCTTGTCCGTCAGTTTCAGTTATTACATAGCAAATGTTGCAAATATTATTTAAATTACAATTTTTGCATCCTGCTAAAGCAGAGAAAAAATTATTCATGTAATTAGCTTGCTTAGTTGGATCCAAGCCGGTTTCTATATTTCCAACAGGATAATGAGGATTAATTTTTTCGCACATATGAAAATTTCCATCACTATCTACAGCCAATTTATGGATTCCAGGCAGGCAAGTACCTCTTAACTCATTATTGCTATAAGCAGTATTCATCATAGGATCGAAGATGATGCTTTTAAGAATTGTTTTGGAAAAGTTAGTTGCTTTCTTTTCAAACTGTTTATCTTTCGCTCTTTCAATGAGTCCTTTGATAAAATCTTTTCTTCTTTCTAAATAGGATTGCTCCAACTGGACACCTTTATAGTACTCAGTATTTATATTACTTACCCTGTTTACTCGCTGAATCCGCTTATCCAGTTCAGGATGCTCCATAAAGTATTTATCTAATTTACTAAAATCTGTTAAATTATCATAAGTTATTAATATTCCATAAGGTAGTACCGGTTTATTTAGTCTCACTTTTTCCCGATATATATCATCCATTAAAGCCAGATTTTTAAAAACTCTGTCAAACGTTCCCTTTTCATTGATTGTAACCCGGTTTCTATCATGATTTTCCTTATCACCGTCTAAACTTACAGAAATAGAAAAATTTTTATCAAACATATAATTGATTTTGTCTTCAGTTAATAAATATGCATTGGTTGTTATTGAAAAGAAAATATTGTCAAATACCTTTTTGTAATTATCGTTGGTGTACTCAACAACCTGTTTTATAAGTTTCCAGTTTATTAAAGGCTCTCCCCCATAAAATCCAATGGATATACTTAAATTGGGGTTGTATTGGATACTTTTAATATTTACATTCATATAGTAATCAATAGCGGATTTTGCGGTTTGAAAATCCATACGTTTATTTGAAAAATTCTTTGAGTAAAAATAATGATCAGAGTAAATACAATATTTGCATCTGAAATTGCAAGCATCGGTAACAATTAAGCATAGATGCGATATTCCCTCTGTCAGTAATTTTTCTTTAATAAATTGTTCAGTGATTTTTGGCAATTGAAAATCTGATTGAAAGAGGTTATATTTTACAATTTTATGAAGCAATTCATTTAGATTATTTTTTTTGAAGTCTTCTTCATGAATGGTGTCACCTATCTTAATTTCCGACAAAAAGTTTTTTTCTGATTTATTTACTGGAATAACTATTCTCGTACTGTTGTCATAGCAATAATTACCTTTTTCGGTATCAAATAATAATGGTTCAGTTAAAAATTTAATCATTTCACTTCCTCCTCACTTATTTAAAAGTACCAAGAGCCACAAAATGCGTCATGGCTCTTGGCCTATTAAGATATTAAGCTTTAAAGAAGCGTGCTTCCCCTGCTGCAAACCCTAATACGTCTGCGATCGGTGAGACTGTGTCAGCTGCACATGCAGCACCGCATGTTGCGATGCATTTCACCTGACAGAATAAGGTTGCCATTGTCATCCTCCTTTCTATTTTAACGTTAACCCTGTTGCAACCATCTTAGGGAAGAAAGTGAAGAGGCCTCTCTACAAAAAATTATAAATGATGAACTCCATTAATTTACAAAAAAAATTTTACATATTTTTGAATTTTCTAACTATATGGGAGGCTATTAAAAAGGTCAATCTGACAGGGCATGAAAACAAGAAAATGATGGAATTATCCGGCGGAATGAGAAAACTGGTGGGAATCGCACAGCTGTTAATGAGAAAGCCGTCGATCTTAATTTTTGATGAACCGACAGCGGGATTGGACATTGAAGAGCGGATTCGCTTCCGCAATTTGCTAAAAAACCTTGGTTTGGAGCATATCGTCATCATTTCGTCGCATATTGTTGAAGATATTGAGTTTTTATGGACAAAGATCGGTGGTTATAAAAAGTGGAAACGTCCTATTTGAAGGAACGCCAGCCGAGCTGAAAGCCCATGCGGAAAGATATGTATGGGAATATCGTGTCTCGCCGAATGAATTGGATACCATCATGGCGGAAAATGAAGTGATTCAGCTTCTCGAAGAGGGAGACGGCGTGAATGTACGGGTGTTTGCGAAAAAAGAGGAAGAAGGGGCCGCGACGTTCCGAAAACGACAAATCGAAAACGAGCCGGTGTTTGGGCAAATCAAGCACAACCAGCAATTTCAGCGCTTTTTGTTAAGAGGGCTCCCAAAAATTACATTGGAATGGGGGCTTATTTGTGCTGCCACAATTTGAGAAAGTGGGCGGCCACAACCGATCCAACAAAGAAAAAACGGGAGAAAATTCAGAAATAAGGAGAAATTCTCGTTTTAAAAAAGGAATAAATAACCAAATAGTAAAGAAAAGAAACAGGCTGTCCCCAAAAGGTCGGTTTGACGACCTTTTGAGACAGCCCCATATGCATCCGAAAATAGCTTGCCCTTAACGGCGAGACGAAATATTAAAGGACATTAAAATATCGTGCTTCAGGGTGTGAGACGACGAAGGCAGAGACGGATGCTTCCGGCTCCATCATAAAGCCTTCCGTCAGCTGGATGCCGATTTTTTCAGGCTTTAACAGCTTAAACAGCTTCGCTTGATCTTCTAAGTCTGGACAAGCCGGATAGCCAAACGAATAGCGCTGACCTTGATATTTTGCCGCAAACCGTTCCTGCATTGTGAAGTCAAGCGGATCAGGAAAGCCCCATCGGTCGCGGATCAGCTGGTGCGTTCGCTCGGCAAGACCTTCTGCCAGCTCCAGCGCCAATGCTTGAATTGCATGGCTCCGGAAAAATTGACCGCTTTTTTTAAACTGCATGGCGATGTTGCGAATGTCTTTTCCGGCAGTTACGGCAAATAGGGCGATATAATCGTGCGGTGTTTCACTTGACCGTTCGCTCACATAGTCGGCAATGCATAAAAACGGCGGCTTTTCCTGCCGAGGAAATGTAAACGTTTCGATGACTTTATCTTTTGCAGCCGGATCTAAAATGTGAATGGAATTTCCTTCCCGATAGGCCGGGAAAAATTGATAAATCGCAGAAGGATGGAACCAGCCCTTTTCTTTTCCTAAACGCAGCAATTCATCTATTTCATTTTTGAGTTCGACTGCTTTTTCCTGTTTTTCCTGAAGCATCCGCTTGACATTGCCTTTTAAACCGAGATGGTGCCCCAAAAGCATTTGCATGTTCACGTATGGGACAATTTGGGCAATGTCAATGTTTTGAAGAATGTGCGGATTGCAGTCAGCTGGATGATATACGGTCGGTTTGGACACAGATGATTTTTTTTCAATGATCATAACAGGTTTGGCGCTTTTCTTTCTTTCCTGTTTTTCCTCGACAGCAACCGCTTTTTTCTTAAGGAAAGCATCCGGATTTTCCCTCAATTTATTGGCAAGCGACAACCCCTCCATCGCATCTTTCGCATATAACACAGGGCCGTCATATTCCGGTGATATTTTTTGATCGGTAAATTTGCGTGATAAGGCAGCACCGCCGACTAAAATCGGAATCGAAATATTGGCTGTCTTTAAGTCTTGTGCTGTTAACACCATTTGCTGGGCTGATTTGACGAGCAGTCCGGAAAGGCCGATAATATCAGGCTTTTCATTATTGACCGCTTCAATCAGCTGCTGTGGTGCCACTTTAATGCCTAAATCCACAACGCGGTAGCCGTTGTTGGAAAGAATAATGTCAACTAAATTTTTGCCGATGTCATGGACATCGCCTTTTACTGTCGCTAAAATGACTTTCCCTTTGCCGCTGTCATCTTTTTTTTCCATATACGGCTCTAAAAAGGCGACAGATGCTTTCATCACTTCCGCACTTTGAAGCACTTCAGCAACAATCAGCTGGTTGTCGTTAAACAGTTCGCCGACAATTTCCATTCCTTTCATTAACGGCCCGTTGATGATATCGAGCGGATCATCATATTTTTCCAATGCCAGCTGCAAGTCTTCGATCAACCCTTGCTTTGTTCCTTCCACAACGTATTGTGCGAGCCGTTCTTCCAAGGTTAATTCTGTTTTCGGTTTTTTTTCTTCTTTCTTTTTGTCGCGGTAAAAGTTCGTAAATTCTGCGAGTGTTTGATCATTTGTTTCAAATAATAAGTTTTCAGCCAGCTTGCGCTCTTCTTCAGGGATCGAAGCGTACCGCTCTAATTTTTCCGTATTGACGATCGCATAATCAAGCCCTGCTTGTGTGCAATGGTATAAAAAAACGGCGTTTAATATTTCCCTGCCGACCGGCGGAAGCCCAAAGGAAACATTGCTGATCCCGAGAATCGTTAAACAGCCGGGAAGATGTTCTTTAATTAAACGGATCCCTTCGATCGTTTCTTGGGCAGATCCGATATATTGCTCATCTCCTGTGCCGACAGGGAAGACGAGCGGGTCAAAAATAATGTCGCTAGGGCTTATACGGTGTTGATTGACTAAAATGTCATAAGATCGCTTGGCAATCTCCAATTTTCGCTCCGCAGTCAGAGCCATTCCGTCTTCATCGATTGTTCCGACAACAACAGCGGCACCGAATTGTTTCACAAGCGGGAGCACTTCTTCAAACCGTTCTAAGCCGTCCTCTAAGTTGATCGAGTTGATAATCGCTTTCCCTTGTGAATATTCGAGCGCTTTTCTGATGACATTGGCGTCGGTTGAGTCAATGACAAGCGGCGCTTTTACTTTTTTTACAACCTCGCGGATGAAGTTTTCCATATCTTCGAGTTCGTTGCGGTCCGGATCGGCGAGACAGACATCGATGACGTGGGCACCGTTTTTCACTTGGGCGCGGGCGATTTCCGCCGCCTCTTCAAATTTTCCTTCCGCAATGAGGCGCTTAAATTTGCGCGAACCGATGACGTTTGTACGTTCACCGACAAACAGCGGGCGCATTGATTCATCGTAGCGAAGCGGTTCGATCCCGGAAACAGTATGTTGGTTTTGCTTTTTTACAATCGTTCTCGGTTTCAAGCCTTTCATTGCTTCCTTTATTGCGCGAATATGGTCGGGTGTCGTTCCGCAGCAGCCGCCCACCATATTAAGCCAGCCTCTTTCCGCAAAGCCTTTGATTTTTTGTGCCAGAGATTCCGGTGATTCATGGTAGCGACCTTCTTCATCAGGCAGTCCGGCATTCGGATAACAGCTGACAGCGGTATTGGCGATTTCTGACAAAGTGCGGATATGATCGGTCATGAATTCCGGCCCTGTCGCACAATTTAAGCCGACTGCAATTGGATTCATATGTTCAGCTGAAATGTAAAAAGCTTCAATATCTTGACCCGCAAGAGTTGTTCCCATCGGTTCTATTGTTCCGGACAGCATGATCGGCACTTCTTTCTTGAGCTTTTGAAAAGCTCGTTGAATTCCTAAATAACCTGCTTTCACATTGAGCATATCTTGGCTTGTTTCAAGGAGAAGTACATCAACGCCCCCCTCTAACAACGCTTCCGCTTGGACTTGATACGCTTCTGTCAACTGTTGAAATGTGACGCCGCCTGTTACGGAAAGAGTTTTGGTTGTAGGCCCCATCGCTCCTGCCACAAAACGCGGCCATTCTCTTGTTGAATATTTTTCTGCCGCACGCTTTGCCAGCTCCGCTGCTTTTTTGTTTATCTCAAAAGCGAGGTGCCCTAAGTTGTATTCGTCGAGGACAATGCTTGTGCCGCCGAACGTATTTGTTTCGATAATGTCGGCGCCAGCTTCAAGGTACGCTTCATGGATGCCGACAATTGTTTCAGGGGAAGTAATGTTTAAATATTCGTTGCATCCTTCATACTCTTCGCCGCCAAAATCTTCGGCCGATAAACCGGCAGCCTGAATCATTGTTCCCATGGCCCCATCAAGGATGAGGATTTTTTTCTCCAGTTGTTCTTTCAAGTTATACATGGGAAATCTTCCTTTCACGTTTCGCCTTTTCTTTTTCGTGGATGTATTCGATCAGTTCAACCGTCATTTCATAGTGTAAAAATGGCGTGATTAAATAAATGCCGTTAAACAGATCGAAAGCTGTGTCAATGAGCGATTTTGCGATTGACAGCCCTTCCTGTTTCGCTTTTTCTTGATCATCCCCGGCCTTTTTCATCGTTTCGCGAATCGAATCAGACAGTTTGATGCCGGGCACCTCGTTATGGATAAATTCGGCGTTGCGGCTGCTTGTGAGCGGCATAATGCCTAGATAAATCGGTACATTTAAATGTTTTGTCGCCTCAAAAATGTCTTCAATCAGTTTTTCGGAGTAGACAGGCTGTGTAATGAAATAATCGGCCCCGCAGCTGATTTTTTTCTCAAGTCTCGAAACGGCGCGTTCAAGATGGCGTACATTCGGATTAAAAGCGGCGGCGACGGTAAAGTTCGTCTTTTCCCCAAGGGACTTTCCGGAATAGGACAGTCCCTCATTAAATTGTTTAATTAAACTGATTAAATCGAACGATGATAAATCAAAAACAGAGGTTGCACCAGGAAAATCGCCGATTTTGGACGGATCGCCGGTAACCGCTAAAATATCATGCAAACCGAGTGTGTGCAAGCCCATCAGATGAGATTGCAGGCCGATCAGGTTTCTGTCTCGGCAAGTCAAATGAACGAGCGGTCTGATTCGATAACGGCTTTTTAAAATTTGGGCGCATGCCAGATTGCTGATTCTTGGCGTGGCAAGGGAATTATCTGCCAGCGTAATCGCGTCAATACCGGCTTTTTTCAAAGCTTTTGCTCCCATTAAAAATTTATCAATGCCGAGCGTTTTGGGCGGATCTAATTCAACAATAACAGATCGTCTTTCTTTTACAATCTCCGGAAGTTTTGTTTCCGCAAGCGGTTTTGCAGGGGAAAGAATAATATCGACATCAGGTTGTTTTACTTTTTTTTCCGCCACCGGAGAAAGGTGCGACACCGCTTCAGCCATTGCCCGAATATGTTTTGGCGCTGTGCCGCAGCAACCGCCAAGCAGCCGGACGCCTTGCTCTCGGAATTGCAGAGCTGCTTCAAAGAAATAGTGTTCATCCGATTCATAAACTAATCTTCCATTTTCATAACTCGGCAAGCTGCCGTTTGGAAAAGCGGATAAAAAAGCTTTTTCCGGAATCGGTACTTCTTCCAACGATTTCAGCATATGATAAGGGCCTAACCGGCAATTGAGCCCGACTATATCAGCTCCAAGTTCTTCAAGCATTTTTAAGCCGTCTGCTAGTCTTGTCCCGTTTTGAAAAACCCCCTCTTCGTGCAATGAAACGTTTGTAATGATCGGCAAATCCGTCTCTTTTCTCGCTATTTGCAAAACGGTTTTCAGTTCTTCCAGATCGTAATAAGTTTCCAAAATAAGGCCGTCTATCTCTTCAGATAAAAGGACATAAAGTTGATCTTGAAAGCTCTTTGTAATATCCGGTAAAGAATAGGCGCTTTTTTGAAAAGAGCGGATGCCGCCGATTGTTCCAATGACATAAGTTTTGTCAGTTGCATTTTTTGCCGCTTCTTTCGCAAGTTCGACACCTTTTTGATTGATCTGCTGCATTTCATCTTCCAAACCGTATCTTGAAAGCTTTAATAGATTGGCGCTGTATGTATTTGTTTGAATGACACGCGCGCCAGCTTCAATATAAGTTGTATGAATTTGTTTAATTTCGTCCGGTTTGGAGAGATTCAGTTCATCAAAACATCGGTCAATACCATAAGAATACAGAAGAGTCCCCATTGCTCCATCAGCAATTAATATATGATGTTTTAAATCTTGCAAAAGCCCCATAAAAAAGTTCCTCCAATCATGAAATCAATCGCAGAAGGAGGTGTTGCTCTAATAAAAAGAAAAAGCCTTCTAAGAAGAAGACTTTTTGAGCAATTTCCCCTTCTTCTTATCTTTCGAGCGCACTTTGCGCATCGCTGGATTTAGCACCTTGGTACCCAATGTTTTCTACTGGGTAATCCGGTTGCTGAAGGTTCATCGGGCCAGTCCCTCCGCTTCTCTTGATAAGAATCATTTACATATTCAATTAGTTATATAGGATTAATCATAATGTAACGGATTCTATCAGAATAATCAATATAATTTTTTTATTTTTTCAAAAAAACTTCTGTTTTACGGGCAGGATCATTTAACGAAAATTGATGAATTGAACGTCAATCGGCAAGTCGGCGCTTTTTACCGCTGCGATCACTTTTTGCAAATCGTCTTTGTTTTTGCCGCTTACCCGGATTTGGTCGTCCTGGATTTGGCTTTTTACTTTTAGTCCGGTCTTTTTGATAAGAGCGTTTATTTTCTTGCCGTTTTCTTTGTCAATTCCGTTGACAAGTTTTGCTCTTTGTCTGACAGTGCCTCCGGCGGCCTTTTCGATTTTTCCGTACTGAATGTTTTTGGTGGCCACACCGCGCTTAATCATTTTCCCGATTAGAACATCTTTTAACTGATTCAGTTTAAACTCGTCATCGGAAATGAGGACAAGTTCATCTTTTTCCAGGGAAATATCGCTTTTCGATCCTTTAAAATCATACCTGTTAGCAATTTCTTTTTGCGCCATTTGAATGGAATTCGTCACTTCCGCAATATCCACTTTAGATACAATGTCAAATGAATTTTCCTTTGCCAACGTTTTACCTCCAAGCTATGTGATTTATATCAATTATAGTGAATCGGAGGCAGCTGAACAACATTTTTTAAGCTTTTCTGGCAGACGGTAAACCAATTTTCAACCAAGCTGACGAGGGCGGCGGCTGCCTCCTGTTCATCGGCGCCTTTTGCACATATCGAAAGTTTTTCGCCTTTTTTCAAGTTAAGGGTGAGCAGCCCTAGGAGGCTTTTGCCATCAACTGTTGTATCGTCCTTTTTCACGGTAATCGTTGATTCAAATCGGTTCGCTTGTTTGACAAAAACATTGGCGTAGCACTTGTTGAACGCTATATCATTTTGGAAAATGGACGTTTTCTCAATCATTTTTTCACCTCATCATGATTGATATGTTGTTAGGAGGCAAATGTTGCCGACAGTTTCCATCATTTTAAAATTGAATGGATTTTTGCTGCGGAAGTTGTTTCAGAACATTTTGGGGAGAGAAAGGCTTGCAAATTTTTTATTGCTTCCAATGAATCGTCGCCTTCAGCAACAATGCGCACTCGACCTTCTAAAAAAGCGGCAAAACCGAGCATGCTTAGAATGCTTTTGGCATTTAACTGAAATTTTTTTGTGCGGAACAGAATGTAGCTGTTATACTTGACGGCTTCGTGGACAAGGGAAATAACATATTCCGGATCCATTTCTTCCGTAAGATATATGGAAATTTCATGTTTCTCCATTTTTGACACCTCTTACATTTACGTTTTTACAGATATCTTACATAGAGGCAAATGAGAATTCCATTTGTTCGTCATTTCTTCTTCCAAACAAAGAATAGGTTTGAAATTTTGACTGTTGCAAAGACTATGAAGTTTATGAAAGGTTATTTGGACAAAATGTTTTAAAGACTTTAAAAAAATCGGTTGTCTATGTAAGCACTTTTTGGGTTTTATGCGGCTCTCTTCCGCCAACCAGCTAAAAATAGACTGTCCGCTAAACGGACAGCCTATCCCCTTCCGTTACTCGGAATCTCCGATCGGACGGACAATTCGAATTTCGGCCGTAACAAGACGGTGTTCTGTCTGTGGAACACCACCCGGATTTTTTCCCCATACAGAAGGCAATACAAAAGATGTGATTTGTTCGTTTGTAGCGCCGTTTAGGGAATCCACCCTGATTTGAAATTCAACTTCAGCTTCGTCTTTTACATCGAAGGAAAAAAAGTCGGAAGACAACGGAGGAATATAAAATGTTGGATTGGCTATACGGCTTTTTCCGCCGTTCAAGGAAAAGACTCTAACTTTGCCGGTTGCGGTATCCTTTGGACTGTTGTTTAATATTTTGACAATAAATTGTCTTGTGTTGGATCCATCTAATTCAATAGGTCCTGTTGAATATAAAACTGCTATGTTCATCACCCCCTTATTTTGAATTACTAACACTATATGAAAGCTTGTTTGCATTGGAAGGGTATATAAACGAAGGAAAAGACACATTTTCATTCGATGATCAAGAGAAGATAAATGTGTGATCGGTTGAGCTGAAAAATCGGATTACCTGTTGTGAGAAAATAACTAACGAATTTGTAATGGAGAATTTTCTTCTTTTCCGAAGACGACAAAACGTACAAACTTTTGTTAAGGAAAATGTTTTATAAATGTTATAATGGACGTAAAAAAAAGGAGGGACCATCATGCTGAAAAAAATGAATGTGGAAAGCTTTAACCTTGACCACACGAAAGTGAAAGCGCCTTATGTCCGTTTGGCAAGCGTTATTCAAGGTGAAAAAGGCGATGTCATTCATAAATACGACATCCGGGTGAAACAGCCCAACAAGGAACATATGGAAATGCCTGCTCTTCATTCCCTTGAGCATTTAATGGCCGAAAACATCCGCAACCATTTAGGTCATGTCGTTGATTTAAGCCCAATGGGCTGCCAAACGGGTTTCTATTTATCCGTATTAAATCATGAAGATTACGAAAGCATTTTGGAAGCGATTGAAAAAACATTGGAAGATGTGTTGGCGGCAGATGAAGTTCCGGCCTGCAATGAAGTGCAATGCGGCTGGGCGGCAAGCCACAGCCTTGAAGGGGCAAAGGAACTTGCTTCGGAAATGCTGGCAAAACGAAGTGAATGGAAGGAAGTTTTTGCAAAATAACGTCGTCTTTTTTTAAATTGAAGCAGTAAGAAATCGGCCAATAAGCCGATTTCTTTTATTTAGAATTGAAAAATGCGAAGGGTTTTGGCTTTATGTGCGAATATTCGTTTCTTGCTTTGCTAACGCTTCCGCTTCGGCAAACGTCATGCGGTATGGAAACTTTTCAGCGTGTCGTGCGACCGTTTCTTTTCCTTGCTGAATAAAACGTTTCGATTTATTCCGTTTGCCCAAAGTTTAAAGCCCCCTTAATCGTTTTGACGCCACATAGCGTCCATGTTATGTTTCCCTCGCATTCCTGATCGTATTCTTGGAAATTTGCTTTACAGTGTCAACGCTTCTTTTAAAAATTTTGCCACCCCGTCTTCCTCATTTGTTAATGTTATTTCATCGGCAATTTCCTTAAGCGGTTCGATGGCGTTTCCCATGGCAACCCCTATTCCGGCATATTCAATCATTTCCACATCATTGTCTTCGTCTCCAAATGCAATGATTCGTTCTTTTGGGATGTTGTAATATTTTGCAATTTTCTCCAAACCGACGGCTTTATTAATGCCATAACGGATGATTTCAATAACGTGCCAAGGGGCGGCCCAACTTCTATGGTCCACGACTTCAGCGTGGACGTCATTTAAATATTGGCGAATTTGCTGAATGTTTTGTTCATCGGAATGAATTAGAATGCTCGTTACATCTTGATTTAAAGTGGTTTTCAAGTTGCCGATTTCAATTGTTGGATTCCCCAAACTGAAAATATCAAGCCATTGTTCATCATGATAATGCAAAAAGACGTGATCAAGCACTTCGGCTAAAATGTTATGAACATGGAATGTTTCTGCAATTTCGACAATATCTTTCACAACATTGACATCCAGTGTTGTATGATATACTCCCCAGCCATCATCAAGAGGATGGTGGACAAAAGCGCCGTTAAAATTGACGATCGGGGTCGTTAAGTTTAATTCGTCATAGTACATTTTGCTTGCTCGGAACGGTCTTCCCGTTGATATGCAAACGATATGGCCTTCATTTTGCGCATTTCTGAGAACTTCTTTCGTAAAAGGAGAAATGGTTTTATCATCTTTTAACAAAGTTCCGTCGAGATCCAGTGCGATTAAATGTTGTTTTGTCATAGCCACTCCTCATTTTTTTATTTATTATTAGTGTATCTTTTTTCCATCTTTGTTGTCTACATGTTAAACTAATTTTAGCGGAAATTAATGAAAGGAGCCCCGTTATGAAGGTTGTGGTAGAACACATGCAAACAGCCAATATTCCTGCCCTGCACGTTTACAGGGAAGAATTGGCGCAAAGGAGACTTCCCTTTGTTATATTTATCCACGGTTTTACAAATGCAAAGGAAGATAATTTGCATATTGCCTATCTTTTGGCAGAAAAAGGTTTTCGTGTCGTTTTGCCGGATGCGATCTACCATGGCGAACGTGATGAAAACCTTTCTGAGATGGAATTAGCCGTACGCTTTTGGCAAATTGTTTTGAATGTGATAAAAGAGCTTGAATGGCTGAAAAATGATTTTGCAGGAAAAGGATTAATTGATGAAAATAAAATTGGCGTCTTCGGAACTTCAATGGGCGGAATCGCCACGCTCGGGGCGCTCACTCAATATCCGTGGATTCAAGCTGCCGCCAGCCTGATGGGCAGTCCTAATTTTCAAGAATTTTTTCAATATTTGATCGACACTTATCGACAAGAAGGACACAATGTTCCTGTCACGGAGGAAGAAATCGAGGAACAGTTTAAAGCATTGTATGATTTTGATCTTTCACAGCATAAAGAAGCGCTGAACAACCGTCCGCTTTTCTTTTGGCATGGGATGAAAGATCAAGTAGTTCCTTTTCAGCCTACATACCGGTTTTATGAGGAAATTAAGCCGTTGTATGCAAAAAATCCAGAAAATCTGAAATTTTTTGTCGAAGAACAAGCAGGGCATAAAGTATCCCGAAAAGGGGTGTTGCTGGCCGTCAACTGGTTTGTAAAGCATTTAAAGTAGGAAATTTTTAAAATGACATGTAGTTCGTTATAATAAAAGTAATCATAAAAAAAGGAGTGTTTCCATATGGATGAAGCGCTAAAGGAAAATATTATGGGAGCTCTTGAACAGGTGATTGATCCGGAGCTTGGCTTGGACATTGTCAATTTAGGGTTAATATATGACTTGGAATTGGATGAAGAAGGGGTTCTGAAAGTAACGATGACTTTGACGGCAATGGGCTGTCCGCTTGCAGGTACGATTGTCCAACAAGTTAAAGCAGCGCTTGATGGCATTCCGGAAATAAAAGATGTCGACGTCAACATTGTTTGGAACCCGCCTTGGACAAAAGACCGCATGTCGCGATATGCCAAAATTGCATTGGGCATCCAATAAGGCAAGAGGCATTTGATAAGATAAGGAAAAGAACTGGCGGAAAAGCGCCAGTTCTTTTTTTGACGGTGAAGCAGCTAATCGATTGCATTTATGCATCCAATTCGCTGCATTAAAATCTCCCGCTGCAAGTCTGCTGTTTTTTTGAATGTCGCTAAAAGCAGTAAATAGGCAAGAATACAGGTTTCATGGGATTTTTTATATCTTTATAAAATCAACGTGAAGTTTTGGCGGACGCAACGTGTATTGGCATGAAAGGAGCTTTAAGCGTGATTTTTTTATAAAAATTATAAATATACAATTGATTTTATTTTTATACAGTATTATAATGGTAACTAATTTAACGCGTCGAATTGAAGGTGATGGACAATGAATATAGGCATTATTGGAGCAACGGGGTATGGCGGCGTTGAGCTTTACCGCATTTTAGCCAATCATCGATATGTTGAGAACATTCATTTATATACATCTTCGCAAGAAAAAAAGAGTTACATTGAAGAATATCCCCATTTGAACCATATAGACGGGGGAGAATTAAAACCGCTCATTCCGGAACAAGTGAAAGAAGAAAACGATGTTGTTTTTTTGGCGACGCCGTCAGGTATTTCGGCTTCCTTAACACCGAAGCTTATCAGCGATCATGTAAAGATCATTGATTTGTCCGGAGATTTAAGGTTGAAAAACGCAGCTGATTATGAACAGTGGTACAAAAAAGCGCCTGCACCGGATGAACTTTTGCAGGAAGCTGTTTACGGATTGACGGAGCTTAACCATGAAAAAATTAAAGGGGCAAAAGTTCTTGCAAATCCCGGCTGTTATCCGACGGCTACGCTGCTTGGGTTGGCTCCTCTTGCAAAAGAACGGATTGTCAAGCCCAATTCCATTATTGTTGATGCCAAATCAGGAGTATCAGGGGCGGGGCGAAGTGCTTCGCTTGCCACAAGCTTTGTGGAAATCCAAGACAACTTTAAAATTTATAAAGTGCACAAACATCAACATATTCCCGAAATTGAGCAAGAACTTCATCACTTGGATGAAAAAATTGGCTGCATTTCGTTCAGTACGCATTTGGTGCCAATGACAAGAGGGATCATGGCAACAATGTATATCGAATTATTGGAAGAATGGAATACTTCCAAATTGATAGATTTATATGAAACATTTTATGCCCATTCGCCATTTGTAAGAATTCGCAAAAATGGATCGTTCCCAAGCACGAAGGAAGTGTATGGCTCGAATTATTGCGACATCGGGCTCGATTTTGATAAACGAACCAATCGGTTGACGGTCGTTTCTGTCATTGACAATTTAATGAAAGGTGCTGCTGGCCAAGCGGTGCAAAACTTTAATGTAATGTCAGATTTTGCGGAAAATGAAGGATTAACTCTATTGCCTGTATATCCATAATCGTTTTTGAGGGGGACACCAAGTTGACGAAAACAGTGGATGCTTACGTGAAGAAAGTTGACAACGGATCGATTACGACGCCAAAAGGATTTTATGCAGGAGGATATGCAGCAGGCATCCGATATACCCATAAAAAAGATGTCGGCATCATTTACAGTTCGACTAAAGCGAATGCGGCAGCTGTATATACTCAAAACGCTTTTCAAGCAGCACCTATCCAAGCGACAAAAGACAGCATAGCAAAAGAAAGCAAAATACAAGCGGTCATTGTCAATAGCGGAAACGCCAATGCTTGCACGGGTGAAACAGGTTTGCAAGATGCTTTTATGATGCGTAAATTAACGGCCGAGAAACTGGGAGTTGCGGAACATCTCATTGCCGTAGCTTCAACAGGTGTCATCGGTGAATACTTGAATATGGAAAAAGTGGCTTTCGGCATTAAAAATATTGGCTACATAGCCTCAAAAGAGGGGGCAGATGACTTTCAAGAGGCGATCTTAACAACAGACACGTTTCCGAAGTCATCCTGTTATGAACTTGTGATTGATGGTAAGAAAGTCATCATTGCAGGAGCGGGGAAAGGATCCGGCATGATTCATCCGAACATGGCGACGATGCTTGGTTTTATCACAACGGATGCCAATGTGGAAGCGAAGGCCCTGCAAAATGTTTTGCGCGAGGTTATTGATGTGACGTTTAATCAAATAACGGTTGATGGAGATACATCAACAAATGATATGGTTCTCGTCATGGCGAATGGTGAGGCGGGGCATTCACCGCTTTCAGAAGACCATCCAGAATGGAAGGTGTTCAAAGAAGGCTTGAAAAAAGTTTGCGAAGATTTGGCAAAACAAATTGCCAAAGACGGTGAAGGGGCAACGAAACTCATCGAAGTGACAGTAAAAGGGGCCAAAACGAAAAAAGAAGCAAACATTATTGCCAAAACGATTGTCGGTTCGTCCCTTGTCAAAACGGCGGTTTATGGAAAAGATGCCAACTGGGGAAGAATTGTGTGTGCTGCTGGATACAGCGGGGCTGATATCGATCCGGATCGGATAACCGTTTATCTAGGACAGTTGCTTTTATTTCATAACGGATTGCCAGTTCCTTTTTCGGAGGAAGAGGCAAAAGAGTATTTATCCGGGGACGAAATTGCTATTACCGTTATTTTAAACAGCGGCGAAGCAGAAGGAAAAGCATGGGGATGTGATTTAACTTATGACTACGTCAAAATCAATGCCAGCTATCGAACTTGAGAAACCGATTGTTGTCATGAAACTCGGCGGAAGCATGCTTGAACAGTTATCGGACGATTTTATTGACAGTTTGAAGGAGCTTTTAGAAACAAAACATGTCATCATTGTACACGGCGGAGGCCCAGATATTAACGATATGCTGAACAAACTGAACATCAAAAGCGAATTTTACAACGGCATGCGTAAAACAACAAAAGAAGTGCTCGAAGTTGTCGAAATGATTCTTTCAGGAAAAGTTAATAAAACACTGACGACACGTTTACTGCAACGCCATTTGAACGCGTTCGGCCTTTCCGGTTGCGACGGCGCATTAATCACCGCCTCTTTTGTTGATAAAGAAAACCTTGGGTATGTCGGCAAAGCGGAGCATATCAATGACAAACTTTTAAAATCGATTTTAAACATAGGGTTTGTTCCGGTCATTTCACCGATCGGAATGACGGCAGACGGGAAAAAATTAAACATTAATGCCGATCTCGCCGCAGGTGCCATTGCTGAACAAGTAAAAGCTGAACAGCTCGTATTTGTGACGAATGTTCCCGGCATTTTGCATGAAGGTCAGCTTGTGGAAGAAGCAACGGAAACGATGATTAAGGAATGGATTGCTAGAGGTGTCATTTATGGCGGCATGATCCCGAAAGTGGAAGCAGCTTTATCCGCACTTTCTGATCAGCTTGAACATGTGATGATCGTAAACGGGCATGCCCGGATCTTACAGAACGGAAAAATGATTGGGACAAAATTGATAAAAAACCGAGAGGTCGTGGTCGAATGAGTTATTTATTTCCGACTTATGCGAAATGGAATGTGGAAATTGAAAAAGCGGAAGGCAGCTTCGTCTTTGATGCAGAAGGAAAAAAATATTTAGACTTTGTTACCGGTATTGCTGTTTGCAATTTAGGCCATTGTCCAAAGCAAGTAGCGGATGCCGTTAAAGAACAACTTGAAAAAGTTTGGCATGTTTCTAATTTATTCTATATTCCGCTGCAAGAAGAAGTTGCCAAACAATTGGTGGAGCATTCATGCGGCGATGCAGTGTTTTTCGCCAACAGCGGCGCAGAAGCGAACGAAGCGGCGATTAAACTTGCGAGAAAACATACAGGCAAACATAAAATCGTCACCTTTTACAAATCATTTCACGGCAGAACATTTGCAACCATGACGGCCACAGCGCAAGAAAAAGTCCATAATGGCTTTGGACCTCTTGTGCCGACATTTGAATATTTGCCTTACAATGACCCGGATGCGGTCGCAAAGCTTCAAGGGGATGACATCGCCGCCATCATGCTTGAAGTCGTGCAAGGAGAAGGTGGAGTGATTCCGGCGAAGTTAGAATTTTTACAAGCGGTGGAAGCAAAATGCAAAGAACTTGAAGCCCTTTTCATTATCGATGAGGTGCAAACAGGCATCGGCCGCACTGGTAAAGCATTTGCCTATCAACATTACGGCCTTTCCCCGGACATCATTACAGTCGCAAAAGGATTAGGAAGCGGTTTTCCTGTCGGCGCCATGATCGGGAAAAAAGAGCTGATCAACAGCTTTTCGGCGGGCAGCCACGGATCAACATTTGGCGGCAATTATTTAGCGATGGCAGCTGCAAAAGCAACGCTCGACACAATATTTGATCCAAGCTTTTTAAAAGGCGTCGAAGAAAAAGGAAACAGGCTGTTTTATGGGTTAACGGAATGTTTGCGGGATGCGCCGATTGTCAAATCGATCCGCGGCTTAGGGTTGCTGCTGGGAGTTGAATTAAATACAAATGTCAATGACGTACTGGCTCCATTGCGGCAAAAAGGTTTTTTAGCGCTGCCGGCAGGATCTAACGTTTTAAGGCTGCTGCCGCCGCTTACGGTGGCAAACGATGAAATCGACTTGGCTCTTGACATTTTGTCATCGGTCATGAAAAAGGATACAGCCTACTCTTTGTAAAAGAGAAAGAGCATGCATTGTTTGCGCCATTCATTGTATTAGAAAATTCTGGATTGTACATTGTTGTTTAATATACATCAAAGAGGTGTTTGTTTATGCAAGGTTATCTCGTGTTACCGGATGGGGTGGTTTTTGAAGGAACACTAGGTGAGACCATTTCTCCTATTAAGGGCGAACTTGTTTTTTATACAGGAATGACCGGTTATCAGGAAGTATTGACGGATCCCTCCTATAAAGACCAAATCGTTGTTTTTACTTATCCTTTAATTGGAAATTACGGCATCAATGATCAAGATTTTGAAAGCAAAAAACCGCAAGTAAAAGGGGTGATCCTTTTCCAACTAACTGAACATTACTCGCATTACAAAGCGAAGCATTCATTGAAAGAATATTTGGAAAAATGGAACATCCCATATTTAACCAATATTGATACGAGGGCGGTTGTGAAGCAGATCCGTTCAAAAGGCTCGCAATATGCGGTTATTTCAGCAAAACCCGTATACAGCGAGGAAGAACTGTCCGATTTTCCGATCCGCGAAGTGTCCGGAAGCGAAATTGAAACATATGGCGATGGCGATCCGCATATCGCACTAATTGATTTCGGTTTTAAAAAATCGATTTTATCTTCATTGCTAAAAAGAGAATGTAAAGTTTCTGTCGTTCCGTTTCATCAAATGGAAAAGGTGTTTGATTTAAACCCTAACGGCATCGTTCTCTCGAACGGACCGGGCGATCCGAAGCAAATGAACGATTATTTTCCATTATTAAAAAAATTAATGATGAAGTATCCGACCCTCGGCATTTGTTTAGGAAATCAATTGATCGCTCTTTCCTTTGGAGGAAACACAACAAAACTCCGATTCGGTCACCGGGGCGCCAATCATCCAGTTGTTGATCAAAAGACGGGAAAAGTATTTATGACATCGCAAAACCATAGCTATGTCGTTGACAGTGAAAGCTTGACTGGAACTTCGCTTAAGCTGCGCTATACAAATGTCAATGACGGTTCTGTTGAAGGGCTTGAGCATGAAACGTTAAAAGTTTTATCGGTGCAATTTCATCCTGAAGCCCATCCGGGACCTGAAGATGCCGATTTTATTTTTGATGAGTTTTTAGAATCATACGTAGCAACGGGGAGAGAAAAAGTCTATGCCTAAGGACACATCATTAAACAAAATTCTTGTCATCGGTTCAGGGCCGATCATCATCGGCCAAGCGGCTGAATTTGATTATTCCGGAACTCAAGGGTGCCTTGCATTAAAAGAAGAAGGCTTTGAGGTTGTGCTAGTCAACAACAACCCGGCAACGATTATGACGGACACGAAATTTGCCGATGCGGTTTATTCAGAACCGCTGACTATTCAAAGCATTGAAAAAATTATTGCGAAGGAACGTCCTCAAGGCCTATTGGCGACGCTTGGGGGACAAACAGCGTTAAACTTGGCAGTGCAGCTTGATCAGGCGGGAATTTTGGCAAAATACGGCGTTAAATTACTTGGGACATCCGTTGAGTCCATTCAAAAAGGGGAAGATCGGGAGCTTTTTCGGAAGCTGATGATGGAATTAGAAGAACCGATTCCTGAAAGTAAAATTGTTGAGGATGTTCAATCCGCACTGCAATTTGCTGAAGAAATCGGCTTTCCAATCATCATTCGCCCTGCCTATACACTCGGCGGAAAAGGCGGAGGAATTGCTTATAATCAGGAAGAATTTGTCTCGATCGTAACAAATGGTTTAAAAATGAGCCCCATCCATCAAGTGCTTGTGGAAAAAAGTATTGCCGGTTTTAAAGAAATCGAATATGAAGTGATGCGTGATTCACAAGGAACGTGCATTACTGTCTGCAACATGGAAAACATTGACCCGGTAGGAATTCATACGGGAGATTCGATTGTTGTTGCCCCTTCACAAACATTAACAGATGAAGAATATCAAATGCTGCGCAAAGCCGCTCTCAAAATTATCGATGCGCTAAAGGTAATCGGAGGTTGCAATATCCAGTTTGCGCTTGATCCATATAGCAAACAATACTATGTCATTGAAGTTAACCCAAGGGTCAGCCGGTCATCCGCCCTCGCTTCAAAGGCAACGGGCTATCCGATTGCCAGAATGGCTGCAAAGCTTGCGGTCGGGTATCAATTGGCCGAATTGAAAAATCCGTTGACGATGTCAACATATGCCAGCTTTGAACCTGCGCTGGATTATGTTGTCGTTAAGTTTCCTCGCTGGCCGTTTGATAAATTTCAAAAAGCGGATCGAAAGCTTGGAACCAAAATGAAAGCAACCGGCGAAGTGATGGCGATCGAACGGACGATGGAGGCTGCTTTGCAAAAAGCGGTGGAATCTTTGGAATTATCCAATATTGGCCTTTACTTGCCGAAGCTGGCGAAAGAAGACAAGTCCGCGCTTCTCAAGCGGCTTTCAAATGCGGACGATGAACGGTTTTTCATATTGCTGGAATTGATAAGAAGAGGAATCTCGTTAGACCGTCTGCATAAAGAAACAAAAATGGACTATTATTTTTTGCATGTGTTTCACCATCTCATTGAATTGGAACAAAAAATAAAAACAGAACCACTTTCGCGGGAATTTTTAAAACAATTAAAGCATTTCGGGTTTTCCGATCGGTCGATCGCCTATTGGCTAAAGAAAGAGGAAAAAGAGATCCGCAAGCTTCGCAAAGATTGGGGGATTCATGCGATCTTCAAAATGGTCGATACGTGTGCGGCCGAATTTTCAGCCCGAACGAACTATTTTTATTCCACCTATCTAGGTGAAAATGAAGCTGTTCCGACAAAAGGCGAGAAAAAGGCGCTTGTGATCGGTTCAGGGCCAATCCGCATCGGTCAAGGTGTTGAGTTTGACTACAGTGCTGTCCATTGCATTCATACATTGCAAAAACTTGGATATGATGCCATCATGATCAATAACAATCCTGAAACAGTCAGCACCGATTATGAAACAGCTGACAGATTGTATTTCGAACCGCTGACGGTGGAACATATTTTAAATGTGATTGAAAATGAAGGAATTGATGTTACGATTGTTCAATTTGGCGGACAAACGGCCATCAACTTGGCGGAAAAGCTTGAACATGCAGGTGTCAAGCTGCTTGGTACAACATCAGAGCTGCTCGACATTTTAGAAGACAGGGAAAAATTTTATTTACTGTTGGATCAGACAGACATACCGCATATTAAAGGCGCGGTGGCGCATACAAAAGAGGAGGCGCTGACGGAGGCTAAAAAGCTTCAATTTCCGATTTTATTGCGGCCTTCCTATGTCATCGGCGGAAGAGGAATGGTAAAGGTGGAAAGCGAAGAGGAGCTTGCACAGTTGGTGGAACAAGCAGAAGAAAACCACTTCCCGCTCCTTTTGGATGAGTTTTTGCATGGGAAGGAGGCTGAAGTCGATTTAGTTGCGGATGGTGAAAACGTCTATATTCCAGGTTTCATGGAACATATTGAACCGGCCGGCGTTCACTCCGGCGACAGCTTCGCCATTTTTCCATCTGTTTATTTGTCTGAAGAGACGAAAGCGAAAATGGCCGATTATGCCGAAAGAATGGTTAAACATTTACGATATAAAGGGATCATGAACATTCAATTTTTAATTGATAAAGAAAAAGTCTATGTGCTTGAAGTCAACCCAAGAGCGAGCCGGACTGTTCCAATTGTAAGCAAAATTGCCGGTATATCTCTCGTTGAGTTGGCAGCAACGGTTTTAGACGGAAAATCGCTGCCGGATTTATCAATTCAACAAGCAGATCATCATTTTGTCGCTGTGAAATACCCTGTCTTTTCAACGCATGCCCATTCAGACGTTGATATGAAGCTGGGGCCTGAAATGAAATCGACAGGCGAAGGGATGTGCATCGGAAAAACTGTGGAAGAAGCGATGCGAAAAGTATTTGACCACTTGTTCCCAATTGAAGAAAACGGCATTTTTATCGATGGTGTCCTGAATGCAGCAGTTCCTCGTGATCTCAAGCTGGCAAATGACGATTTTGCAAGCTGGATTGAACGAAAAGAAGCCGCGCTTTATTACAACCCGGATAATAGCGCCCAAGCAAAAGAAAGACGGCAGAAAGTGTTGGAGCGGGGAATTGCTGTGTTGACGGAAGAAGCTTCATTTCTTGAGTTTTTAAAAGCGTGTTCGGTTTCGGATTACACGCCTGTTTCATTACACGAATTGACAAATAAAGGAGTAGAAATAAGTTGATGAGTCAGTCAACCATTGAAATATCAAAAGGATTAACGGGAAGAAACGTATTAAAACTGATGGACTTTACGTTGGAAGAAATTCAATATTTGCTTAAAGTGGCATTGAACTTGAAACAAAACCCGATTTCCGACGCTCTGAGCGGGAAGACGTTGGCCATGATTTTTGAAAAATCCTCTACGCGCACCCGCGTTTCTTTCGAGGTGGGAATGCTGCAATTAGGGGGGCATGCGCTATCTCTTTCGCCAAAAGACTTGCAACTCGGCCGTGGCGAGACAATCGCCGATACAGCGAGAGTGTTGTCTTCTTATGTCGACGGCATTCTTCTCCGGACGACTGATCATAATCGGGTAAAAGAGCTTGCCGAATATTCAAAAGTCCCTGTTATCAACGGTTTATGCAACTTATATCACCCGTGCCAAGCATTGGCGGATTTAATGACGATTTATGAATTGAAGGGAACTTTTTCCGGAGTAAAAGTAGTCTATGTAGGGGACGGCAACAATGTTGCCCATTCCCTCATGATCGGATGTGCGAAAGTCGGCGCGGATTTTGTCATTGCCACCCCTAAAGGATATGAACCGAATGAAAATATTTTTAATCAAGCGAAAGAAATCGCACAAGCAACCGGAGGAACAATTGCATTAAGTCACAATCCAGATGATGCGGTAAAAAATGCCGACATCATTTATACGGACGTTTGGGTCAGCATGGGACAAGAGGAAGAAACAGAAGCCAGAATGCAGGCTTTTCAACCTTTCCAAGTCAATGAAGCTTTATTGGCAAAGGCAAAGCCTGATGCCAACTTCCTTCACTGTTTGCCTGCCGTTCGCGGCCTGGAAGTGACAGATGAAGTGATGGAAGGAAGCCAATCTGCGGTCTTTATGCAGGCAGAAAACCGTCTTCATGCGCAAAAAGCGATTTTAAAAGAAATATTAAAATAAGGAGAAAGAGTCAGCCGCCTTCTGGACTGACTCTTTTATTTTTGGAAAGTTATCGGGGAAAAACAGAAAAATTTGCAGCAGAAAGGAGAGAATGGGCAATTTAAAGCAATAATTAGAGCCTTTTATTTGATTGTTTTGAGTCGTTTAGCTTGGAAACATGTTTTTCAACTATCAGAGTTGCGACGCCCAGAAAAAAATGGAGAAACGGAGAAGGAGGGCCAAGTACTATTGATTGTGTAAACTTTCACTTCCAGTTCAACGAACTAGGACTCCCCGGAAAATCAACTGCTTTCTTTTTCACAAAGTTCCTCAATTTATCCGAAGGAGTGTCAGAGTTTCCTTTACATAAAATACTTTTTTGCGGCAACAATAGGCTTGAGGAGGGATGATTCATGGGTCAAAATCGCCAGTTCAAGCCTGGACAAAAAGCGCCTAACAATGGAATTTATATCGAAGTCGGCGAGACCGGATCGATGGTGGTGAATCCCAAAAAGATCGAACTGAAAGCAGGAGATCCATTCCCTGAAACATCCAACCACAATCGGGTTTGGACGTATAAGCGTAAACCATAACAATGGACTTCACGGGAGCGCAAATAATTACTTTTACAAGTTTGGATGTATGAGCAAACCATAACATTTTTAAACAACGATAAGCCATTCGGATAGCGGATGGCTTTACTTCATGTAGAAAGAAGCTATAATAAAGTTAAAAGGTCAAAAAAAGTCAAAACAGGGGAGACCGATGTATGGATGTGAACAAATTTACGGAGAAATTGCAAGTCGGTGTTTTTGAGGCACAGGAAATTGCCAAACAAAATGAGAATCAAGAAGTTGATGAGTTCCACGTTTTACTGGCCTTTCTCCGCCAGACAGACGGGATTTTTCCAAGGATATTGGAAAAATTGCAATGTTCTCGTGAACAAATGGAGGACAAAATTAAAGAACAATTGCGTAGAAAGCCGAAAGTGTCCGGAAATACCAACATCTATTTGTCCCGCTCCCTTTCAGAAGCTTTTGCAAAAGCGGATGACATACGAAAGAACTTTCAGGATGACTACTTGTCCGTTGAACACATGATCTTGGCGTTTTCGCAATCAAATTTAAAAGAAATGAAAGAACTTTTTCAGCAATTTGGTTTGACAAAAGATGCGCTGCTAAAAGTGTTAAAGGAAATAAGGGGGAATTCGCGAGTGACTTCACCTAATCCGGAAAGCACATATGAAGTGTTGGCAAAATACGGACGCGATTTAGTGAAAGAAGTGAAAGAAGGGAAAATAGACCCTGTTATTGGAAGGGATCAAGAAATTCGCCGGGTGATCCGAATTTTGTCGCGGAAAACAAAAAATAACCCGGTGTTGATCGGTGAACCAGGTGTCGGAAAAACGGCCATTGTGGAAGGGCTTGCCCACAGAATTGTTCGGAAAGATGTTCCGGAAGGATTGAAGGATAAAACGATTTTTGCCCTTGATATGAGCTCGCTCGTTGCGGGAGCGAAATTCCGCGGCGAGTTTGAAGAGCGGTTAAAAGCTGTTTTGCAGGAAATCAAAAAAAGCGATGGCAAAATTATTTTATTTATTGATGAGCTGCATACGATTGTCGGTGCCGGCAAAACGGAAGGTGCGATGGATGCCGGCAACATGTTAAAGCCGATGCTTGCTAGAGGCGAGCTGCACTGCATCGGGGCGACAACGCTGGATGAACATCGCAAATATATTGAAAAAGATCCGGCATTGGAACGCCGCTTTCAGCAAGTGCTGGTAAGTGAACCGACAGTGGAAGACACCGTTTCCATTTTAAGAGGGTTGAAAGAACGTTTTGAAGTCCATCACGGCGTAAGAATCCATGATTCAGCGCTTGTGGCGGCAGCCGAGCTTTCCAACCGCTACATTACCGAACGATTCCTTCCTGACAAGGCAATTGACTTAGTGGATGAGGCATGCGCAATGATCCGGACTGAATTGGATTCGATGCCCGCCGAACTTGATGAAGTGACGAGAAGAATGATGCAGCTTGAAATCGAAGAAGCGGCATTGAAAAAAGAAACAGATGAAATAAGCCAAATCAGGCTGAAAGAACTGCAAAAAGAGCTTGCCAATTTAAAAGAAAAAGCGGACGAAATGAAAGCAAAATGGCAAATTGAAATGGAAGGCATTCAAAAGTTAAGACGGTTAAGAGAAGAATTGGAAAAAGCACGCAGAGATTTGATCGATGCCGAAAATGAATACGACTTAAATAAAGCGGCTGAACTGCGCCACGGAAAAATTCCGGCGCTTGAAAAACAAATCAAGCAGCTTGAAGAAGAAATGCAAGGAAAAGAAACAAATAAAATGCTCCGCGAAGAAGTAACCGAAGAAGAAATTGCCGGCATTGTGGCAAAATGGACTGGCATACCTGTTGCGAAGCTTGTCGAAGGGGAACGAGAAAAGCTTTTAAAACTTGAACAAACATTAAAAAAACGCGTCATTGGCCAAGATGAAGCCATTGAATTAGTAGCGGATGCCGTTTTGCGGGCGCGAGCCGGCATCAAGGATCCGAACAGACCGATTGGTTCTTTCCTGTTTTTAGGCCCTACAGGAGTCGGGAAAACGGAGCTAGCCAAAGCGCTTGCGGAAACGCTTTTTGACAGCGAAGAGGAAATAGTTCGAATTGATATGTCTGAATATATGGAAAAGCACTCCGTATCAAGGCTGATCGGCGCACCTCCCGGTTATATCGGATATGAAGAAGGCGGACAATTGACGGAGGTTGTCCGGAAGCACCCTTATTCCGTCATTTTGCTTGATGAAATAGAAAAAGCTCATCCGGAAGTGTTCAATATTTTGCTACAAATGCTTGATGATGGCAGAATGACCGATTCGCAAGGGAGAACGGTCAATTTTAAAAACACGGTGATCATCATGACATCCAATATCGGGTCCAATTATTTGCTATCCGGGGTGAATAGCGAAGGGGAAATCACAGCGGAAGCGAAAAAGAAAGTCATGGATGAACTCACCATGCATTTCCGCCCGGAATTTTTAAATCGAATCGATGATACGATTTTATTTAAGCCTTTGACGATGAAAGAAGTGAAAGGGATCGTGCAAAAACTGTTAAAAGAGCTTCAGGATCGTCTTTCACATAAGTCGATTATCCTCGCCATTACGGATCAGGCAAAAGAATATATAGCGAAAAGGGCATTTGATCCGGTATATGGAGCCCGTCCGCTGAAACGGTTTATTCAAAAATATGTTGAAACAGAACTTGCAAGAGAAATCATCGCCGGAACGATTCATGACCGCGACCATGTAACGATCGACGTTGAAAATGAAAAGATCATTTTAAAGAAAAAATGAAAAAACCCTTCCCGCTTTTGGGAAGGGTTTTTGGATTAATGGTCTTGGGAAGCCTCCGTTGGGATCAACTCGGCGATGACAAAAAGAATCACGGAAAAAATGACAGCAATGACAGCAGCGGTCGAAACATGAAATTCGCTTCCGGTCATTGAAGATATGACATAACTTGCCATATTGATTAATAAAAATGTCCAAAAAAATGTTGCTGCATATCTCACTTTCTTCACCTCATTCATTCTTCTTCATTTATATTATCATAGAAAAATTCTGATGAAAACGGTTGTTCCTTGATTTTTTTCAAGGGTTCTTCTATCCATTTCAACATATCGCACATACATTATAAAAAGATGAACCGAAGGAAAGGTGGTGGGCAAATGGAAGAGGTCACAGAGAGATTTTTTCAAATTGAAGGTGAATGGAATTGTTTGCATCTGCCGGAAAAACCAAACGGATTTGGCATTTTTATAATAGGGGATCGAAACAATTATGTCGAAAGCAAATCAAGCTACTGGCTTGAACATTACGGACGCCGAAAGCTTTTGAATTCTTTAAGATCTAATGGGTATACTTTGTTTAATTCCAATCTTTACGGAAGGCATTGGGGGAGCCCTGATGCAGTGCTTTTAGCGAAACAGCTTTATCACCTGGTCATGAAACAAGAAATTTTAAACAAGAAGATTCATATTCTGTCAGAAGGTATGGGGGCGCTCATCGCTTTGCGCTTGATGGAAGAAATACCAGAGCATATTCGTTCAACCGCAATGATGAATCCTTGCCTTGATATAACTGCTCATTTGCAGCAAGAAAAGGAAAATAAATTTTTCTATAAACAATTGATAAAAGAACTCTCTCTTGCCTACAAACTGGACGAATCGGAAGTTAGTCAGTATTCCTTTGCCCAAATCGATGATTTTCAAGCAACCATACCTGTTCGGATATGGCAAAGGATGAACGGGGGGGATTATGCATATACATTACACAGCAAAAAATACGAAGAATTGAGAAAGCATATAAACGCTCCAATACAATTAACATTTCATTTTTCAGAAGACTTTGATCGGATTCAGCAAATGATCAAACATTTCTTTAAAGAACATGAAAAGATTTTATAGATTAGTCCGATCGTACATTTGTATTTAGGACTAATCTTTTCTTTTTTTGCATACGATACAATACCAGTTTCGGTATGGAGGGATTTGATGTCAGTTGTAAAACGAATATTGATCATTGGTGTTCAGCAGTTTATCGGATTTCATTTAGGCATGAAGTATTTGGAAAAAGGATGGGAAGTAGACGGTGTGTTCATTGAACCGAAAGATGCGCGGCAAAAAAAATTGGCTGAGGAAGAAATGATGTGGCTCGGGAGAAACGCTTTTTTCCGTTTATGGCACCGGGATGATTGGCTTGAACACATCATTGGCCGCAAATACCGCTTGATTTATGATTGCGAGACTTTTACCGAGCATTCAAGCAGAAATGAAACGGGGAAACGATTTGAAAAAACGATAAAAGTTTTAGAAAAGAAAGAGGCACCTATTATTTTTTTGTTTTCTTGCGAATATTGCGATGATCAACTGAAATGCAAGCTGGAACAACAATTGCAAGAACTAGGAATGCCCCATTTATTTGTTCATGTACCAACCGTTTTTGGCGCTTGGCAGCCGCTCAATCATTGGATGACAAAATGTATGCTTGAGAAAACGGAAAACGCAAATGAGAACGTATTTATTTGCGACCTTCTTCATATTGAGGAAGTCCTTCAAATTTTGCTGGAAATAGACGACGAGCTTGTTTTTGAAAAAAATGTTTTCATTTCTTCGAATGATGAGGGACGAGTGAAAAAAGTGATGGATTTTCTCAAGTTGGATCGTTATTCGTACAGCTCCCCTCCTGCTCAGGAAATGAAGGTTTTAGTTCCTAGAAAAAAAGCGAATATCGAAACGTCATTAAAAAAATTGGATGATTTTTTCGCTGAAATCTCCTTAATATTGGATTCGGAAGAATAATTTGTCTTTACTTCAATCCTTTTGTATAGCAAAATATAAAGTGGATTTATTGATTTGACATTTTTCGATAAAAATCGACGCCGACGAAAGTTGAAAAATAAAAGATTCGTTCATTTTGCTGTAAAGAATCAAAAAAGCATTTTAAAAGAGGGAAGGATGGAGTTGTATGGAATGAACAAGAATATGATCATGATTTTCGTTCTTTTTTTGCTGCTTGTCGGTTGTGGACAAGTGCCAAAGGAAGGAAACTTAAAAAAAGTAGGCTTGCTCGTTCCAGAGACAATCAATGACCAGGTTTGGGGAACAAAAGGCTACAAAGGCTTATTGGAAATCCAATCGAAACTTGGGGTTGATGTTTTTTATAAGGAAGGGATCAATTCTGAAGCGACGGTAAAACAAGCGGTTGAAGAATTCCATGAAAAAGGTGTAAATTTAATCATTGGACATGGAAGTGAATATCAAAATTTTTTTAGGGAGATTCAAGATGAATATCCTGATATTCATTTTGTTTTTTTCAATGGCGATGCCAAAGGGAAAAATGTTACAAGTTTAAACTTTGAAGCGCATGCAATGGGATTTTTCGCTGGAATGGTTGCCGCACACATGACCAAGACAAATCATGTCGGAATCATTGCTGCGTTTGAATGGCAGCCGGAAACAGAAGGATTTTATCAAGGTGCACTTTATGAAAATCCGGACGTCAACGTCCATATTGAATATGTCGGCGGCTTTGACAAGGTCGATTTAGCTTTGCAAGAGTTGAATACATTAATTGAAAAAAAAGTGGACGTTGTATATCCGGCAGGCGACAGATATAACGTTCCTGTCATAGAACAAGTAAAGAAAAAAGGAATCTATTCCATCGGCTATGTTTCCGATCAAAGCGACCTCGGGTCTCAAACGGTTTTGACCAGTACAATACAACATGTTGATAAGCTTTATTTATTGGTGGCAAAAAAATTTAATAAAGGGGAATTGGAAAACGGGAATTTATTTTTTGATTTTCAAGATCATGTGATTGATTTAGGAAAGTTTAGCCCGCTGGTGGATAAACCTTTTAAAAATAAATTGCTAAAGCTTGTGGATGAATATAAAAAGACAGGAAAATTGCCGAACGAATAGGGGCTATAAAGGTTCTCCGTCAAGACATGAGGAATGGGATGCAGATTGGCAAGCATCCCATTTACTCTTTAAAAAATTTTTTTATTTGGCCAATGATCGGTGATATTTCGTTGATGACGGGTTTGAGCTCCACTAGTTTCGTGACAATGTCGTCCACCTGTTCCATTAACTTTGAATAATCAATATGATTGCTTTGCTGTTTTCTCTCCTTTTTCCTATTATGATCCCCGCTTTCACTTTCAATAGGTTGAATTGGTGCTCCGAACATTAATTGGCTGAAAAAATCCGGCTGTTCTTTTTTCACCTCTTTTTCAGGTTGATGATCCATGAACATCCCCGCTTTCTTTTTTCTCTATAGTATGTTTATGTATGAAATACAGGATTGCATGGACTTATGACCAATCATTCGTGTTGATCTTCAGAAAAAAATAAGATAAAATTAGTACCAAGTCATAATATTTGCTGTTAATATTCGTCTAAAGGAGATGTGCTGTATGAAAGCTGGAATCGTCGGTATCGGCTGTTATACACCTGAAAACATCGTTACAAACCATGACTTAGAAAAAATAATGGATACTTCTGATGAATGGATTCGGACGAGAACTGGAATCGAAGAACGGAGAATTGCGCCGGATGATATGAAAACGTCGGACATGGGAGTAAAAGCCGCACTTGAAGCCATAAAAGATGCGAATCTTTCAGCTGAAGAGATTGATATGATTTTAGTTGCAACAGTTACACCTGATCAATCATTTCCATCCATGGCATGTGTGCTTCAAGAAAAGCTCGGTGCAAAACGCGCTGCTGCAATGGATATAAGTGCGGCTTGTTCCGGCTTCATGTATGCGATGGTAACAGCAAAACAATTTATCGAAACAGGTGTATACAAAAATGTTCTAGTGGTTGGGGTGGAAAAGCTGTCCAAGATCACCAACTGGGAGGATCGATCCACAGCCGTCTTGTTCGGAGACGGTGCAGGCGCCGTTGTAATGGGGCAAGTAAGCGAAGATAAAGGCATTCTGTCCTTTGAATTAGGAGCGGACGGCAGCGGCGGCAAGCATTTATTTGAGGATGGCCACATTGTAATGAACGGGCGTGAAGTATTTAAATTTGCGGTTCGACAAATGGGCGAGTCAAGCATCAATGTGTTGGAAAAAGCCGGGTTGTCAAAAGAAGATGTTGATTTTCTCATTCCACATCAAGCCAATATTCGCATTATGGAAGCAGCCAGACAGCGCCTTGAACTGCCGGTTGAAAAAATGTCCAAAACGGTTCATAAATACGGAAACACTTCCGCCGCTTCCATTCCAATTTCTTTATATGAAGAAGTGAAAGCAGGTAAAATTAAAGATGGCGATCTCATCGTAATGGTCGGTTTTGGCGGAGGCTTAACTTGGGGCGCCATTGCGTTAAAATGGGGAAAATAGCAACTGGTATGAAAATGAATTCATTTTTTTCGTAACTATCCGAAAAAGGTGAGGTGCTATATTCATGGAAAAACGAAGAGTAGTCGTGACTGGCATTGGAGCTGTAACTCCGCTCGGACTAACTGCAAAAGAAAGCTGGGAAAACGCGTTGAAAGGCGTTTCTGGGATTGGCGAATTGACTAGGGTAGATAAAGAATTGTTTTCGGCCAAAGTTGCCGCCGAAATCAATGGGTTTCAACCGGAAAACTTTATTGATCGCAAAGAAGTGCGCAGAATGGATCGGTTCACGCAATTTGCCTTGGCGGCATCTTTCATGGCGGTGGAGGATGCCGGATTAAAAATTACAGATGAAAATAGAGAGCGCGTTGGTGTTTGGATCGGTTCAGGCATCGGCGGGATGGAAACCTATGAACAGCAGTTTGAAACGTTTATGGAAAAAGGCTCGAGACGAGTCAGTCCTTTTTTTGTACCGATGATGATTCCTGATATGGCGGCAGGCCAAGTGTCGATTGCGTTAGGTGCAAAAGGGGTGAACTCCTGTACAGTAACCGCTTGTGCAACCGGTACAAATTCGATTGGCGATGCTTTTAAAGTAATTCAACGAGGCGATGCCGACGTCATGATTACGGGAGGAACGGAAGCGCCATTAACTAAAATGGCTTTCGCTGGTTTTGGTGCTGCGAAAGCATTATCGACAAACCCTGATCCAAAAACGGCGAGCCGCCCGTTTGATAAAAACCGTGACGGTTTTGTGATGGGCGAAGGCGCCGGCATCATTGTCATCGAAGAGCTTCAACATGCTTTGAAACGCGGGGCGACGATTTACGCAGAACTTGCTGGATATGGTGCAACAGGTGATGCGTTCCATATTACACAACCTGCTCCCGGCGGGGAAGGCGGAGCAAGAGCTATGAAAATGGCCATTGAAGATGCCGGTTTAACGCCGGAAGATATTGACTATATTAATGCCCATGGAACAAGCACGGAGTATAATGATAAATTTGAAACGCTCGCCATTAAAAGCGTGTTTGGAGACCATGCTTACAATTTAACCGTGAGCTCAACAAAATCAATGACAGGGCATTTACTTGGAGCAGCAGGCGGTGTTGAAGCAATATTTACCGTGCTGGCAGTGAAAGAAAACATCATTCCGCCGACGATCAATTATGAAACGCCGGATCCTGATTGTGATTTGGATTATTCTCCGAATGCGGCAAAGCAAAAAACAGTGCACGCAGCAATGAGCAATTCGCTCGGATTTGGCGGGCATAATGCAACACTTGTCTTTAAAAAATATGAAGGATAACCAGAAAAAAAAACCGATGCTGCCTGTATGAGGCAGCATCGGTTTTTTTTTCGCTCGCCATTAAGATATAATCAAAATTCATCTTTACAAGGAAAAAAGCTGACTTTCCATCTTTTAATTTAGGCGAAAACACAAAACCTCTTCCTTTTTTTGAATATGGTAAAGAAGGGAGGTGGTTTTTTGGGAGTTATTACTACCGGCAAATGGATAAAAGAAGCAAATGGCGATCCGTTGGCAGTTTGTGAAAACTTAGTAAATTATTTTCCGAATGTTTCGAAGGAAGAAATCCATTCTTTTCTTACCGAATACGGAATGCCGCGGTTCAGAATGGACGGAAGTTGGATGGAAAAGGCAAAGGAAGCAAAGTTATGGAAGAAAACGAATGATTATTTTTTGCAATTGAAACGAAATTGGAATGGTCCAGATGTGCCAATTTTTATATTTCCAGTTGAAAAGGGAAGAGGTTTATTCATGAGAACATTTGATCGGCGCTCTGGCATATCTTTTAATGACAAAATGTTTTTGTTTTTGTCTCCGGAAGTGGAAGATGAAGAGCTGATGGCTTTATTGGTTCATGAATATCATCATGTTTGCCGGCTTCAAAAAAACGAAGAGCAGGACGAACATTTGACTCTTATTGACGCAATCATCATGGAAGGGCTTGCGGAACATGCCGTATTAAATAAAGTGGGCGAACAGCATGTAACGGAATGGTGCAAAAAATATCCGAAAAGACAGCTGAAAAGCTGGTGGAAAAGATTGGTTTCCCCTCATCAGCATGCAAAACAAGATGAACCAATATTTAACCAGCTTTTGTCAGGAAAAGGCTTTTACCCGCCAATGCTCGGTTATGCAATAGGATATGATATCGTTGATGATTATTATAAGAAAAATTCATTTTCAATAAAAGATAGCTTCCAATTGCCGGCTAAAACCTTTGTGGAATTGTATGAGGCAGAGGAATAAACGCCTTTGCCTTATTTTTTCATCATAAAATGGACAAACCAAGAATAAGAATCAAGTAAGGAAAATCTTTTTTGAAAAAGATGGGGGAATAGCTTTGGGACAAAAATGGAAATGGGTTGCTGCCGGTATTCTTGTATTAGCGGTCTTTTTATTTGTCAGCTGTTCCGACATAAACGAGGAAACGAATAAACGCTTGCCAAGGAGCATGGAAACGATGACACAACCGGAATACAATCAATCCGGGATCGAGCATAATCCTTTCATCATCGGTTCTCCCCAATCTCCGCAAATGTTTAACCCGCTTTTTTCGTTGGATGAGACAAGCTCTGAAATCGAAAACCTGATTTTTGATGGATTAGTAAGAATCGATGAAAACCTGCAGCCGAAACTGCATTTAGCAGAGGACATTCAACAATCGGATGGCGGATTGACATATACAGTGAAAATTCGCAAAGGAGTCAAGTTTCATGATGGGGCGGCATTAACGGCAGATGATGTCGTATTTACTTTCAGCATTCCGTTAAGCCCTGAATATGATGGCAATCGCGGTACAGATTTCGAAATGATTAAAAGTGTCCAAAAAATAGATGATTATACGGTGCAATTTCGATTAAACCGAAGAAACTCCTCTTTTTTGCCAGTAACTTTGACTTATGGTATATTGCCGAAGCATTTATTGAAAAAGAGTCCCATTTATCAGCTTGATGAACATCCTTTCAATTTTGAAAAGCCGGTTGGAACCGGTCCATTCCGGTTCGTCAAATGGGAGAAAAACAACTATATAGAATTTGCCGCCAACGATCAATATTTTTTAGGAAAACCTTTCATACAATCCATTAAATATCAAATCGTCCCAAACAAAACCGATCTCATTCAACAAATACAAAATGGGGAGATTCATTATGCATTTGGATTCGATCATAAGGATGCCAAAATGATCAAAAAAAGGAGAGGAATCAATATTCAATCGCAGTGGTCCCATTCATATGCGTTTATCGCTTGGAATCAGAGAAATGAATTATTTCGAGACAAGCGGGTAAGACAGGCGCTGGCAATGGCAATTGACAAAAAATCTATAATCCTCCATATTTTACGCGGGGAGGGGAAAAAAGCTGATATTCCAGAAAGTCCTGTTTCAAACGTATATACGGAGGAAATCGAAGTCCTTCCGCATAAGCCCAAAAAAGCAAAACAAATTTTGAAAGAAGCGGGCTGGAAAGATACAGATGGGGACAAAATATTGGATCAAGACGGCAAGAAGTTTTCCTTTACACTAAAAACCAACACGGAAAACGGTATTCGAATGGAAGTGGCAAAAGAAATTAAAAAACAATTAAAGAAAATTGGAGTGGAAGTACAGACCGAATTTGTCCCATGGGAACCGTTAATTGAACAAATATCGCCGCCAAATTGGGATTATGACGCTCTCTTGTTAGAATGGTCATTATCCGCTTTTCCAAACCATTTTCAAATTTTCCATTCCAGCCAGCGAGAGAACGGCCTAAATTTTGTTTGGTGGGAAGATGCCAAAGTTGACCAATTGCTAGAGGAAATAATGAAAACAACCGCCCCGGGAAAAAGAAAAGCACTATATAAAGAACTCTTTCAATTGATCGCTGATGAACAGCCGTACACTGTCCTATACTATCCGAAGGAATATCGGGTAATTCCGAAATATCTAAACGGTTATACGTTTCATCACAAAAATCCCTTTTATAAAATCAATGAATGGGCGTTTGCCGAGAATTTTGAAAAATAGGATGATCGATTCGGAAAAAAGTTTTCCTTTGAAAAGAAAAAAATGGAATAAAAAAATCTCCCCCTGCCAATAATGATGACAAACAGTCTTGAAGTGGGGGTCTTGACATGTTGTACTTGCACGATATATGGGTGAATTGGTTTGAAGGAGAAGAAAATGGTTATAATGTTTGCTATTTTCATGAATGGAGAAAGGATGATAAGATTGAACTATTGGATCAAGTGCCTTTAATAATGGTCGATCAAGACTTATATGATTATATTGAAAACGATTTAGACGAATTGCCGGAAAAGCTATTAAAAGAAGTGCATCAAAAAGCGTATGTGCGGAAAAATCATGAAAGAATTCAGCTTGACTATTGTTTTATTGCAACAGACGGCAAAGGGATATTGGCAGTAGATACAATCGGCTATTTGACGCCAGTTCGGAAAAGCCGCCTCATCCCTAGGCAAGAACAGCTTGTACTGGATATGGTAAAAGACATAGAGCCGGATTCATACGGGTTTTCGTTTGATCATAAAAAAGAAAAACAATACCATCTGCTTTCTCTTGCACCTAAATTTATGTCTGGTTTGACACGAAAGGAACGGCAGTTGAAACAACTTTTGTTTATGGCACTTGACCAATTGCAATCAACTAAAAACACTGCTGAAATGAAATATTGGTATACGGAGTGGAATCCGTATAAATACGAAGAAATTCAATCGCTTGCTTTTGAAGAAATATGGCAAATGCTTTATGACGAAGCCATCATCGGCTGGTCGGAGAAGCATGAACAGCTTTGTGAACGGCTGATAAAGGGACAGCCTTTCTTTGAAAAGCTTTGGGAAATGGAACAAGAACCAAAAGTGAATTAACAACAGGTACATCTGAAAGTTTCTAAAAAAACACCCACAGAATTTTTCTGTGGGGTTAATAGTTTTTCGGCTTTTTTTCAAATGCATATGCTTACGCCCGCTTCCTCAAAATGGTAGGTTATTTATCGTTTTTTTCTGCCTAGTCCCATTGCGTTCTCCATTTTTTTCAACATTTTCGAAGCTACCTTGTTTGCTTTCTCCGCCCCTTCATCCAAAATGTCATCTAGTTTGTCCGATTCAATTAAAGAATAATATTTTTCTTGGATCGGCTTCAGCGCGTTGATGACAATTTCAGTTAAATCTGCTTTCAATTCTCCGTATCCTTTTCCTGCGTATTTTGCTTCCAAATCTTGAATCGAAATACCGCCGAGAATGGAATAAATGGATAAAAGGTTTGATACTCCAGGTTTTCGTTCTTTATCATACCGGATGACTCCGTCTGAATCGGTTACGGCGCTTTTAATTTTCTTTTCTATTTGTTTCGGATCGTCAAGAAGCGAAATAAATGATTTTTGGTTTGGATCCGATTTGCTCATTTTTTTCGTTGGATCTTGCAGCGACATGATGCGGGCGCCGACCTTCGGAATGCGGACTTCCGGAATCGTGAAAATTTCGGCATATTTTTTATTAAATCTTTCAGCCAAGACCTTCGTCAATTCCAAATGCTGCTTTTGATCTTCGCCAACTGGAACAAGATCGGTGCTGTATAGAAGAATATCAGCCGCCATCAGCGGCGGATATGTTAACAGGCCGGCAGAAACCGCTTCTTTTCCCCTTGATTTATCTTTAAATTGCATCATTCGTTCAAGCTCGCCAATGTATGAGACGCATTGCAGCATCCAACCGGCTTGAGCGTGGGCTGGTACTTCAGATTGGATAAATAAAGTTGATTTTGCCGGATCAATTCCCACAGCCAAATAAAGCGCGGCAAGGCTGCGAATATTTTTTCTCAACTCCAATCGATCTTGCGGAACGGTAATGGCATGTTGGTCGACAATGCAAAAGAAGCAATTGTATTCGTCTTGCAGCTCAACGAATTGCCTCATCGCTCCAATGTAGTTTCCAAGCGTCAACGTCCCGCTTGGCTGAATTCCTGAAAAAATTGTTTTCATTGATCAAATCACTCCTCTTTATGAATATAAAAAATCCATCCGTCCGTTAGGGACGAATGGACCGCGGTGCCACCCTAATTATTTCACAAAGCAACTTGTGAAATCACTTTCGCCTTTTATCGCAAGACAAACGCCCAACCTACTTATTTTCAGCTGAGTGCTCAAAAGCCCATTCCATACCGGACAGTGTTTGTTTCCACCAACCACAAACTCTCTGATGACTGCTTTCGGCATGTACTCTTCTTTTTCATCGCACGATTATTCATTTAAACGAAATTATAAAAAAACTTTCCGTTCTTTTCAAGTATGTGACTTTTTTAAAGCGAAACTGATATTTTAAAAATGTTATCAGGAAGGTTTTTCAGCATGCACCGAGAAATCTTGGAAACATTGCACAAGTTCACCGCTAATTGAGAATTTTAATATGAAAATGATCCTCAATTGACAGTTGTAACATTTTTGTAAGGATGCAGAAGAAATTTTTTATATGCGAATTTGTTTTTTTATAGTATAATAATCAATAGCAATTCCTTCTTTAAATTGATTTTAATTTAATATTGAACGATACACCTTTTTTGGTGACAAGGAGAGTGAGAATCAGATGGTAACTTTGTATACATCTCCGAGCTGCACATCATGCCGAAAAGCAAAATCTTGGTTGGAAGAACATCAGATTGAATATAAAGAGCGGAACATTTTTGCGGAGCCTTTAACAATTGATGAAATCAAAGGGATTTTAAGAATGACGGAAGATGGTACGGATGAGATTATTTCTACCCGTTCAAAAGTATTTCAAAAGTTGAAAGTGGATGTCGATTCGCTTCCGCTGCAAGATTTATACGATCTCATTCGGAAAAATCCGGGAATTTTGCGGCGCCCGATTTTGATTGACGAAAAAAGACTGCAAGTTGGGTATAACGAAGATGAAATCCGCCGCTTTTTGCCAAGAAAAGTCCGGACGTATCAATTGCGGGAAGCGCAACGATTGGCAAACTAAAACGGAGAGACAGCCTTCCGGTATGGATTCCCGGGAGGCTAAGTTATTTTTTTGGCCATGTTGCAAAAAGAGCGTAAAACAAAATCAATAAAGAAGTTAAATAAGGAAGGCCTTGCTGCAATGCGCCATGGCCGAAAAATGAACCGATGATATCATCTGCCACCATCATGCGGCCGGCCGTGAAGGCTAAAATTGCGCCGCCGGCATAGATGAGCGCCGGAAAGCGGGACATGGCTGATATCATGAATTTACTTCCCAAGATGATGACCGGAATTGAAATGACAAGACCAATGACAACAAGAAGAACATTTCCTCCAGCTGCACCTGCTACTGCAATCACATTATCAAGTCCCATAAATAAATCTGCCAAAACGATGGTCTGAATCGCTTTCCTTAATGAATGATGACTTTTGATGGATGTATGTTCTTCACCTTTTCTTGTTAATAATGATGAAGCGATAAACAGGAGCAACACACCGCCCGCAAACTCAAGAAAAGGTATTTTCAGTAAATGGACAGCTAAAATTGTCAACAAAATACGGCAGCAAATGGCCAGCAGTGTGCCGAACAATATTCCTTTCTTTCGCTGTGCTTCAGGCAAATTGCGGCAGGCGAGAGCAATGATGATGGCGTTATCGCCTCCTAATAATAGATCAATGCCGATAATGAGCAAAAGTGAGAAGATAAATGACTCTTCCATAATCAACCTCTTTTCAAACGAATGCTTGTACATTTATATGAAAAATCAAAGAGATTATGCCTTTTAGGTAAATAGCGGTTTTTTCTAATTTCAAGACTTTTTTTATTTCTTTATGAAGAAATTTATCATAAAATAGTAATAGACATTGAACAACTAGATGCTCACGGATAAATATCGTAAGTTTGGGTATAGTGAAGAAAAGTGCAATTCATTCGGGGGTTTATTGTCCCTTCGAAAATCTATACAGAAGGGAAGGTTGTTCATATGGAAATTGAACGAATTAATGATCATACGGTGAAATTTTACATCTCCTATGTTGACATAGAAGAGCGTGGTTTTGACCGCGAAGAAATATGGTACAATCGGGAACGAAGCGAAGAGCTGTTTTGGGAAATGATGGATGAGATCAATGAAGAAGAAGATTTTCCGATGGAAGGTCCACTTTGGATTCAAGTCCATGCAAATGATAAAGGCTTGGAAGTGGTGGTGACGAGAGCCCAGCTTTCAAAAGATGGCCAAAAGCTGGAATTGCCCATTATGGATGATAAACTGAAGGAAATCCCAGTTGATGAAAATATAGAATCCTTGCTGGATAAACATTTTAATTCGTCAGGAAGCTCCCATTTTGAAGAAGATGAGACAGTCGAATTGCAATTCGTCCTGAAATTCCAAGATTTTGAAGATTTGATTGCTCTTTCAAAGCACCATTTGGAAGGGTTTCAAAACAGCTTATACGTTTATGAACAACAGTACTATTTATTCATTGAATTTTTCGATGCAGAAGACGAACGGGTTGAAGATTTGTTAAGTATCATTCTTGAGTATGGGCAAGAATCAAAAATGACCATTCATGTATTGGATGAATACGGTCAATTAATCATGAAGGACAATGCCTTGGAACAAATCAAATCGCACTTTTCTTAACCTTGCCGATTTCAATTTGAAATCGGTATTTTTACTTGATAAGATGAATGCAATACATGAAAACTGTATCTCCACGGTTGAACACTTGACTGGAGGGACTGTATGAGGAAAATTTTGCAGCTTACTGTTTTTGTTGTTGGCTTCGCCATCGTGCTTTTTTTGATAAACCACTTTTGGGAGAAGGAACTGTTAGGAGCTCTCTCCATTTTGTTTACTCTTTCCATCATTTTTATTGGATTAGTTATTTCTTTGGAAAACCGCCATCCGACCCAAACTTTGACGTGGCTTGTTGTTCTTGGCAGTTTTCCCTTAATCGGCTTTTTCTTCTATTTGTTTTTCGGACGGAATATAAGGAAGCACAGATTATTTAAGAAAAAAGCGCTAATTGATGAAAAAGCATTCGCCCAATTTGAAACAGGCTTTCGTACATATGAGGAAAAAATTGGGAGAATGAGAAACCACCAGCGCCTTTTATTTAAGCTTGCCAACAAACTCGGACATAGTCCAATCTCCTTTCATACGAAAACGAAAATATTGACAAACGGAATTGAAACATTTGACCAAATTTTTGCAGAATTGAAAAAAGCGAAAGATCATATTCATTTGGAATATTACATTGTCCGGCATGATGTGATTGGCCAAAAGCTGAAAAATTTGCTGATTGAAAAAGCAAAAAGCGGCGTGGAAGTCCGCTTTTTGTACGATTCAGTCGGCAGCTGGAAGCTTTCAAAAAAATATAAACAAGAGCTAATGGAAGCCGGAGTGGAAATGGTGCCTTTTTTGCCTGTGACGCTTCCGTTTTTATCAAACCATATCAATTTCCGCAATCATCGTAAAATCATTGTCATTGACGGAAAAGTCGGCTTTGTCGGGGGACTGAATATCGGCGATGAATATTTAGGCAGAAATCCATATTTCGGTTTTTGGCGCGATACGCATATGATGCTTGAAGGAGAGGGTGTTCGAACGCTTCAGCTCATTTTTTTGCAGGATTGGTATTATATGACAGGACAAAAGCTGCTGACGGAACGATATATATTGACCCGAACGGAATGGGAGGATCAGGAAGGCGGCGTCCAGTTGATAGCAGGCGGACCTGATAACAAATGGGAAGTCATTAAAAGCTTGTTTTTCTCGATGATTGTGTCAGCCAAAAGTTCGATTTGGATCGCTTCGCCATACTTTATTCCGGACGAAGATATTAAATCAGCTTTAAAAATCGCCGCCTTAAGCGGAATTGATGTTAAGTTGCTGGTTCCAAAAAGACCTGATAAGCGAATTGTATTTTATGCTTCCCGCTCGTATTTCCCTGAGCTGCTTGAGGCGGGTGTGAAAGTGTACGAATATGAAAAAGGGTTTATGCACAGCAAAATCATTATAGTCGATGGTGAGCTGGCCTCGATTGGAACCGCAAATATGGACATGAGAAGCTTTCATTTAAATTTTGAAGTCAATGCCTTTTTATACAGGACGGAAAGCGTTGAAACCATTGTCAATGATTACTTGCGCGATCTAGAAAGCTCTCAAGAAATCATTCTGGATGAGTTTCAGCTGCGCCCTTTTTACATTAAGCTATTTGAATCCACCTGCCGCCTGTTGTCTCCGTTGTTGTAAGTTTTCGGCATTCAAAAGGAGAGTCCTTTTTGAATGCGTTTTTTCATCTTGTTCTACATCTACATTTCAAAATGGATTTGAAGCCTGATGAGAAAAATAATTGGAACCCCCAAAAAATCTATATCGTTTAATAGCCGGTTATTCCGTGTTAAAGGGGAAAAATGAAAAATTATCATCCCTGCATGAGTGGTCAGAAGGACGTTGTGAAAGCAGGAAATTGTCAAAATAGAAAAAAAATCCGAACAATTGCTGCAAGAGTGGAATTTGGATGAAAAACAAAAATTGAAGCATATATCAAAAGAAAACAGTGCAAGACGAAATTGTTGCTTGCAATAGCGAGAGATGAACCTTTCTCCCGGTTAAAACCGATTTTAAGAGTCGATCGTGAAAAGCATCGTTTCATATGTTGATTTTGACCACCAAACGTGTGATCGCTACACATGAAATCGACGAAATGGAACCATTGTTAGATGATGTCATGATCATGAATGATGGAGAGTTTGTCGGAAAAGAGAACGTGGAATAGCTTCGGGATGAAGAGGGGATGTCCGTGGGCAATGGTTTAAACATGTAAAATGAAGCAAGGGAGATAGCTTCCATTTTTTATGAATGACGGACAGAGCTTAGACAAAAAAAGCCGGATTTTGCCGGCTTTTTTAAAGGATTTTTTATATCGTTGGCGAATAGGTATTCGTAGCAGTTTAGAAAGGATGTGATAAAGAAATGTTTGTGGCAGTTTTGCCAAACGGTGAAAAAGTGAATGTGACAGATTCTTTTTGGTCGAAAAAGAAGCTTGAAATGTTAAAAAAAGAGCATTCTTTTGTTTGCCCCGCCTGTAGGAAGAAGGTGCAATTAAAGGTTGGCACGATGAAAATTCCTCATTTCGCCCATCTGTCATCGCCTTGCACAGCCGATGCTGAAGCTGAAAGCTGCTATCATTTGAACGGGAAAAAACAATTGTACAGGTGGCTTCAGAAACAGCACTTAAAGGCAGAACTTGAGAAATATTTCCCATTGATCAAACAGAGAGCGGATCTATTTACGTTTTTTCAGCAAAACAAATACGCAATCGAATACCAATGTGCTGCCATTTCGTGGGAACAGGTTAAAAAGCGGACACAAGGCTATCAACAAGAAAAAATCATCCCGCTTTGGATCCTTGGATGGAATCAAGTAAAGCAAGTTGGTCCTCATATATACCGTATTACTCCATTTCATTGGCAGTTTCTGAATCCTTTGCAAAGCAAACAACTGTTGATCATCAGCTATTGTTCCAGCTTGAACATGTTCATGCTGCTTTTAAACCCCGTCCCTTTCACCAAACAACTCGTTTTTGCCTCAATTGCCAGGATCACTCCCGATTTCTTAAAGTTTCATGATTTTTTGACAGGAAAAGAATTTTTGATGAAATCGTTTATGGAACAGTGGCTAAAAAAAATCGACCGCTATCGGCTGAAACCTCCATCCAAAACATCGAAACAAGAACGGCTGCTGCAAAAAATGGTGTATGAAGCAAGCGGCTTGTCATTGTCGCAGCTTCCGATTGAGGCGTTTGTCCCGCTTAGAAGCGGTTTTATGATTGATGAAGCGGTTTATATTTGGCAAAGCTACGTTTTATTGTTTATTCATAAATTACGCAGAAATGAAGTGTTTCATGTTGAAAAGCTTGTTTGGTTTTTAAAACATTTGCGAATAAATGAAAGAATTTGCCCCGTCCAAGTTGACATAAAAATACCACTGCTAGAATATTTGAACGTTCTTGCCCGTTTGCAAATTTTAGAGCCGATCGGCTCTTATTCTTTCCGCAAAGCGTCATCTGTTTTTAATCCCGATGATCGGAAGAAACGGGAAAAGCGCCTCAAACAATCTTTTCTTCAAGGAGGTATGTTTCGCGACCCTGTCGAATAACATAAACATAGTTCTGTTTCTTTGCGTTTCGGCAAAAAATCCAATATGATGAAAATAATCTATTACATTAAAGGGGGAAATGGCCAATGTCCAATGAAACAGCTGTCAAAAGGCTGCCAAAACGGGAAGAAGTTCCTGTCGAGTATACATGGCGGCTCGAAGATATTTTTCCCACAGATGATGATTGGGAAAAAGAATTTACGGAAGTGAAAGAAGCGATTCCGAAAATTGCCGAATACAGAGGGAAGCTTGGGGAATCCTCTGACATTCTCTTTGAAGCGCTGAGCTATCAAGATTCTGTCATGGAACGTTTAGGAAAGCTTTATACATATGCCCATATGCGCTATGACCAAGATACGACAAACTCATTTTATCAAGGGCTTCATGACCGGGCGACAAACCTTTATACACAAGCTTCGAGCATATCGTCCTATATCGTTCCGGAAATTTTGTCGATCGAAGAAGGGACGCTGCAGCAATTTTTGCAAGAGCATGAAAAATTAAAGCTGTATGCGCATGCGCTTGATGAAATCAACCACCAGCGCCCTCATGTACTTGATGCTGAGCAGGAAGCAATTTTGGCGCAAGCGGCGGAAGCTTTGGGAACCGCTTCAAATACGTTCGGAAAATTAAACAATGCCGATTTGGAATTTCCGACGATAAAAGATGAAAATGGGGAAGAAGTGGAAGTGACCCACGGCCGCTATATCCAGTTTATGGAGAGCGAAGACCGCAGGGTGCGCAGAGATGCCTTTCATGCGTTGTATAGCACTTACGGAAAGTTTAAAAACACATTCGCCAGTACTTTGAGCGGAGCAGTGAAAAAAAACAATTTTTATGCGAAGGTCAGAAAATATGAAAATGCCCGCCAAGCGGCATTGAATGCCAACAATATTCCGGAAGAAGTTTATGAAAATTTAGTAAAAACCATTAACGAACATTTGCCGCTTCTTCATCGTTATGTGAAACTTCGCAAAAAAGCATTAAAGCTTGATGAACTGCATATGTATGACTTATATGCACCGCTTGTACAAAACGTCGAAATGAAAGTAACGTATGAGGAAGCGAAAGAACTCATTTTAAAAGGCCTTGAGCCTTTGGGAGAGGAATATATTTCTATCATAAAAGAAGGATTTGACAACAGATGGATAGACGTCATTGAGAACAAAGGAAAAAGAAGCGGAGCGTATTCTTCTGGGGCGTACGGTACAAATCCTTATATCTTGTTGAACTGGCAGGACAATGTCAACAATTTATTTACCCTTGCCCATGAACTCGGCCATTCGGTGCACAGCTATTACACAAGAAAAACGCAACCGTATCCGTATGGGGATTATTCGATTTTCGTTGCGGAAGTAGCTTCTACATGCAATGAAAACTTGCTCAATGAATACTTATTAAAAACAATCGATGATGAAAGAAAACGGTTGTATTTGTTGAATCACTATTTGGAAGGTTTTAGAGGAACGGTATTCCGGCAAACGATGTTTGCGGAGTTTGAATATGACATCCATTTAAAAGCGCAAGATGGGGAGCCGCTCACGCCAGAGCTTTTGATGAAAACGTATTATGAATTGAATAAAAAATATTTTGGCAATGAGATTGTCGTCGATGAAGAAATTGGTTTGGAATGGGCAAGAATCCCTCATTTTTATTACAACTTTTATGTCTATCAATATGCGACAGGCTTCAGTGCGGCCAGCGCGTTAAGCAAACAAATTTTATCTGAAGGAGACTCTGCGGTTGGACGCTACATTGAATTTTTGAAAGCGGGAAACTCGGATTATCCGATTAATGTGCTAAAAAAAGCCGGCGTTGATATGACATCCTCAAAGCCTATTGAAGAAGCCTGCAAAGTGTTTGAAGAAAAACTGTCGGAAATGGAAGAGCTTTTATGAAATGAAGAGGATGTCCCAAAAGTGTTCGCATAGGGTTCGCTTTTGGGACACTTTTTTGGATAAAAAAGAAGAAAACCGTTCCTCTTTTGGGATAATAGAGTCACCACAACCCTACCAAGAAAGGACGGTTTTCTTATGTATATTTATTATAACCGAGATCAACTCATTTTGCCAATGGATCTTGAAATTCTCATTCCGAAACATCATCTTTGCCGGATCGTGGATAAGGATGGAGATTCCATCCTTTTTTCAATGGTCAAAAGCCGCGGAAAGTGTTTCGGTTGTTGAAAAGCATGAAAGCAATGAAAATAGAGATAAAAAACAGCGGCGCTGTTATATAAACAGGGGCTAAATTCATGAATCCCAACATGTTGTAAAAAAAAGTGAAAATAACCAATATTACGCTGGCGATCATCCACAATATGTTCATTTCTCACCCTCCGTTCCCATTAATAAAATGTATGCAAACATTTCATTTGTCATGCTTTGTGACAAATTTGTGAATTATTATTTTTTCCCTTGATCGGCTGACGAAAATTTGTTATATTTAAATCGTGAAATTGATCACAAACAAACATTTACCCCTTTGTTTGACCGTGAAAAATTTCTCCCATCCCCTTTGTTGTCATAAAGACAAAAAAGGAGCCGCAAACAAATGTTTGCGGCTCCTTTTTTTAATATTTTAATAAAGGTAAGCGTTTACATTTCTAGACTTATAAAGGCAGAAAGCTCTTGATTTAAGCTTCCTGCCTTTATAAGAAACTTTCCTCTTATTCGATATACCTCCAGAACGTTCCGTATTTCACCGGTACTCGTTCAACCATTTGCCGCAGCTGCAGCCGTTTCATTTCCTTTTCCGTCTCTTTATGGCTCATGTCATAGACAACAGCAATTTCTTTCGTAGCAACGAATTTATAATGTTTTAAAAAGATTTCAAGCGGTGGGACTTGGGATGGCTTCGGTTTATCGCCGACTAATTCCACCAAGATGTCGACATATGTTTCATAAGGATAAAGCCCTGTAATTTTCAATCCTTCCTTTTCTTCATTGCAATGGAAAAAAACAAGAGTGGGGATTTCTTGAACATCCATTTCCATCGTAAACTGAAAGTCGCATCGCAATGCTTTTATCGCGCTCGGCGAATAAAGATCACCTTGAAATTCATTCACATCCAAACCGGCTTGTTTGGCGATCTCGATCAGCACTTCTTCATCGGCGATATTTTGTTTCTGCAGAAAAACGCATTCTTGCAGTTTTCTTAAAAAGCGGATGCCGGCTTTCCTTCCTTGCAATTCCGCCGCTTTTAAAGCAAGTGAAGCGGTATAAGGGGAAGAAATCGGATTTTCCAGCCACAACGTTCCATCACATGACATCCCGGAAAAACATGCTGTTTTTTCCCAAAATTGGGCGATCGTCGGTTTTCCTCTTTTCGTTAAATTTAACGTTGCGAGCTGTCCGCAAACGATGTGGCGCAAAGAAAAAAAGCGCCCATACTCAATTTGCAATTTCTTGATGAACGGCTCAAGAGCCCAGCATTCCGGACATAATGGATCAATGAATAAGTAAATCTCGATCGGTTTTTTCGGATGACTTTGGCAATGAGAGAAAAAATTTGCTGCGTTTGGCTCATTACAGTTGTCCCGTTTCAATGGAATGCCCCTCCAACTCATCATCCTGTGAATTAATCATATGCTGGGCAGTCATCACGAGCCGGCCATAAAAGTAATCTGCTATTTCCCCTTTTAAACCAACTTCGTCCATCGCTTCGCGCATGCAAGAAAGCCATGCCTCGGCTCTTTTCGGGGTAATGGGAAAAGCTAGATGTCGGGCTCGCAGCATGGGATGTCCGTGCTCTTCCGTGTATAATGGAGGGCCGCCTAAAAACTGCGTTAAAAATTGTTTCTGCTTCCTCGCAGTTTCCGTTAAATCCTCAGGAAAAATCGGTTTTAGAAGAGGATGTTTCCCAACTTTATCATAAAAAGCGTCCACAAGCATATGAAGCTTTTTCTCTCCAATCACATCAAATGGAGTGAGGGATGATTTTGTCATGGTGATTGCTCCTTTAAAATCTCCAAAGATTTATTACATTTATTTTATCAGTATAGATTGCCGATCTCAAACAAACCGCTTTGGAACGAGGCGCGCTAAACAAAGAAAAAGAAGGCGCCATTGGTCGCCTTCTTAAACATTTTTCAAACATTGCCTCGTGTTGTTGACATGGGAGATGGAGGATAACGTTTAAGCAAAGTATTGCCGCTTGATTTTTCTTACATAATTTTGCGTTTCTTTAAACGGCGGGATGCCTCCGTATTTGTCCACATTTCCAGGTCCGGCGTTATAAGCAGCCAACGCTAGTTCAATATTGCCGTTATAACGAGTGAGCATTTGCTTTAAATATTTTGTTCCGCCTTCAATATTTTGAAGCGGGTCGTATGGATTGGTTACCCCGAGCGCTTTTGCCGTTGAAGGCATAAGCTGCATATAGCCGATTGCGCCTTTGGGGCTGACGGCATCCTTTTGAAATCCAGATTCTTGCTTAATAACCGCCTCAATTAATTTTGCATCAATCCCGTATTTTTGAGCAATTTTTTCAATGATTTGAGAAAGGTGAAACGATTTTGCATTATTAGAACGATTGTAATTTGCTATATCTCCTGCGGAAGAAGGGGCTGCATCCATTTCGTTTGCCGAATCGATTTGCTTCCCTTGCTCTTGGAAAAAATCGAGCATATCTTTAAATGAAAGAGCAGCTGAAGACGGAACGGCTTGCCCTTGCTCCTGCCCGGCCCTTCCTGATAAGAGGCGCAAAACTTCCAATTCAAACAAAACGTTTAATGAATAATTTGTATTCATCGCCAATTCTCCTTTGAACGTTTGGCAAGATAAAGCCGTTTGATTTTATTTTCGGTTTTGCGGAGTGGAATGCCATGCATCTTTAAAAGGCTATAAAACATTTGCATCCCTTCCTTTTCATCTTTTGCTTCAAATTCTGCTTCAAAGTCTTCTTTATTTTCATATCGGCTATGATCCAAGACAATTAAACCGTTTTTATAAACTTTTTCGGCACGGAACGTGGTGAGAGAACCGAAAAGAACAAGCATTTCAGACTTTATCCCAAGCCGAGCAATTTTTTCCATTACCTCCCCCTCTTTCGGCAGGAGGGAAGTGCGAATGGCAGTTAGGGCTTCCTGTTCTGATAGAGGCTGGTGTGTTTCTAAAAGTCCTACATGTGCCGGTTCTTTTAGCGTCAGTACATATCGGTTGTTCTTCGCTCTGATTCTTAAAGCGATGCCAAGCTCTTTCAATTGGAAAAGCTCTGTATCAAAATAATGATTTTCCTGTTGGACAAAATCGTTTTCAGAAAGATGGAAAAAAGAGGTCAACCGGTCAAACTCTTCTTTTGTGAGCAAATTTTTAAATTCGATTTCGATCTGTTGGCTCATCCGTTCAATTCCTTTCCAGTTGCAAGCGAGAAATACATTTATCAATATGATACAATAAAATTAAATACAATTGTACATGTATTATTGTACATGTAATATTGTAAATGTAATGTTTGGATGGAAGGATGGTCATCTTGAAAAGAAAGATCGAAGTGCTAAAAGCGTTGATAACAGATGACAAGCTGCTGCTTAAAACGGAATCGGTTCAAGAAAACACCAGCAAGTGGACTGCCAAGGGGCATATTCTTGTTGATTCAGATCAGTTTTCTTTCTTATACATATTGGATGATGGCGACGATTTTATTTACATAAATATACCGGAGAACGTATGGCCGGATGTCAATCAGGCCAAAAAACAGCGGCTCCCAGTTTACGCAGTTGTCAACAACCGGGACATATTGCTTGATCATTTTTATCAAGAACTGGACTTTCTGCTGGAAAATATAAAAGGGAACGCCAATTATGGAGAGGAATTGGAGAAAAAGGTAGAGAACGCTTTTGACTGATTGGGGGAGATGGGATGAATTACAGCGAATGGGAACAATTTTTGGCGCCTTATAAACAAGCGGTTGATGAATTAAAAGTCAAACTAAAGGGGATCCGTTCTCAATTTGAGCTGAAAGGTGAGCATTCACCTATTGAGTTTGTCACCGGAAGAGTCAAGCCAGTGCCAAGCATTCTGGAAAAGGCGAAGCGTAAACAAATTCCCCTTCATAGATTGGAAGAAGAAATGCAGGATATTGCCGGCCTCCGAATGATGTGCCAGTTCGTTGATGATATTAAAAAAGTTGTGCAAATGCTGAGGGAACGACATGACTTGGAAATTGTTGAAGAAAGGGACTATATTTCACACAAAAAAGCGAGCGGCTACCGCTCCTACCATGTTGTTGCCAGATACCCCGTCCAATCATTTGAAGGATTGAAAAAAATATTGGTGGAAATTCAAATACGAACGCTTGCCATGAATTTTTGGGCAACTATCGAACATTCGCTTAATTATAAGTACAGCGGCAAAATACCCGAGGATATTAAAATCCGCCTGCAACGTGCGGCGGAAGCAGCTTACCGGCTTGACGAAGAAATGTCGCAAATACGCGGGGAAATCCAAGAAGCGCAAGTCATCTTTTTACGAAAAATTGAACCAACTCTAAAAAAGGAGAATGGAGAGAAATGAAGTTTGCGATTACATCAAAAGGCGATGACACATCGAATACACTGGCGCAAAAGATACGCACTTATTTGCTGGATTTTGAATTTCAATATGATGAAGATCAGCCTGATATCGTCATTTCGGTTGGCGGAGACGGGACACTGCTCTATGCGTTCCATCGCTATAAAAGCAGATTGGATAAAACGTCATTTATTGGGGTTCATACCGGCCACCTCGGCTTTTATGCCGACTGGCTTCCGCACGAAATTGAAAAAATGGTCATCGCCATTGCGAAAACCCCTTTTCAGCTTGTGGAATACCCGTTGCTGGAAGTGGTTGTCCGCCACAACGGGGGAAGCGAAGCGAGTTATCTTGCCCTCAATGAATGCACCGTGAAAAGTATTGAAGGCACTCTTGTAATGGATGTTATCATCAAGGGCCAGCTTTTTGAAACGTTTCGCGGTGATGGATTATGCATTTCAACACCAGCGGGCAGTACAGCTTACAACAAAGCGCTCGGGGGTGCCATCATTCATCCGTCGATTTCAGCCATTCAATTAACCGAGATGGCTTCCATAAACAACCGAGTGTTCCGGACAGTCGGGTCTCCGCTGATTTTGCCAAATCATCATACGTGTTTGTTAAAGCCTGTTAATGATGTGGATTTTCAAGTTACCGTCGATCATTTAACACTGCTCCATAAAGATGTTAAATCAATCCAATGCCGGGTTGCCAAGGAAAAAGTAAGGTTTGCGAGATATCGGCCTTTCCCGTTTTGGAAAAGAGTTCGCGATTCGTTTATAGCAGACTAAATAAAGGAAAGAATCGAAAATGGGAACCTTCCAGCTTCGTTTTATAGCACAAAAGAAAGATCATGGAAAACTGCTAAAAGATTTTTTACGGGAGCATGGCGTTTCAAAAGCGTTGTTAACAGATATAAAATTCAACGGCGGAAAAATGATTGTCAATGGCTGTGAAAAAAATGTCCGCCACATTTTGCAAGCTGGCGAGGAAGTGCTCGTCCTTTTTCCTGATGAAAAAAGAAGCACTTCGATGCTGCCTGAAAAAGTGGATTTTAAAATTGTATATGAAGACGAGCATTGTCTTGTTGTTAACAAACCGCCGTTTTTAAACACGATTCCATCGAGGGAGCATCCGACAGGAAGTTTGGCGAACGGTCTTTTATACTACTATGATCAAAAAGGGGAAAACTATACCGTTCATATTGTCAACAGGCTTGATCGGGATACGTCTGGATTGATGCTTGTAGCAAAGCATAGGTACAGCCACTCCCTTTTTGCCGGCGAGCAGCGAACAGGAACGGTCAAACGTGTTTACAATGCCATTGTCCATGGAATCGTTGAGAAGGATCAAGGGACGATTAATGCGCCGATTTCAAGGAAAGAAGGAAGCATTATTGAGCGGACAGTAAGGGAAGATGGACAAGAAGCTGTCACGCATTATCGGGTTTTGGAACGTTTTTCTGACAAAACATTGGTCGAACTGCATCTCGAGACAGGCAGAACACATCAAATTCGAGTGCATATGGCATTTATCGGCCATCCGCTATTGGGGGATACTCTATATGGCGGCGAAAAAAAAGAGATTGACCGTCAAGCCCTTCATAGCCGGCAACTTTCCTTTTTTCATCCTGTTTTCAAACAGAGAATGGAGTTTCGGTGCAAGCTTCCGTCAGATATGGAAAAAATATTGAAGCATGCGCATTAAAAGTGCATGCTTTTGTTTATGGAAAATATACGACAAAAACCGTCTGATTTGTTAATATAGAAAAACATACTAAAACATTTGTCCGTTGATGTCGGAAAGGAGGAGGATTGGATGGTGGAAAAGGCAGCCGTATGGGAAAAGATGATTCATCATCTGAAAGAAGAAAATTTGGATGAATTCCGCTCGTATTTTTTCGAACTTCATCCTTATGATCGGGCAAAATTCTTTTTGAAATTAGATCAAACGGATAGAATGCACGTATACCATTTCCTTTCTCCTGAAGAAATGGCCTCTGTTTTTGAAAACGTAAAGGAAGATAAAAAAAGGCTTCATATGTTATTGAATGAGATGAATCCGGCTTTTGCCGCAAAAATGTTTGAGCACATGAATGTGGATGATGCGGTGGATGTGCTAAATGAGCTGAGCAAAGACCAAGTGGCGAGTTACTTGGCGATAATGGATGCACAGGTGGCGAAAAGCATTCGCGAACTTCTAAACTATGAACAATTTACGGCCGGAAGCATCATGACGACTGAATTCATCTCGATTCGGGCCAATCAGACGGTTCGTTCGGTCATGGAAAAATTGCGAAAAGAGGCTCCGGATGCAGAAACAATTTACTATTTATATGTAACAGATGAAGAAAAGCATCTGGCCGGAGTTCTCTCACTAAGAGATTTAATTGTGCATGAAGATGAGACGATAATTGCCGATATCATGAAAAAGAATGTTTATTCCGTCTCTGTAGGCGATGATCAGGAAGAAGCCGCACGAAAAATGAAGGATTACAATTTTTTAGCTCTTCCCGTTGTCGATTTTCAAAACCATCTTCTCGGCATCGTGACAGTTGATGATATCATTGATGTACTTGATGAAGAAGCTTCTGATGACTATTCAAAACTGGCTGCGGTTTCCGATGTTGATTCTTACGATTACAACTCTATTTCGGCCGCAAGGAAACGGCTGCCATGGCTCATCATTTTGCTCTTTTTGGGGATGTTTACAGCCAGTTTAATTGGCCGATTTGAAGAAACGCTGAACAAAGTGGCTACTTTAGCGTTATTTATTCCTTTAATAGCGGGGATGGCCGGGAATACAGGAACGCAAAGTTTAGCGGTCGCGGTCAGAAGACTGGCGACAGAAGACGGCGCATCTGAGAAGGTTTGGAAAATCGTGTTGAAAGAAGCAGGCACAGGCGTTATTACAGGAACGGTTTGCGGAGTTGTTGTGGCACTGATTATTTTCGTTTGGAAGCAGGAGTTATTTCTTGGATTGTTAGTCGGCATTTCCATTTTGGCCACATTAACTGTTGCAACGATTGCGGGGGCGTTGATTCCTCTTATTATGCACCGGTTGCATATTGATCCTGCCGTGGCCTCCGGTCCATTTATTACGACAATCAACGATATGATTAGTATCCTCATCTACTTTGGAATGGCAACTATGTTCATGAATTATTTATGATAGCATTTGAAAAAAGGAGGCGGATGATTTGGAGAACCATGCTGTAACTTCATTAGTCATTGTTCTTGTAGCAGCTTTTTTGACGCCGATTTTGCTGCACCGTTTCAGGCTTACGTTTATACCTGTTGTTGTGGCCGAAATTATAATGGGATTAATCATTGGAAAAAGCGGGTTAAATCTTGTTGAACAAGATGTATGGCTTGCTACTCTTTCGACTCTGGGGTTTATTTTCCTCATGTTTTTAAGCGGGCTTGAAATCGATTTTTCCGTTTTTGCAAAAGGAAAGCAAAAAGAAAAACTGGCAAACGGGAAGGACGCTCCCAACACATTTTTCGCTGCGTCCGTCATCTTTGCAGGCATCTTTATTGTTTCATTGCTTTTGTCCTACTTGTTTATGTGGCTTGGCTTCATTCAAAACGCTTTCTATATGACCCTCGTGATTTCAACGATTTCTCTAGGTGTTGTTGTTCCAACATTAAAAGATGCGCAAATTATGAAATCAAACATCGGCCAGATTATTTTGCTTGTTGCCGTTATTGCTGACTTAGCCACGATGATTTTGCTGGCGGTGTTTGTTTCCTTAAACAGCGGCGGCGAAAACAGGACTTGGCTGTTGCTTCTTTTGTTTGCGGCAGGTGTTGTTTTATTTTTTGTCGGCAGACGGTTTAAAAGCCGCTCCTTTATTGAAACCATGTCAAAGGGAACAACTCAAATAGGAACAAGAGCCGTTTTTACGCTCATCCTTATTCTTGTCGGTCTTTCCGAAACACTCGGAGCCGAGAATATTTTAGGAGCTTTTCTCGCCGGAGTGCTTGTTTCCCTTCTCTCGCCAAATCCAGATATGGTGCAAAAACTTGATTCCTTTGGCTACGGTTTTTTGATTCCGATCTTTTTTGTTATGATCGGTGTCGATTTAAACCTGTGGGAACTGATCAAAGACCCGCAATTATTGATTTTAATCCCTTTGCTTTTTTTAGCATTATTTATGTCAAAAATCCTGCCGGTGTTTATTTTGAGAAATTGGTATGATACGAAAACAACGGTCGCATCGGCCTTTTTGTTAACGTCCACTTTATCGCTCGTGATTGCCGCTGCCGAAATCGGGGTGAAAATCGGCATCATCAATGATGGAATGGCCGATGCATTAATTTTAGTAGCGGTTTTGACAAGCATCGTTTATCCGATCGGTTTTCAAAAACTTTTCCCTAAGAAGCTTGCTGAGCCGCCAAAGCTGAAAGTGGCGTTTATCGGCGCCAATCAAATGACCCTTCCTGTCACAAGGGAATTAGATAAACATTTATATGAAACAACGGTCTATCATACACAGCAAGATAAAATTGATAAGGTGATAGCTCAATCGCTTTTTAAAATTGAAGAATTGGAAGACTACCGCTTAGAAACTTTAGAGGCTCGCAAGGTATTTGATGCAGATATTCTTGTCGTAGCGACTGGCAAAGAAAAAAGAAATGCAGAAATAGCAGCATTTGCCAAAGAATACGGCGTCAAACGGGTCATCGCCAGTGTTTCTTCTCCTGAATTGGATGAAGCGTTGAAGGAAAAAGACATTGACGTATTCTCTGTCATGCTGTCGACAAAAACGCTCCTTAGAGCCTTAATCGAAACGCCAAGTATAATGAAAATATTGACGGACAATGATTCCATCCTTTATCAAATCAACATGAACAACTATAAGTATGATGGAACAAAAATCCGTCATTTCCCGTTCATAGGCGATTGTATTTTCGTCCGTATTTTCCGCGGCAAAGATTCCATCGTCCCTCATGGCGATACGGAGCTGAAAACCGGGGATCGGCTGATTGTAACCGGATCGCGCGAATATGTGAACGAGTTGAAGCAGGAATTACAATTTGGTGAATAATCTTTTAAAAGAAAACATCTTATGATAACATGAAACTATGAAAATAAAATCATTACCAATGATCCACTAGGGGAGCCTTGTTGAAAGGCTGAGATTAAAGTGCAGACTTTAAGACCCTTTGAACCTGATCTGGGTGATGCCAGCGTAGGGAAGTGGAAGAGGGAAAAATGAACAAGAGTCAAAACAATCCCGCTGCCACTTTCCAATAAGGAAAGTGGTTTTTTATGTGGAAAGGAATGAATGCATTGGAGCTTCATGCAGTGACTGATGGTTCAAAATCAGTTGAACAACTTGCCGATATAATTTTATCTATTTCCGCTTCTGTTGATTATGTAAATATTCGTGAAAAAGAAAAAAAAGCGGGTGAGATCATCCGCCTGATCGAGCTCCTGATAAAAAGCGGATTTCCCAATAAAAAGCTTGTGATCAATGACAGGCTCGATGTAGCCCTAGTGACGGGCATCCGCAATGTGCATCTTCCGGGGCGCGGGATCCCCGTTCAAAAAGTCAAAGGTGCTTTTCCGGACATCAGAACAGGAGTGAGTGTTCATTCATTGGAAGAGGCGGTAACAGCTGAGAAAGATGGAGCCGATTATATCATGTTCGGGCACATCTTCCAAACGAACAGCAAAAAGGGAAAGGCTCCGAAGGGAGTTGATGTGCTAAGGAAAATTACCGAATGCGTCAAAATACCAGTCATTGCAATCGGAGGAATTGAGCCGGGGAATATTAAGCAAGTGTTAGAACAAAGAGCGGCTGGAGCGGCTGTCATGTCATACATTTTTTCTAGCAGCGATCCTGAAAATGCCGCCAAGCTGCTGAGGAGAGGAGAGAAAACAAGTGAAGGTTTTTGATGTCGGTATTGTCGGCGGAGGAATCATAGGGCAAGGAATAGCTTACCAACTGGCGAAGGAAGGGTTAAAAGTCGCCGTTTTTGAAGGGGGAACCATCGGCGGAAAAGCAACGTCTGCTGCAGCCGGAATGCTTGGTGCACATTCAGAAAATGAAGAAAGAGATATTTTTTATGAATTGTGTTTAGAAAGCCGAAATATATATGAAACTCTTTCAGCAGAATTAATGGAGCAAACCGGCATTGACATTGAACTTATCAATGAAGGTATGTACCGCTTGGCTTTCACGGAGGAAGAAGCAGTTGAATTACAAAAACTGGCTGAGACAAATGTGGAGTTTGAATTTCATCCCCGAGAATATGCTTTCGAGAATGAACCAAGTTTATCAAAATCAATCAAAGGTGCTCTTTGGCTGAAGGGCGACGGCCAAGTGAAAGGATCGTCTGTTTGCTATGCCTTTATGAAAGGTGCTCAAAAATTTGGTGCGAAAGTTTTTGAACAATGCCCTGTCATGGAAATAAAGAAGGAAGGCGGCGGATACAAGATTTCCACTCCTTCTGGATCATTTTTGTCCAATAAAGTTATCGTAGCAAGCGGGGTATGGAGCGGTATTTTTTTTGAACAACTGGGATTAAACAATCCAATGAAGCCGGTGAAAGGGGAATGTTTTGCCGTCAAACCGAAAAAAATTATCATCAAGAAAACCGTGTTTTACGATCACTGCTACATTGTTCCGAAAAAGGACGGGAAGGTCATTATCGGAGCGACATCATATGAAAATGATTGGGATGCAAATCCAACTGTGAAAGGAATTTCTGGATTGATGACGAAAGTGCAAAAGCTTATTCCGTCCATAGGGGATGAGCCGATCGTTGATGCGTGGTCATCGCTGCGGCCGCAAACAGAAGACAGCTGGCCGTATTTTGGTGAGCACCCCGAATATAACGGAATCTATTTTGCCACCGGTCATTATCGGAACGGCATTTTGCTCGCACCGATCACTAGTTTAATCATGAAAGATATAATTTTGAACACGAAGAAGTATCAACGTTTTCTCAACGCTTTTTCATTAAATAGACTTTGTTCAGGCGCAAAGGGGAGGTGATGGTCTGTGAAGCTCCGCATAAACGGCCAGCAGATGGAAGTGCAAAACGATATTCAAAATGTTCAAGATTTGCTGGCCTCTTTTCAATTGCAAGACCGCATCTTAGTTGTGGAATTAAATGGGGAAATTGTTTCGAAAGAACAATACAGCACCCAAAGCATCCATGATGGGGATCAAGTGGAAATAGTCCATTTTGTTGGGGGAGGATGATATAATATGTTGAAAATAGGAAATAAAACATTTCAATCAAGATTGCTGCTGGGAACGGGGAAATATCCGTCATTAGAAATCCAAAAAAAAGCGGTCGAGGTATCTGAAGCGGAAATTTTGACGTTTGCCGTTAGAAGAATGAATATTTTTGACTCTTCGCAGCCAAATTTTTTAGAGCAGCTCGATTTATCGAAATATACACTGCTTCCCAATACAGCCGGGGCGAAAACGGCAGAGGAAGCGGTAAGAATCGCCAAACTCGCTAAAGCTTCGGGATTATGTGATATGATTAAAGTAGAAGTGATCGGTTGTGACAAAACGCTGCTGCCAGATCCAGTCGAGACATTAAAAGCATCTGAAATCTTGCTTAAAGAAGGATTCATTGTTCTTCCGTACACATCGGATGACGTTGTTCTTGCCAAGAAGCTGGAAGAATTGGGTGTTCATGCGATTATGCCCGGAGCATCCCCGATCGGATCAGGCCAAGGCATCATCAACCCGCTTAATTTATCATTTATTATTGAGCAAGCGAACATTCCAGTCATTGTCGATGCCGGTGTCGGCTCACCGGCTGATTGTGCATTGGCAATGGAAATGGGAGCCGATGGAGTGTTATTAAATACGGCGGTTGCAGGCGCTAAAGACCCGGTGAAAATGGCCAGGGCGATGAAACTGGCGATTGAAGCTGGAAGACTAGGATATGAAGCTGGCCGGATTCCGAAAAAACGGTATGCTTCTGCCAGCAGCCCAACGGAAGGAATGCTGACAACATAATGGAGCGGTACTCTCGTCAAAGATTGTTTTCCCCTATTGGTGATGAAGGTCAAAAAAAATTATTAAACAGCCATGTCTTCTTGGTCGGAGCAGGTGCGCTAGGCTGCGCTGCCAGCGAAATGCTGGCTCGTGCAGGAGTAGGCAAAATGACGATTATTGACAGGGATTATGTTGATTGGAGTAATTTAGGTCGGCAGCAGCTTTTTACAGAGGAAGATGCAAAACAGAAACTGCCAAAAGCAGTAGCCGCCAAAAAGCATTTAGAAACCGTTAATTCGGATATTTCCATTGAAGCAATTGTCGGTGATTTTTCCGTTCAGTTTGAGGAAAGACTAAGAGAAGTTGATCTGATCATCGATGGAACGGATAATTTCGAAACTCGTTTTCTCATTAACGATTTGGCGATGAAGCACCGCATCCCGTGGATATATGGAGCTTGCGTGAGAAGCTACGGAATGACCGCTTCGATTGTTCCAGGGGAAACGCCGTGTTTGCGATGCTTGCTTCAGGCCATTCCTTCCGACGGAATGACATGCGACACCGTCGGCATCATCAGCCCAGCTGTGCAAATGACTGCTTCTTATCAAGTGGCGGATGCGTTAAAATATTTGGTCAGCGGGGAGATGTCCAAACAGCTTGTTTCATTTGATGTTTGGTCGAGGGAGCATTCTATCGTCAAAATAGAAAAATTAAAAAAAGCAGACTGCCCTTCTTGCGGCAAACATCCGACATATCCTTATTTGTCAATTGAACAAGGACTGAAAACCGCGGTTTTATGCGGACGAAATACGGTGCAAATTCGCCCGCAGCAAAACCAATTGATTTCATTTGCTGAGATTGTCAAGCGCCTGAAGCCGATTGTGAAAAATTTAAAAGGCAACGATTATTTAATTTCTTTTGACATTGATCAACATCGGGTCGTTCTCTTTCAGGACGGTCGGGCGCTCATTCACGGCACGAAAGAGGTTGATAAAGCAAAATCGATTTATCAACGTTATATCGGGGCTTAAACGGAGGTATGATGATGACAATAGCAAAAGCGTTGACAATCGCCGGTTCCGACTCTGGCGGCGGCGCCGGCATTCAGGCAGATTTAAAAACTTTTCAAGAACTTGACGTATTTGGCATGAGCGCCATCACTGCCATTACCGCACAAAACACGTTGGGTGTTCATGGGGTGTACCCGGTTCCGCTTGAAGGGATTGTGAAACAGCTAGATGCGATAGGAGAGGATTTGCCTCCTGATGCAGTAAAGACAGGCATGCTTTTTAATGAAGACGTCATTCAAACAGTGGCTCAATCCATTCAAAAACATGGATGGAAAAAGGTTGTTGTGGATCCGGTGATGATCGCAAAAGGCGGGCATCCGCTTTTAGAGCAGTCAGCAGTCAATGCGCTGATTCATGATTTAATCCCGCTTTCCTATATCGTGACCCCGAATATACCGGAGGCAGAGGTGATCACGGGAACGAAAATTCAATCTTTTGCTGACCGGAAAGAAGCGGCCAAAAGGATTCATCAAATGGGTGCGGCAAATGTAATTATTAAAGGTGGACATCAGCCGACAGGAAACGAAATCGTCGATTTATTGTATGATGGACATGAATTTTATGAATGGAAAGGTGCTTATGTCAACACCCGCCATACGCATGGAACAGGATGCACTTTTTCGGCTGCCCTGACAGCGGAACTGGCAAAAGGAAAAAGCGTGATTGATTCGGTGAAAACGGCAAAAGATTTCATCCATTTGGCGGTGGAAAATGCCCCGGGCATCGGCGGCGGGCACGGGCCAACCAACCATTGGGCATATAAAAGAAAAAAAGCTACTTGCAAATAAAAAGCCAGAACGACTGAACGTTCCGGCTTTTTCCTTGCATGAGTACTGTTTTTTACAACTGGCGGCGAATGGGAAAAAGAAACGCTTTCCCTTTGTGAACATTTCTGGTTTCGTTCTTTTAAAGAATTTAAGCCTTTATTTTTACAAAGCCTATCCAATAATATTGTAACCTGAATCAACATATATCACTTCCCCTGTTACTCCCCGGGAAAGGTGGCTGAGCATAGCAAGAGTCATGTCGCCCACTTCTTCTTGCGTAACGTTTCTCTTTAATGGAGACTTTTCTTCAATCAATTTTAAAATCTCATTAAATCCCGGAATTCCTTTTGCGGCTAATGTTCGAATAGGTCCTGCCGAAAGGGCGTTTACGCGAATCCCGTATTTGCCTAAATTAAGCGCCAAATATCTGACGCTCGATTCAAGTGCGGCTTTCGCCACTCCCATCACATTATACGATTCTACGGCGCGTTCCGCTCCCAAATAGCTCATGGTCACAATCGATCCGCCTTCAGTCATATAAGGTTTTGCTTCCCTTGCAACTGCAACGAGCGAATAAGCGCTCGTATCATTCGCAAAAGCGAACCCCTCTCTGGAAGTATTGATGAAGTCGCCTTTTAAATCTTCTGCATGGGCGAATGCAATCGAATGAACAATACCGTGAATAACGCCCACTTTTTCGCCAATTTCAGCAAATGCTTTGCGAATGCTTTCATCGCTGTTGACATCGCATTGTACAATAAGCTCCTGGGGGTAATTGTTTTGTTCCAACAGTTTGGTTAATTTTCCGAGAGAACGTTCCAATCTGTATGTATAAATCAAGTTTGCGCCAGACTTATAAAGAGATTGCGCCACACCCCAGGCAATGCTCCGTTCATTTGCAACACCCATCACCACAATATTTTTGCCTTTTAATTTTAGTAAATCTTCCATTTTATCCTCCATACCTTATGTATATTTTTATATCTAACTATATTATAGCTGGTTTTAGCATCTGTTACTATCCCCCCGGCAAAATCGCTTCCGATTTAATGTTCGGGACTTGAATTTTCGATGAATAAAGATTGTTTGTTTCATCATAAGCCAATCGTCATCCAATCCCAAGTTCCCTAAACAATAAAAAAGCTGTTCTGTTTTTCATGGCTGCGCAAGTTTTTATAAGCGCTTATTCAATTTAGAAGGCTGCAAGCTTCCGAAATATTTCGGACTTTTTCATTGCAAACAGAGGGGACAGGATTTTTTATGGAAAAACGGTCATGAATTCCTTCACTCCTATCATAAAATATGGAAGGAAATCATGAAAAATAGGGGTGGGGTGCGACAAATGCTGATCAAAAAGGAGAAAATGGAGCCTTTATTGTATATTGTTCAGCCGAAATTGGAAAAGCCGGAAGCGGTTATGCAAACATCTGTTTTTAAAAAGATTTCGCAAACGGAACCGGAGGAGAAAAGCAGCCGACAGATGACACAAGAGGAAATTTACCAAAAGCGCAAAGAATTGCCGCAGATGTCCCTTTATGAAAAAATTGATTTTTTTTCCAATCTGCCTGGTCATGTTTACAAAAATGTGTGCCGAATTGAGACGAAAGAGAAAACATATGAAGGAATTATTTTGTCTAAAGAACAAGAAACGGTCGACATTCGCTCCTTTGACAGCAGTGAACCTATTCGATTGAAGCTTGAAGAAATCACTGAAATTAAAGTGCTAGGCTAATAACATTCACTCGGTTTATACCGGGTTTTTTGTTTGAACGTTTCAGAAATGAAAAACATATGTTGGTTTAAGAAAGGAGAATTGACGGATGGATTGGAATTGGTTTTCTTTTGTTCTCATAACATTCGCTTCTTTTCGGCTGACAAGATTAATTGTTTTTGATAAAATTGCTTCATTTATCAGAACGCCTTTTTTGGAAACAGTCGAAGAAGCAGGTGAGGCAGGGGAAACGATAACATATTGGAAACCGAAAGGAACAGGCCTCCGATACTGGATTGGAGAGCTGTTCAGCTGTTATTGGTGTACGGGAATTTGGAGCGCTTTGATATTATATTTAGGCAATGAATTCATGAGCTTCATTTTCCAGCCGGTTACGTTCATTTTAGCCATTGCAGCATTAGCTGGAATAATGGAACATTTGCTTGACTAGGCAAAAGGAGTGATGGGACTTTGAAAGGGGTTATTTTAGCCGGGGGGAGTGGGACGAGATTAAAACCTTTCACGAATGTAATCAATAAACATTTGCTCCCGGTTGGAAAATGGCCGATGATTTGTTGGCCGATTTTGAAGTTGAAAGAAGCGGGAATCGAGGATATGTTAATTGTGACCAATGAAAAAGATTTGCCGCATTTTTTCAAAATGATCGGAAATGGCAAAAACGATGATGTAACCATCCGTTACGCTGTCCAAGATGGGCCGTTTGGCATTGCTGATGCAATCAAAAAAGCAAAGGATTTCACAAAAGACGATCCGTTCATTGTGCTTTTGGGAGATAACATTTTTGAAATGAACTTGCGCTCTTATCTTCAACCGTTCGTTAAGAGCGGAAAAGATGTGCAGCTTTTTCTCAAAGAAGTGAAGGATCCTGAAAGATATGGCATTGCATTTTTGAACCGCGAAAAAAACCGAATTGTTGATTTGGTCGAAAAGCCTTCCTCCGGCAGATCCAATTTGTGCATAACCGGCATTTATTTATACAAGCCTTCTATTTACGAAATTTTGGATGAGATCAGCCCTTCCCCTCGGGGAGAGTATGAAATTACGGAAGCCAACAAGTATTTTTTGAAAAAAGGAACGATCGGTTTTACTTTCGTAAAAGGATTTTGGATCGATGCCGGAACACATGAGTCTCTGCTGGATGCAAATGTATTTATTTACAATCTAATGAATGGCAAGGTGGAAAAAGATGCAGCCGAAAGTTTCGGTCATCCTGACAAGCTATAATAAGCCAAAAACGGTAGGCAGATCGATTGAAAGCGTCTTGAAACAAACGTATGATAACTGGGAGCTCTTCATCATGGATGATCATTCGAATGACCAAACACAACAAATTATCAAAAAGTACTTGGAGGATCCGCGGATACAGTTTTATGACAGTATGGTGAGAGACGAAGACAGATATAAATCGACACGCTATGCCACGTTAATTAACGAGGCGCTGGCAAAAGCAACTGGTGATTATATTACTTATTTGACGGACGACAATTTGTACCTCCCAGACCGCCTTCAAATAATGGCTTCTTATTTAAACAATCATCCAACCCATGGAGTAGTTTATTCCCAGCAATTGATCAGGAGAATGGATGAAAAGGGAAAAACGGTAGATGAAAAGGTTCGCGGGACAAAGGGAATATTAACGAAACCGCAAAATCTCGTCGACCATTGCTCAATTATGCATCGAGCTTCCTTATTGCCCCTTATTTATGGAAAATACGGTTCATATTGGGAAGATTCACCTGAGCATTGGCATAACGGCGATGCGGCATTTTGGGCCCGCCTTACCGAATGGTCTTCGTTTTATCCTATTCCGAAAACATTGGATATATGCTTAAAAACGCCGGATTCTTTTCAAGAACTGAATGCCTTCCTTCCAAAGGAATTGCCTCCGGGATTGCTGGTCGTTTCCACTTCAGGAGAGATGTTTTTAATCGATGGGAAAAAGAGACGGAAAATTGAAAAAGCAGCTTTTCGCCTTTTTCATTACAACCACAATCGGCTTGTTAAAGTGCATGATCCTTTACTTTTTCAATATCAAATGGGAAATCCTATTACAGTACATTCATTTTCCAATGCAAGTGAGTTTCCGAATTTTCGCTTCTTAAAAGTGGAAAAGAAGTACTATTATACAGAAGGTGGTTTTTTAAGACCGATTGAAACGAAAGAAGCTTTCACAAGAATGAATGCCGACATAAGGGATTGCATCTCTGTTCAGCCGAGTTTTATCAAAAATTTTTCAATCGGCAAACCGATTTCTACATCATATGATCAAAAGAAACCGATGCCGGAAGGAAAACTTTTTGTCTATAAACAACGTTTTTTTATCAGTGACCAAGGAATTTTTCGGCCGATTGAAAAACAAGTTTTTGTAAGGTTGAAATATAACAAAACTGATGCCATTCCGCTAAGCAAGAGAGAATTTTTGGCATTTCCAAAAGGCTCTCCATTTAACTGGGAAGTTGTCAAATGGCGGTAATAAAAAGCACCTTATGGATGACCATAAGGTGCTTTTCTTATAGATGCATGCTTTCAATGGCAGCTATAGAATACGGGTTGCGGCACTCTCTAAGGGCCTCCCGGCATGACAGCCGGTTCGTCCGGCATTCGCTTAAGGTTTCCCGGTTTTGGCGAAGTTCATTGCGCAGCTGGCGCAAAATATTTCTTTCCTGTCTTAATTGTTCCCTGCATTGAATGAGTTCAGGGCTTGGCATTTCTTTCCCCTCCTTAAAAATTTTTTATAGTTCTCCGCGGCATTCTCTAAGTGCTTCTCGGCATTGTTCCCAATCGTCTCGGCAATCAGCGAGCCTTTGCTGGGTTTGAGTGATCAAGTTTCTAGTTTCTTGTTGAGTCAAAAGCGTCTGCTCCAATTTTTGTCGGCATTCTTCAACTGTCTGTGGCAAAGAGAACCCCTCCCATTGATAAAATAGTAGGAAGTGTTGAAAAGATTTTCTTCCTATATCACTATATATTCAATCTGTGTCAATTGGTATGGACAAATGTACAAAGAACTTTATACTTTCAAAGCCTATTCTTCGGTCAGGATTCCAAGCTGCTTTAGCATGTTGAGAAAAGACAGGCCATATTTTTCAAGAGTAAACTCTTGATGAACTAATTGCATGCCGTTCTGAATAATGGTTTGCCGCAATTCTGTATCGGTTAACAGCTCTTTTGCTTCCGAGACGGCCTTTTTTAGATTATCCTTTGGAATAATTTTTCCTGTTCGGTTATGAAATACAAAACTTTTAATTCCGTCAGAATCTGTGCAAAGAACCGGGCAGCCGCAGCTCATTGCTTCTAAAGGTGCATATCCAAAACCTTCTAAAATGGAAGTGGAGCACAGAAATCCGGCTGAAGCGGAAATTTTTGAATAGTAGACAGGCATCTCTTGATGGGGAATGCAGAAAAACTGTTTTAGGTGATCTTGCAAATGGAGCTGTTTCACCCATTTCGCCAATTGTTTGCGTTGTTGATTTGTGCTTAAGTTAGGATCTTCAAACAGCCATAATTCCAATTCAAAATGTTCATTTAACAATTGTCTTCCTATTTGCAGAAACAAACGCCAATTTTTGTTTTCTTCGATTCTGCCGACCCAACCGATGATGGTTTTGTTTGGGATATCTACTTTTTTCCTGGAAAATAATTGTGTATCAAGGCCGTTATGAAAACTGAATAACGGTTTATTCGGAAACGTTTTGTGGATTCTGGATAGAAGATGAGGGGTTTGCGGCGACATGATTGCATCGGCATTTTGTTCCACAAACGGTTTTGCTTTTTTGAACAATTCATCGACTTCCGTTCCAAACCCTTGAATATCATAAATAATCTTGCCGTCAAATCCGAGTGCGCGAATTTTTGATAGTAACAAGTAGTCCAAACAGACGACAATCAAATCATATTGTTCGCGCAACAGAAGCGTTTGAATCTCCTTTTTGTCATTTGTTATAAAAGCCGTCATCTGACTGTCTTTTACATTTTTCCATCCAGAACCCTTTGTTAAATAAAGAGCATGGCTTTCAATACCGTATTTTTTTAAAGCTAAAAAGCGCTGCCGATTTAATGTTTCGACGCCGCCGCCAGCGACGTAAAACGTAAACAAAATTTTCATTGATCCTACGTCCTTTCCATACTAGCATTATGAAAAAAATTTTTGAATTGTTCGGATTGTACCGGCTTTAAAAGGCCTATTTTTCTTTGAAACGGGCGTTTCTACAATCAATCTTTATTCAAAAATCGTACAATATGACGGAAAAAATAACCGAGGTGTTGACAATGAAGATTGTCATTATGGCAGGCGGCAAAGGGACAAGATTTTGGCCGTGGAGCACGACAGAAAAACCGAAACAGTTCATGTCGTTATTAGGTGGGAATGAAACATTGCTTCAACAAACGTATAAAAGATTTTCCCGGTGGCTACCGATTGAAAATATTTACATTATCACAACGGAGGAATATGCAGACTTAGTACGTGAACAGATAAAAATTCCTGAACAGCAATTATTGATTGAACCTGCACGAAGGGATACAGGTCCGTGCGTCGCATTGTGCGCCCGCACTTTTTTGCGGCAGCAAAGCGATGAAGTGTTTGCTTCCGTACCAGCCGATCATTTTATATCTAGAAGCGAGGGATTGAAAGATGCTTTTAAACTTGCTGAAAAAGAAGCGGAAAAAGACAAGGTGATAGTGACATTGGGGATAAAGCCGATCAGGCCTGAAACAGGATATGGCTATATTCAATGTGAAGAAAAAGATGGTGAATATTTGAAAGCGAAACGATTCATAGAAAAACCTCCCGCCGATCATGCGCAACAATTGTATAAAATGAACAATGTTTATTGGAACAGCGGTATTTTTGTTTGGAAACCGTCAACTGTTGCCTATTTTATGAAAAAATTTCAGCCCCAGCTTTATCAACTGTTTAAGGCGGAAGATGAACAAATTGAAAAAATCTATCGTTCGCTTCCCAATATATCAGTTGATTATGCAATTTTGGAAAAAGCGGATTCCATTCATACAATTCCTGTTCATTTCGACTGGGATGATGTAGGAAAGTGGAGCGCATTGGAACGATTTTATCCTGTTTCCGAAAGTGGAAACATTATTATCGGCGATGCGGCCACATCAGAGGTGGAAAACTGCATTATAAAGGTAGACCAAACAAGAGCGGTGATAGCAGGTGTAAAAGATTTGATCATAGCTTCAACGGCAGAAGGGCTTCTTATTTGTCATAAATCAAAAGAAAAGGAATTGAAGAATCTTTTATCGAATGAAAAAATCGGACAAAGAAGAGATGACGAGTGAATATTGCGGTAAATATGACCCGATTTCGGGCAGGGAAAATGGGTGGAATTGAACCATTTGTAACAAATTTGATAGAAGAAATGGCCAGAACATCGGATCATCATTTTTATTTGTTCCTCCCACAACATCAAAAACATTTGCTCCGCATTGAGGGAAGGAACGTGAAAAAAATCGGAATGGCGATGGATGATTCCGTCGATAACCTATTAAGGACATGGATCGGCGAATGGAAAATGGATTACTTGTTTTCTCCTTTTTTTGACAGCTGTCCAAAAGGGATCGACACACCGACGTTTATACTGGTTCCGGATTTACAGCATCAATACTTTCCGGAATTTTTTCATCCGACAGAACGTATGAAACGGGATCAAACGATAATTGATGCTAAAAAAAGCGGTGCCCGCATCATCACCATTTCCCATTTTTGTAAACAAACATTGATTGAAAAATACGGATTACATGACAGCCAAGTGAATGTCGTCTATGGAGATGCACCGAAAGAATTCCATGACCAATTAAGAAAACAAAAGCTGAACCGCATCCGCAAAAAATACAATCTTCCCGATGTTTTCGGACTGTATCCGGCAAATTTTTGGCCGCATAAAAACCATCCCAATCTTTTAAAAGCGTTGAACCTTCTTAAACAAACGGCAGGCCCGAAAATATCGCTTGTTTTTACGGGGGATGAACAGGCAAACTTTTCCTATGTCAAAACCATCAAAAAAATGGTGCAAGAGCTCGATTTGGAAGACCAAGTATCTTTTTTGGGATATCTTCCAAAAAAAGAGATGCCGTTCCTTTATCACGATGCAGACTTTCTCGTTTACCCATCGCTGTTTGAAGGATTTGGCATTCCATTGGTCGAGGCGATGCGGACCAATACGCCGATTGCTGCGGCAAACGCTGGAAGCATTCCGGAAATTGTCCAATCAGCGGCGCTTTTGTTCGATCCTTTTGATCCTAATGATATCGCAGAAAAAATGCAGCAAATGATGAAGGAAACAATCAGAAAATCTTTGATTGCCAAAGGGAAGGAGCGCGCCGCCTATTTTTCTTGGGAAAAAAGCGCGCAAACATTGCTTCAATTGTTTAACCGGTGAAGGTGGAGCCCGTCTTATTCTGTCGATATTGCTCATACCATTCAATCGTTTTTTGCAAACCTGTTGGCAAATCGGTTTCTGCTGCAAAGCCAAATTTTTCTTTTGCCAACCGGACATCCAACTGTCTTCGCGGTTGGCCGTCCGGTTTATTTTGATCCCAGAGAATTTCTCCCTCAAACTTCGTTAATTTCTGAATAAGGCTGGCAAGCTCCCGAATCGAAATTTCTTTTCCCGTTCCAATGTTGACAGGAAGTTCTTCATTGTAATGCTCTGTTGCCAAAACGATAGCGCGAGCTGCGTCCTCCACATAAAGAAATTCTCTTGTGGCTTCCCCAGATCCCCACAAAACGACTTGTTTTTTCCCTTGTTCTTTCGCTTCGATGCATTTTCGGATAATCGCCGGAATTACATGGGATAACTCAAGATCAAATTTGTCATAAGGGCCGTACAAATTGGCGGGGATTAAATGGATAGCATTAAAACCGTATTGCTTCCGGTAGCTTTGCGCTTGGACGAGGAGCGCTTTTTTGGCAATGCCGTATGGGGCATTTGTTTCCTCGGGATAACCGTTCCACAAGTCCCGCTCTTGAAAAGGAATCGAGGCAAACTTTGGATAAGAACAGACGGTGCCGATGGAAACAAACTTCTTTACTTGAAATCTTCTTGCCTGTTCCATAAGCTGAATCCCCATTATCAGATTGTCGTAAAAAAATGAAGCAGGCATTTTTTGATTGGCGCCGATGCCGCCGACGACAGCAGCTAAATGAATGACAACATCTGCTTTGAATTGCTTGAACATGTTGATAATATCGCATTCCTTGCGCAAATCGAATTCGCGGCTCCTCGGAACGAAAATGTTGGAATATCCCCGCTTTCTCAAGCAGTTGACAACATGACACCCAAGGAATCCTGCACCGCCTGTCACGATAATGTTTAAATCCTTCATATTCATCTTTTTTTCATCCTTTTTTAAAAATTCCGTCCGAAACAGCTTGTTGAATCCAGTTGATTGTTTCTTTTGTCCCTCTTTTAAAATGCAGATAAAAGTCCAGTTCTTTTCTGGAAAGAGGAAGAAGTTGTTTGAAAAGAAAATGCGGACGATTGAAATGCAATTCAATGGTTTCTGATTGTTCGAGTGTGATTGGAATGACATGCTCGTGAGCACTTTTTTGGATTTCAGAACGGAAAACAGTTTTACCTTTGCAAATGACCGACAACCGGCATTTCGAAATTTTCTCCAATTCTCCTTTCAACAATATTGCATATACTGGTTCGGAAGGATCTGGATCAATCGTGGCATAGATGGTTTTTTTAGCACATAAACTTTCCAATCCGGAAATTTTAGGACTTTTGCCGAAAACGTCATATTGCTTAAAAATCGCTAAAAACGCTGCCGCTCCTTGATGCCGGTAAAACGTAAGAAAAAAGGTCAGCCATTCTTTCGAAACAGAACCGTAATGTTTTTTAAGCGTTTTGATGATTTCCGGAAACCCGACGGTGAACAGTTTTGCTCCCGTTTTGCTTTCGCGGTAAAACCTCGTATGCGCCAAAAACTCATTGAGGAAACCGAATGGTACATTCATTTTCGCCAAGCGTATCCATAAATCATAATCCATGCAAAATTGCAGATCTTCGTCGACGCCGCCCGCACGGATCAATGCCGATTTTTTGATAAAGGCTGCCGGCTGGCAGATGAAACAGGAGTTGAATAATTTTCTCTTATCAAAAGGGTGCACGGGATAAGGACGGATGATTTCGTTCTTTTCGTTGGTAATGTATGCTTTTCCGTAAATGACGGAGCAACTTGAATTTGTTTGAAAGGCGTTGGCGGCTTTTGTTAAGGCGTCTCTGCAATACGTATCATCAGAATTGAGCCAGCCAACAATGTCGCCGTTCACCAATTTCAATCCTTTGTTTATGGCATGGGATTGCCCTCTGTCCGGTTCAGAAATAAAACGAAGTCTGTCATCTATTTTTTGGTAGTATCGCAAAATGTCTAGTGTTTCATCCGTTGAACCTCCGTCGATGACGATATGCTCAAAGCTTGGATAATCTTGAGATAAAACGCTTTTAATCGTTTCCTCTATAAACCTTCCTTGGTTGAGAGAAGGGGTGAGAATGGATATGTGCGGCTTCCTCATGTTAACCTCCCAAAATGCGTTCCTTGGCAAACAATCGCCTATCTATTTATATGGGGGAGTTGGCACAGTTGTGATGAGAAAGAAATAGGCAAATAATTATACATTTTCTTTTTTACGACATATATTGTTAGCACGTAGCAGCAGGGAAATGGTTCAGCACAGGAGGTAAGATCTTGAAAAAAGCGTTCATTACAGGAATAACCGGCCAAGACGGTTCGTATTTAGCGGAATTTTTATTAAAGAAAGGATACAAAGTGTATGGGCTGAAACGTCGTACGGCGACGCCAAACATTGAAAATATCAGGCATATCAAAAAAGAGATTGAATTGATTCCTGGAGATGTTCAAGATTTGTATTCTCTGATTAAAGCGTTTAAAACTGTTCAACCAGATGAAGTTTACAATTTAGCGGCTCAATCATATGTCGGAACTTCATGGGATCAGCCGATCTTAACAGGGGCTGTGACGGCGCTGGGAGTGTTGAATATGCTTGAAGCTGCAAGATTGACAGCGCCTGATGTAAAATTTTACCAAGCATCAAGTAGCGAGATGTTTGGTAAGGCCGTCGAAATACCGCAAAAAGAAACGACCCCTTTTTATCCGCGAAGCCCGTATGCTGCCGCAAAAGTATACGGCCATTGGATGACGGTCAACTACCGTGAAAGCTACTCGCTTTTTGCTTGTTCTGGCATTTTGTTCAACCATGAATCTCCCAGAAGAGGGTTGGAGTTTGTGACAAGAAAAATTTCCGATGGGGTGGCAAAAATTAAATTAGGTTTGGAAAAAGAGCTGAAATTGGGAAATTTGGAAGCAAAACGAGACTGGGGGTATGCAGGAGACTATGTTGAAGCAATGTGGCTTATGCTTCAGCAAGAAAAACCTGATGATTATGTCATTGCCACAGGAGAAACCCATACTGTCAAAGAATTTGTATGCACCGCCTTCAGGCATGTCGGTCTTGATTGGCGGGATTATGTGATACAAGATCCAAAGCTTTTCCGGCCTGCAGAAGTGGATATTTTGTTAGGGGATGCTTCAAAAGCACAAAAAAAACTTAATTGGAAGCCAAAAGTGTCATTTGAAGAGCTTGTCAAAATGATGGTTGACAAAGATCTGGAAAAATATGAATTGATTCTGAAACAAAGGTAGTTGGGAGCGGAAATGAAAAGCAAAGTTGTCATTGTTGGTGCAGGAGGTCATGCCAAGGTGGTTGTCGATATTTTAAAATCGATCGGCCAATACAATATTGTCGGGTTAACCGATTCTTGTAAAATCGGTTCCAGCGTGCAAGGCATCAAGGTGATCGGTGATGACAGCATTCTTGCCCATCTGTTTGCAAATGGAATCCATCATGCATTTGTAGCCATCGGGGGCAATAAAAAAAGAAAAGAAATCTACCAGCATTTGAAATTATTAGGGTATCAATTCATTAATGCCATCAGCCCGTTCGCCTATGTATCACCCACGGCAAAATTGGGAGAAGGCGTTGCTGTTATGCCCGGAGCCGTCATTAATGCAGAGGCGTCAGTAGGCAATAATGTCATTATTAATACCGGCGCAACCATTGACCATGATACAGTGATCGAAAGCTTTTCCCATATTGCACCAGGAACGAATATAGCAGGAAACGTACACGTTGAGGAAGGAGCCATGATCGGAACCGGGGCACGGATCATCCCGAAAGTGAAAGTGGGAAAATGGACGGTTGTAGGAGCAGGAGCCGTTGTCATAAGGGATGTCAATGATTTTGAAAAAGTGGCTGGTGTTCCGGCGCGAAATATTGAATGGCCGCAAACGTGAAGCGGAAAGGTGAAAGTGATGGAAAAAACGTGGAAAATTCCTTTAGCATATCCTCTGTTAAATGGAAATGAAAAAAAGTATGTTTTAGATTGTCTTCAAACTTCTTGGATTTCATCCGTTGGAAAATATGTCGATCAATTTGAAAAAAGTTTTCAAGATTTTTGCGGAACAAAATATGCCATCTCCTGTGCAAACGGCACCGTGGCTCTTCATCTTGCGCTCCTTGCTTGCGGGATCGGGAAAGGGGATGAAGTGATTGTTCCGACCTTAACCTATATTGCGTCAGCAAACGCTGTATCCTACTGCGGCGCCCTTCCGGTTTTTGTCGATAGCGAAAAAGACACATGGAATATGGATCCGGCAAAAATTGAAGAAAAAATCAATGAACGTACGAAAGCAATCATTGCGGTTCATTTGTACGGACACCCTGTCAACATGGAACCGATTTTGAAAATAGCAGAGAAATACGGGCTCATTGTCATCGAGGATGCAGCGGAAGCACACGGTGCAGAGTATAAAGGAAAAAAAGTGGGATCCATCGGGCATATAGGTTGTTTCAGCTTTTTTGGAAACAAGATCATCACCACAGGTGAAGGGGGAATGATCACCACCAACGATGATGCATTAAACGAAAAAATTCGTCTATTAAAAAACCAAGGAATGGATCAAAACCGAAAGTATTGGTTTCCTGTAATCGGCTATAATTACCGTTTAACAAATCTTCAGGCTGCCATCGGACTAGGGCAAATGGAAAACATTCAAGAGCATTTAAAAAAGCGCCGTGACATCTCTTCATTATATGACCGTTACTTAAAGCATCTGGCAAACTGCATCGAGTTGCCGAAAGAAGAAAAATGGTCGCGCCATTCTTTTTGGATGTATTCGATTCTGCTCAAGGATCAGGCGAAAGTGGATCGCGATCAATTAATCTCCCTCCTCGCGCAAGACGGAATTGAAACAAGACCTGTGTTTTACCCGATGCATACGCTCCCCCCTTATCAAGAAAAAGACCGTTATCCTGTGGCTGAACATATTGCGAAAAGAGGGCTGAACTTGCCGACGCATGGACTTTTAACAGAAGATGAAATTCGCTATATCGCAGAACGGCTTCATTATCATTGCCGGGGGTCAGCCACTTGAACATCTTGATAGCTTCGACGTTTGTACCGTTTGTGAAGGGGGGAGCAACAATGATGGTGGACGGTTTAAATGAACAACTGAAAGAATTTGGCCACCAGACGGAAGTTCTGAAAATCCCGTTTCTTTCTTGCTACCCGGCGATGCCTGCACAAATGAAAGCGATCCGTTCTTTCAGGATAAGCGATAAATTTGACAAACTGATCGCCGTTAGAACGCCGAGCTATTTAATAAAACATCCTGAAAAAGTGATTTGGTTCATTCACCATCATCGGGGCGCATATGATTTTTTGGGAACGGAATATCAAGATATTCCGGATACGAAAAGCGGCCGGAACATACGGAGCCAAATCATTGAAGAGGACAACAAAGCGCTTCGGGAGGCTGAAAAAATTTTTGCCAATTCCCGCGAAGTCCAAAACCGTCTTAAAACGTTTAATCACATTGATGCGGAAGTCCTCTATCCGCCGCTTGCCAACAACCAATTCTACTGTCAAGAGTACGGCGATTTTCTTTTTTATCCCAGCCGTGTCGTTCATCATAAACGTCAGCACCTTGCTATTGAAGCGATGAAATATACCAAATCCAATGTCAAGCTCTTGATTGCAGGCCAAATCGAAAAAAAAGAAATGGCGGCATTTTTAGAAAAGATCATAAAAGTAAACGGCCTTTTTCATAAAGTGATGTTGATCAACAAATGGATTTCTGAAGGGGAAAAGGTTTCCTTCATGGCAAAAGCGCTCGCTTGCGTCTACATCCCATTTGTCGAAGATTCTTACGGATATCCGACTTTGGAAGCTTTTTCTGCCAAAAAACCGGTCATTACCTGTATGGATTCCGGCGGAACGTTAGAATTAGTTCAAGATAATGAAACAGGTTTCATTTCTGCTCCTGATCCGAGAGAATTGGCAAACTGTTTTGATCAGCTCTATTTTGACAAAAAACTGGCCAAAAGGCTTGGAGAAGCAGGATATGAAAAGATGAAATCGATGAACATTTCTTGGGAGTATGTGATAAGGAGGCTGCTTCATTGAAAATTGCCATTGTTCAAAACTTAAACCCTTTTCAAAGCGGAAAAACAGAAATGATTTCCAACCTGCTGATGAATAAGCTGAAGGAATTCGGTCACGAAACGGAACTTATTCACATTCCTTTTGTTATTCAAAACGAAAAAGAACTGATCAGGCAATTGAAAACAGTGCAGCTCCTTCATCTGCAAACTTTTTTTGACAAGGTGATTGCCCTTGAAATACCAGCCTGCTTCGTGCGCCATTCGAATAAAACGTTGTGGCTAGTCAATTCCGCTTCCTTTTTTCAAGAGCTGGAAAAAAAGAACATCAAGCAATCCCTCATCCGAAAATTCATTTCGTTTAGTCAAAAGTCCATTGGCAGCTGTTCCGGTCTTTTTGTGTTATCCAAAATAGACTGTGTCTTTTTGAAAAAATATTTGGAAAAAGATTGTGAAATTTTGTTTCCAATTTCCAACCAAAAGGAAGAGTGGGAGAGAGTAGTAAAAAAACTCATCTTATAACGATATTTGATCTGGAGGTGTATATATAATGGCTGCACCGAGAATATATTGGCTGTGCACACACCAAACGCTGCGATATGAGGAAGTTCCGCTGTTGATCGAAGCAGGTGCGGAAGTCATCCCCTGTTTAGGAGACAGATTTTGGCTAAAATATGACAGCCGCTATGATGATGAGACAGACCGGCTTTATCCTCATTGGCGGAAGTCGTGCACTCTTCCGACTAATATTGTGGAAAGGATCAGAAGAATCGACATATTAGGTAAAAAAGGAAATTTAACGGAGGAGGAAACGCAGTTCATCAACAAATGGATCGATTGCATTTTCGTATCCAACTATCCGGACATTCTTCAAAATATATCGAAATGGTTTCAAGGCTACATTGTGTTTCGTGTTTTTGGGCACGGTGATTACACAACCTATACAGAGCAAATGAACCGTTTGAAAGTGGACATTGGCCAAATCACAGCTTCCAACCGCTATGTATGGTGTCCGATTTTGAATCGGCTTGATGACAGGGAGGATGCAAGACTCGTCAAAAATAAATTTTATTTAAATGCTTTTGTTTCAAAAGATAGGCTTGAATTTGATTGGAAAAAATCGAACTCAAAACCGTTTTTAACGACGACGATTTCCTATTTGGACTCAAACCCTGCTGCCAGAGAAATTTTTGAGAACTTTGCCAAAGAGTTTGAACAAATCCCGTTTTTCGTTTTAGGGAAAAATTCAAAACAGGCTGTGAAAGGAATTTCCGGCAAAATACTCGGCCATTTGGATGATCAAGCGTTTTTTGCCAAAATTGCAGAAAGCCGCTTGTTTGTTTATATAGGTCTAGGTTCGAATTATCATGTGCACTACACGCCGATTGAAGCGATCAAGATGGGCGTTCCGATCCTTTTCCTTAAAAAGTCTGGACTTGCTGAAGAGGCGAGGGATCACGGGATTAGTCCTCATGAATTAAAGCAAATTGGCATGTGCGCAACTCCAAAAGAAATGAAAAATAAAGTTTTAGGCCTCATCCATAATATGCAGGCGCTGCAAAAGCTTGCCCATGAGCAGACAAAAGTCTTCGAAGGCATTTTCAGCCGTGATGCTGCGCTAAAGAGAACGAAGGAATTTTTTCAAAAGATGGAGCCTTTTATTCAAAAGAATCGAAAAGGGCAATATATCCCGCCTTCTTCCATCAACCTCTCGAAAAAAGATTTATTCCGAAGTGCTGACCTGCAAACCGATTTGCCTGCACATCCCGGACAAAAGATCGCATACAGTTTGGAGAAAATCAACGGGTTTACAGGAAAATTCATTTATGACCACAGCGGTCAATTTATCGGAAAGAGAGTGGAAAAAGGTTCAGATCTTCCGGGGATGATGATCGGGCAATATGTGCAAAAAATGACCCCCGGAACTTATTCCTTTTCGATTGAATTAATCAGCAAACAACCCTTTGCCCCCTCCGTCGGAGTCATTTCGTTCGGCTTATGGAATCCGGATTTTCAAATGGTGGGGGCGACAGAGTTGAAAGACATGAAGCCGGGAAAAAATGTCTTTACGCTTACTGTCCAAATTGAACCTTTAACAGCAGACTTGTTGAAAGAGCTGCGTTTGGTATGGAACGGAAATCATTCGTTCGAACTGACGAATTTAATGGTTGAGAAACGAATTTAAAGAAAATGAAACGGGTGGTAGACGATGAAGGGAAAGCAACTTTTGATTTACCTTCATATCCCGAAAACGGGCGGAACGACGTTGACAAACGTCATTGAACAGCAATACCAACAGGTTCATCATTATAAAGAAGAGGATGTCGCAAAGCTGCAAAAAGAACTTCAGGTTGCGGAAGCTTTATGCGGCCATATTCCTTTCGGCGCTCATCGCTATATCACAAGGCCTTTCACCTATATTACGATGTTAAGGGACCCCGTCGAACAAGTCATTTCATGGTTTTATTATCGCCATCAAAGCCCTTATCTCAAAAAATTTCCCGGCAGCCTTGATGATTATTTGCATGACGACCAGTTCAACTTGACATCGGAAAATTTGCAAACTCGTTTTATTTGCGGAGATGATCCGCCAAGTTTTAAAAGAGCAAAGGCTAATTTAAAAAACTATTTTTCGGTTGTCGGCATTACCGAGCTTTATACAGAATCATTATTTTTAATGAAAAAAAATTTGAATTGGCGTGAGTTTACCATCACAAAAATGAATGTCAACCAAAACAGACCGTTAAAAAATGATCTGTCAAAAGCAACCATTGAAAAAATCCGGGAGAAAAATCACATTGATTTAAAAGTGTATGATTATGCAAAACAAAGGCTTTTACAGGAACTTGCCGGCTTTGATCTAAAAACAAAAAAAGAATTGGCATTATTTAAAAAAACATTGGAAGGAGACGGCCCTTGAATGGATTTCAAAAGAAACAAACAATTTCAGGAAACGTTTCTCAAGGAAGCGAATGATAAACTCATCAATATCCTTTCACAAGTATTCCAACTGGAAGGAGAAGATTTTGTTTGGCAGATGTACAAACAAATTTTGCACCGGGAGCCGGAACCGAAAGTGTTGTCTCATTTAATAGCTCAATCACTTAATTTTGATGGAAAGTTTGCGTTTTTCCGCAATCTTTTGCATAGCAGCGAGGCAAAATTTTTATTGTGGCAACAAAATTGGCCAGGGGTTGTCAAGGAAGAGGCTACGATTTTAAAGCTTTTAAGAGAAATGATCCATCAAAAACAGGATGCCGATTTTATCAAAGCGTGTTACCGCCATATTTTGTTGCGACACCCGAAAAAGCATGAACGGATGGAAATCCGCAGCCAACTGCAAAATGGCGCACCCCGTTTGAACATTATCTTCAGTCTCATTCAATCTCAAGAATGCCGCGAATTGTTGGCAGACATTACATCATCATTTGTTGGGAAACAAGTTGGAGATGTTAAAGGGAGGACAAAAGATGCCGGTCGTTTGCCAAATATCGGGATATTCATCGGTTATTCAATCAAAATTTACGATTTTGCCGGAGAAGGGATCGGCCGATTTGTATTAAGGCTTGTCGAAGCAATCATGCAAAAGCAGGATAACGTTGTCATCACCATTGCTGCGGAAGCGCTAAATTTCCCTGTTATTCATCAATCGTTTCAATATTTGCTGCGCTCGTATCCCGGGCGCCTCCGCCTTGTTAAATTTGAACGCATCGAATGGTTAAATGAAAAAGTTGCCGTTGATGTTTGGATTGTTCCGTACGTTGGTATGGAGCTGGCTGCTTTTTTAAAGCGGCCGTTCATCCTTTGCCTGCATGACCTTGTCTATATGCATTTCCGTGAAATCTATGAAAATAATCAACCCTTTTATGACCGGTTCCATCAGATTGTCCAAAACGTCGCCAAAAATGCGAAAAAGACTGTGTTTCATTCCGAATTTACAAAAAATCACGAAGGAATCAAATTTTTGCAGCTTCCTCCCAATAAGACGGCAGTCATTCGGCTTGCGGCGCCAAAAAAAGAGTATGCTGCGGTCAATCCTTTACAGGAAAAGAATTTTCGACAACGGTATCAACTGTATGGCCCGTATATCACGTACCCTACGGTTTTTCGCTGGCATAAAAATATTGATAGGCTGATTGAAGCGTTTATGCAATTTAGCCGAAAAAACAAGGAAGCAAGCATGCAGCTTGTTTTTACAGACCATTATGTCAACAGTCCTGTGTCTAGGAAAATTAAACATTTGCTTGAAGCGGAGCAAGAAGAAAATATCAAAAAACGCATTAAGTTTTTAGGACGGTTGCCATGGTCAGAAGTAGTCCTTCTTTATAAATATGCCATCGGCACGGTCATCCCGACACTGTTTGAAGGAAGTTGCCCGTTTCAAATGCTTGAATCATTGACAATGGATACACCGGTTGCCGTCAGCGATCTTGAAGTTGTCCGGGAGATTGTTGCAGATTTGGATGCCTTGATCACTTTCAATCCTTACAAAACGGAGGAAATCGAAGCAGCGATTTTCCGATTATGGAAGGATCAAGGGCTTTCAATTGCCAAACAAAAAGAAGCCATTCGGCCGGCTTTGGAGCGGACTTGGCTTGACGTATCAGGCGATTATTTGGCGATCGCACAGGAGATCATGGAATCGTAAACGCCCCTGACCGAAGAATCCTAACGATCTCCTTTATTGTCCGTTGTTTGCGAGGATTGTTTTCTTAAAAACTTTTAATCTCTTTTTTGTGCGAATATCGAAAGATTCAATTTTTTCGATTAAACGCTGCTTGGCAAATTGATACAGCTTCATGTCCCATTCATTGTTTTGTTGAATTTGCGTGCGAATGTCTTCAGGAAGTTCATGTTTTTTTGGCCTTTGATTGGTAACATTTGCTTTCGTATAGACAGTATTTTGCCATTGGAATTGCTCTTTCATGAGAAATAGTGACACATCAAACATATCCGTGATGCCAACGACCGAAAAATAATTTTCCAAATTTTCCTTTGCTTGTGTAAAATCATCTTCTGAAAGCGGAGATCCAAACTTTTTTCCTAATATATAATTGATTTGCAGGTTTTGAGTAAGCGGTGATTGTTGATATTCCTGCAAACTCATGCTGGAAACTTTCGGATGCAAACTATGCCATGGTATGCTGCGGATAAAATAATACTCGGAGATGATGCGGTCAACAGGGTCTCTGAGTATGGTAATATAGGTGCTCGGCTGTTGGAAGAATTGATGGACCCCAAACGGAAAATGTCCTTGAATGCATTGAACATGTTTTTCAGCCAGCTCGGCAAGCCGTGATGATAAATGTTTTCGATCGACGTAAACGTCGAATACAACTTGTTTCGGATAATTTTTTCTGATGATTTTTTTTAAAGTCGTTCCACCGGTTTTGGGCATATGAAGGTGGATTAATAAAGGGGCTTCTTTTTGAATATGAATAACTGTTCCCAACTTTTCATCAGTCCTTATCTAAGTTATATCATTAAAATATTTTGGTGGATGGAAAAAAGTTCTAGGCCATCTTTTTAAAACGACAAGAAATGAGGAGAAAGGTAAATGAAGGTGTACAGCACGATGTTTACGGATGTATTTTTGTTTGAGCCGGATGTGTTTTTTGATGAGCGCGGCTATTTTATGGAAGCCTATAATGAAAAAACATTTCGGAATCATGGTCTATCGTTCGCATTTATTCAAGACAATCAATCATTTTCCGACCGGACGGGAATTTTGCGAGGGATGCACTACCAGCTTGAAGACAAAGCTCAGACGAAGTTGATTCGGGTTGTGAAAGGAGCCATTTGGGATTGCGTCGTTGACCTTAGAAAGGGATCGCCTACCTATAAAAAGTGGCAAGGCTTTTTATTATCTTCGGACAACAAAAAGCAGCTTCTCGTCCCGAAAGGATTTGCACACGGTTTTTGTACAATGACCGAAAAAACGGAGGTTCTCTATAAAGTGGATGAATATTACTCGCCGGAACATGAGCGTGGCTTTTGCTGGAATGACATGGAACTGAACATTCATTGGCCTGTGAAAAAACCGATTCTATCCGTGAAAGATGCAAAGCTGCCGCCGTTAAGCAAAGCGGAAATGAATTTTTTCTGGAGGGGTGGCTCATGAATATTCTTGTGACAGGCGGTGCCGGGTTTATCGGCAGTCATTTTATCCGTTATATGCTGGAGCGCCATGATGGAAAAATTGTGAATATGGATGCATTGACATATGCAGGAAATCAAAAAAATTTGCAGGCTGTTGACAGCCAACCGAATTATTCCTTTGTAAAAGGGAATATCCGAGACAAAAAGCTCGTTCAACAAGTGATCTTGAAGGAAAAAATTGATGTGATTGTCAATTTTGCCGCAGAAACGCATGTGGATGCCAGCATTGACGATCCGTGTTTGTTCGTTTGCACCAACGTGCTCGGAACGCAAACGCTGCTTGAGGCTGCCAAAGATGGCGGGATTCAAAAATTTGTGCAAATTTCGACTGATGAGGTATATGGATCGTTAGGCAAGGAAGGACTTTTTTCGGAAGAATCCCCGCTGAAACCGAACAGTCCGTATTCCGCCAGCAAAGCGGCTGCTGATCTTCTCGTCCGCGCATATTTTAAAACATTTGGATTAAATGTCAATATTTCCAGATCATCCAATAATTACGGTCCTTTTCAATTTCCTGAAAAGCTGATTCCTCTCATGATTACAAATGCATTGGAAGGCAAAAACTTGCCAATATACGGAACGGGAGACAATGTAAGAGATTGGATTCATGTGAAAGATCACTGCGCAGCTATCGAGTGCATCCTTCATAACGGAAAACCCGGAGAAGTGTATAACGTCGGTTCGAGCAACGAACGGACAAACAATGAAATTGTACAAATGATCGCTGTGGAATTAAACATACCGCCTGAAAGGATTGTCCATGTACAAGACCGGCCTGGACACGATTTCCGTTATGCATTGAATGCTGAGAAGCTTAAAAATGAATTGGGATGGCGGCCTTCCTATTCCTTGGGACTAGGACTGAAAGAAACCATTCAGTGGTATGTGGAGAATGAATCATGGTGGAAACCGTTAAAGGCAGTTACAAAGCTGTGACGACTCATGTTAAGGCGGTAATTGAACATTTATTTGGATCAAGAACAAAATCAATCGCTTTTGACAAACAATCGAAGAAACAGGAGGAAAATCGATGAAAATTATTGTCACCGGGGCGCAAGGCATGCTGGGGACAGATGTAACAAAGCGTTTGCTGCAAAAAGGTTTTGACGTCTTTGCTTTTGGAAAAAAAGAGCTGGATGTCGAGAATTTTCAAGAAGTGGATGAGATGGCGAGGCTGATAAAACCCGATGCCGTTATTCATGCAGCGGCTTTCACAAAAGTGGATTTGGCTGAAAGAGAAGAAGAAAAGGCTTTTTCCGTAAACGGAATCGGCACAAGAAATGTTGCGGTTGCCAGTGAAAAAATCGGCGCCAAGCTCATGTTGATCAGCACTGATTATGTATTTGACGGCACTCTTTCCCGTCCATACCGCGAATTTGATTGCCCCAATCCTCTTAATGTATACGGTCAATCAAAACTTTTGGCAGAAAGGTTTGTGCAGCAATTTCATACCAAATGGTTTATTATCCGTACATCATGGCTGTTCGGTAAGCATGGCCGCTGCTTTGTCGGGACAATGCTGGATTTGGCAAAGGAACGAAAAGACATTCATGTTGTGAAGGATCAAATCGGTTCGCCAACATATACTGGAGATTTATCGGAAAAAATGATCGAACTGTGCCAAACGGAAAAATACGGCATATATCACATCACCAATATCGGTGCTTGCAGCTGGTTTGAACTGGCGAAAGCGGTTTTCACGGAAGCAGGGATCAACGAAATAAACATCATTCCTTGTACAACCGATCAGATGAAAAGGGCTGCGCAGCGGCCACATTATTCTGTCTTGGATAATCTCGCATTAAGACTGAACGGTTTTGCCTGTATGCGCTCATGGGAAGATGCTTTGAAAGCTTATTTGAAAGAAACATAGTTTTTTTCATTCGACATGGTGTGACTGAAGGAGAACAGTCCTGAATTTTGAGGGAGCCAAAAAGAAATGGTTGAAACAAACGATCGGCCGGTTTAATGACAGCTCTTGCTGTTGCAAACGATGGAAGAGGATGATGATGTCAGTTTATAAACCAAAGAAGGGCGCGCTTGAATAGGCTGCCCTTATGCTTGATGATCCAAATAATGTTTTAATGCTTTTTTATCTTGTATGGACAGTTCGCTTAGCTGCACGTTTAATCTTTTTTTTGCTGCGTTGTATAGGGCGAGATCCATTTCATTTTTTGACTTAATCAGTTGAATGAGCGATTCGGGAAGATCAGCAGCTTTCGGCCTCGATGAAGTTTGGTTGATTTTTTCATAATAAATGTTTTTCCAACCGAAATGTTTTTTCATGAGGAAAAGAGATTCATTGTATTTCTCGGTAATGCCGACCACTTGAAAATGCTGATGCATATTTTTTAAGGCCATCTCAAGATCAGGCTGTTTTTGTCCGGAAAGGAATCTTGTTTGATGATTGTTGACGGGGATATGGAATTCCGAATATGTTTCCTCAACAAATTGTTTGAATGTAACCTCCTTTGCCAAATGATGAAGGCGGTTTTGCGGCCGCTCCAATATATAATAGTAAGTTGAAATCACCCGTTCAACAGGGTCTCTCAGCAACGTAATATACGTAAAGAGCCGGTTTGAAAAGTATTTGTGGATGCCAAAACGATTATGGCCGTAGACTGCTTTTATTTTGCCATTATTCAGCCTCTCCTTCAGCTTATTTACGTCAACACCTCTGGAAATGTGATAGATTTCATTTTTCATGTATTGTTGATCGATTATTTTTCTTAGCGTTAACCCGCCTGTTTTGGGGATATGCATGAAAATGATAAGAGGATTCATCATGCCATCCTCTCCCGATCGGCTTTTTTGCACCACTTTGGATATGGAAGTTCTCTATTTTCTTCCATTCTTTCATCCTCCTATGCTTTTGATACTTTATGTTTTATTCAAAGGATAGGAATGCGTGAGGATAAAACGAATAATTCCACTTCTGCCTTTAGTCCGCTTGGATGTTGATAGTTTGCAAAATCTGTTTCACTCTGTCTTCAAACGTATCACGCATAACTACTTTGGAATGTCCATTTTTAGAAATTCTTTCCCGATCCATTGCCAGCGGCATATAATGATCAATTTTTTCAACAGCTTCCTCAAGGGAGGAAAAGGAAGCGATATCTTTATCTTCAGTAAAAAATTCATTCAAATCATCGCTTCGTTCAGCAAGCTGAAAGGAACTGCAAGCGGCTATGTCGAATGTGCGGTTGTTAAGCGATCTTATTCCTATGTTTGCCACTGTTTCATTGTGGGGATCATCGATCGGCCTTAAAGTGTTGATGTTAATGAAAGCGCCATTATAATAACAGGAAACAGCAGATGGAGAAATCCAACCTTGATGGATGGAAACTCGATGCTTGCTTCGTTTCGGGACGTCCATTTTCCATAAACCCACTAATTGGATATAGTATGGGGTTTCTTTTATTAATAAATCAATCAGCTTTTTTCTGTTTTCATACGGATAGCCAATGAGGCAGAGGTCGCTTTTAAAGGAAGAATCGACAGGTTTCGGGCGAAAAACCGTTAAATCTGTTCCTAATGGGAGATAATACACGTTTTTAATTCCTTGCTTTTGGTACCATTCGACGCTGAAGCGGTCAATCGTAAACAGGAAATCAAAAAAATGGGCATAACGGATCGTTTTCTTTAAATAATAAGGATCTTCCGTCAGCCAAAGAACGGACGGAAGATTGCTTTTTTTGATCCATTTCAATACGTCGAAGGAAATTTTGTCGCCGAGCATCGCCAAGACAAAATCTGGATGAAACTGCCTTAGTGTATCCGCCAATGATGAAATTGGCGCAGCAGGATGATGGATGGCAAACTGAATGGAAAGCTTGCGAAAGGAACGGATAATGGAACGGTCAAAAAATTCGTAAATTCGTCTATGACCTGAAGAAATATAAAGAATTTTCATCATGCAAACGTCCTTCTAACTGATGATAATCTGGTTTTCAAAAGGAATGCCGTTTTTATGTTCTTCACAATAAAAAAACGCTTTAACAATGAGTGCTTCCTGCATATCGTTTTCAGGAAACGTTATTTGGAATTGATCAAACGATATTTTTCCATATGGGGCGATCATCTCGCGTTCAACAGGTTTCAGCCAATATTCTCCATTTTCTTTCATTTGCTTGCGAAAATTTGGATGCGCATATGTCCATACAAGGGAACGACCATCTTGAAATGGAACATCCCCTCCATCCATTTTTGGCGGGGATACGATTTTGCCGGTTAATTGTGCCTGCTGATGCGGTTGGATTTTCAGACATAATACGGGATGGTGAAGCGGCTGATTCGTCATGTTTTCAACAGTGGCATGACCGAGAATCGCAACCGGTTCTTCAGCCGAATCAGGAAGAATGACAGAATGAATAAACATGGCACGAACAGGATTTCCAGCCGAATCTGGGGCATGATCGGTTTCCGCATTTTGTAGTTGATCCAACTCGTTTTTTAGATCTAGTTCTATTTTTACGAGATATTGGCAAACTTCCAACAATTCATCCCGCTCGGCAGTTAAAAGACGAAAACGGGTTTCCTCCCTTCCCAGTTTGTCCTTCAGCTGCGCCGAATCACGTTTTTGTTCTTCCAATGTCGAATAAAGCTTCTCAATCTTTTTTTCCATTAATTTCTTTTCTTTTAACAAGTTGGTGACGGCCGTTTGCATAAGCAGCAACAATTCGTCTCGTTCTCCTGCCAGAAGGGAAAATTGTCGGTTTGCTTCTATCCATTTCGTTTCTGCCTCTTTCCATCTTGCTTCATAATGAGCTGCATGGAGTTCTAAATGCAATCGTTCCTTTTCATATTCCTCTTTTGCTATTCGGTATTGTTCGCTTGCCCTTATGACGGCCTTATAATAATCGGTTTGTTCTTTTTGTAATTGGAGTTTACTGTTAAGTTTTTCTAATTGAGCCTTGTATTTGGCAATTTCGGATTTATAATGAATCAACTTCTGTTCTAACTGCAAGAAATTTTGCTGGCTGTTTTTTGTTCTATTCATTATATCGCCTCCCGGTTTCTTTTCGGAGAGTGTACTATATAAATATGTATGTATCGTCAAATGAATCATTCAAAAAAATAAAAGGGGAAGATCCCCCTTTTACAAATACATTAATCATCGAAGTCATAGTCATAGTCATCGCTAGGAAAAAGTTCCGGACATTGTGGTGGAACTTGGACTGCGGAACAGGCAAAAGTAGAGGGCAATTCTCGGCGTGGTTTACAAAATCTTCCTTCTACTTCAAGCTTTACTTCCGCTTCCATTTGGATATCAAGGCACAACAAGATGGAAATATCCAATTGGCTGAACGTTGAGTTTTCACAAATCAAGTTGGCTTCACATTCAAAGAAGGAGACATGGCTCGCTAATGTAGTGCCTTCAGGTGCGCAGAGCAGGAAGGTTTGGACTGTAGCAAATGGGATGGCATCTGAAACGCAAGTGACATTCCCTTGCAAATCAGAAACTGTAACGACAATATAACCTCTGATCAGCACTTTTACTTTTTGAAGCGTTATTTTTCCATCTCTTGGAAGATGAACAACAACGGACTGGCGGCCTTGCGGTTGAATGATTTCTGTAACGGATACAGAATTTGGTGAATTTGGATCAACTGGATTCCCAAGGCTGTCAGCTAAATAACAACTGACATTTATTGGTCCCTCATCAAACAATCTGCACGGATCTTCAGCAGTGCCTGTAACTCCTTCGCAATCAAAACCAACGGAAGTTAAATCTCTGAAGCTTAAAAGCGGAAGATCGATTTGGCGGCTTACCCAGTCGTAAACTTTCGGAACGCGAATACATAATCTCTCTGTATCATGTCCCAAATGGTTCATGGTGTTACCTCCTAATAATTCTATATTTCCAAACCTTTCGTAGGTGTCGGACTACTGTATATTATGTGGAATATGGTTAAATGTGCAGTGACAAGAGCGGAATTTTTTTCAGGAATAAGAACTTTTGTGGGCATTCGTCACATTTTTATCGAAGAATACATACATATACAATAAGAGCAATTTTAAAGGGTGGTTATATTGGCGCAAATTAATAAAGAGTTTTTAGAACGTCTAAGAGCAGAATTGTCTTTTTATAAGGAAAAGGCAAAGCAATCGACGCAATTGGAAGTTTCATTGCAGGAAAAAGAACGGGAACTGGAAAAAGTGCTGAAAGAAAATCAGGCTTTGAAAGAAGAAACGAAAAAATATCATCAACAGTCCAAACCGGAAGAGGAAGAAGATCGAAAAAAACTTTTGAAAAAGATTCAAGCACTTGAAAAAAAGCTGGAAGAAATAAACAAAAAAAATAAAGGGAACAATGTTTCAGAAGAGAAAAGAGTTGAAAAGAGGAAGGAAGACTGGTTTTTCCGCAATTTGCAAGAAGCCAATGCCATTGATGGAAAAGTTGAACCTCAAGCATGGAAGGAGTACATTTTACCTGAAAGACGGAAAAAGCACCATAAAAATTATCATTTTTTAAAGATGGACGATTCAATGAAAAAAGAATAATGCCAACACCATAAAACCTTATTCTACATATAGATAGAATAAGGTTTTTATTTTTATGATAGAGAGGAGCGCATCTATTAATGAAAAAAGTGAAAGTGTATTCAGGATCTTTGCCAAAGAAAAAAACGGCAAAGCTAAAGAAGAGACAAAAGAATATTCATGGTGAGGCAAAAGTTTATAGTGCAGCCAGTTCCGGAGGGTGCGGCTGCGGAAAAAAACGGAGCAAATAGCGGTGAAAATGAACCGGTTTGAAAAGGAAATAACAAAATGGGTTGAACAATTGTACCGAGAGCGTACCGAAACACATGCAGGTTGGATGATAAAGAAGGAAAATGAGCTTGAACATCTCGACCAGTCCACAGAAAAATTTGAACTTGAAATGGAAAACAGCGCAAAACAAATGGAAAAGTGGCTGGAAAAAAGGGATACAATCATCACAAGAATTTTCTTGAAAAATTTTTTTGAATGAGATCCGTTTTGCGTTGTTGAGAAAGTCCTCACTGGCGTAGAATGTATTTGTTATTATACTGCAAAAATTCCGCATTCGCCCACTGTGTACGTCCACTCCAAGTTACTGATTCATTCATACAGTATAGTAATGTTGGAAAGAGGAGGTGCATAGATATGGGCTTCGGATATTACGGATACGGCTATCCTTATGGCGGCGGATATCACAGAAGCAACTTTGTGCTCATTGTCGTGTTGTTCATCTTGTTAATCATTGTTGGTTGTTCTTTTATTAGATACTAAACCAACAGACAAGTTTTAAAATAAGGTGAGGGCTAGCTTTGGATGGAAAAAGTCCGCCTTTTTTGGCAAGGCGGACTCTTGTTTTCTTATCATCACGGAAGCCGAATTGGTTTCATATAAATATGGAGCAAAGTTTGATTTGCAGCAGGAAATATTCACTTTTAAGGAGGTTTTTTGAAATAGGATGGATAATCATCTCTTCAAAAGCATTGAGAAAAAAACAGGTGTCAATATGAAAGACGTTTTTGAATTAGCCAACTCTTTGCAACATGCCAATTTTCAAGATGAAGTGACAGTTCGAAATGTAATCAAGCGTGTGGCACAGCTTGCCAACCGTTCAGTGCCAAAAGAGCTGGAAAATAAAATAGTGCACGCAATTGTGAACGGAAAGGAACGAATGGACTTTAACACGATCGCCAATATGCTTGACAACAAAAAAAAGTAAAGCTACTATCAGCGGGTCTTCCTTTCCCGCTGTACTTTTATCCTGTAAAGGTCCATGTTAGAAAACGGCCATATTCTTTTTTCCTGTCCTCAAGCAACATTTGATGAACATCCAACCATTGAACAAGAATTTTAACGAACATTTAGGAAAAATGGAATAAAAATGTTCCAGCTATCATTTCTAAAATGGTTTTTATGGTATTTCCAAGTTATAAGAGGAGAACTAATATTTCTGAACATGCAGCCCCTCATGCTGATGCCATTCAGCGTAAAAAATCTCTTCAAATGTTTCCGCACTATGTGCAAGCAGTTGTTCCTTAAGCCATTTTTCATCAAACCCGGCTTCTTTGACATTTTCCCATACAACTTCGCCGTCAATGATAAATGTATATGGCAAAGTGGATGGCTGCGATATGACATTTAAATCTTGCCTCGTCGGCAAGACATATGGCGATTTTTTTAAGATGCTGATCGTTCCATCAGTTTCAAGAATGGCGTATTCTACTTCTCTAATGGAGAAGGCGCCTTTTGATCTTAACAAATGTTGAAGCTGATTCATATCGAGCTTATTTTTTTTCATCTCCTCCCGCAATATTTCCCCTTTATAGATGATCATTGTCGGCGCTCCCTCCAACGCTGCCCGGGATCTTCTCCATTTTTGGGTGGTTATTTCAAATGCATAAATCATGATTCCCCAAAGAACAACAGAAAAAATAATTTTTTCAATCCCCATATGCTCATCATAAACGGCATTGCCCACTAATTCTCCCAAGACAAGAGCAGAGATAAAATCGAACGTCGTGATTTGGGTGATTTGTGTTTTGCCGAGGATTTTCGTTAAAAGAAAGAGGGCAAAAAATCCGAAAATCAGTTCAATGGCAATTGTTAAAAAATCCATTTCCATCACCTATCTAATGATCGGTAAGTTTAGGTTGCCCAAATCGGATCAAAACATGTAAAAAAGAGTTCGATCCGAACGAACCCTTTTTCATGGAAATGGATTTAAAAAGAAACCGCTAATCAATTGTTTTAACCATGCTGACGTGCGGAATTCCCGCATCCATAAAAATGTCAGAAACAGTTTTATATCCAGCTTTTTTATAAAAATTTTCCGCATGAGTCTGCGCGTTTAGTTTCACTTTTTTTACATTTTTCGTGCGAGCAAGATTTTCCAAAGCGTCTAAAATGATTTTACCCGCCCCTCTTCCGCGGTATTCAGGAAGGATGCAAATTCTTTCTAATTTTCCGGCATTATCGACAATACGGAGGCGACCCGTTCCAATTGGTTTTGTTTCATCATATAGGACGATATGATCGGCCTTATCGTCGTGCTCATCCATTTCTAGTTCTTCCGGAACCTTTTGCTCTTCGACAAACACTTTTTTCCGCACATAGAATGCGTCATTTAATTGTTTCTCATTTGCTGCTTTTACCGCTTTCATCAAATGGTCTCCGCCCCCAGCCGGAATGTTTCGTAAACTGTCCATGATCCGTTATCCAATTGATATAAAAGATGAAATCTGTCAATGGTTTCTTCATGTTGAATATTAAGCATTCTTAATCTTCCGAATACATCAGAATGCTCAATATCAGACAATTTTTGGCCGATCGTAATATGCGGAACAAAAGGATATTCCGGATTCTCCTGCAAAGCGCCTTGATGAAGAAGTTCATAAAGCTTCTTTAATTCAGGTGTAGGTTCCACTTTTAAATAAATGACATTATTGGCAGGGGCAAAAGAACTAAATTTATAAACGGAAAGCTTAAAAGGTTCTACTTGCTGGGCGATTTTTCTAAGTTCTAGCGCTATAACTTGAATTCGCTTTTCATCCGCTTCAAAAGGCGCTTTTAGTGTCAGATGGGGCGGGACTAAAGCATAATGCGGATCGTACCGCTTCCTATAGGAATTGGCGATATCTTGCAGTTTCTTTGAAGGAAATAACACAATTCCGTACTTCATTTTTCATTACCTCCCTAGCTCTGTATAGGTATTCTTATTATAACAAGTCGAAGAATGATTTTTCATGATGAAGAAAACATTTTTTTTAATATTTTTTTTAGAAGAGGCTGCCAGTATGTCCATCGGTGATCGCCGTTAAATTCTTCATAGATGCATTCAAAACCTTTATGAACCATTTGTTCGTGGAGTTGTCGATTGGGAGCCAAAAAATCTTTTATCTTTCCATCCGTTGTTTTGACGGCGGTCTCGTTTTTTCCAATTTGATGATAAATTGAAAGTAAAGACGGATCATGAAAAGATGAGACGGCTTCTATTATTTTGTCATCGACATATGGCGATTGCATAATGACTTTTCCGAAAGTATGCGGGTATTGAAGCGCTGTCATGAGTGAAACGGCAGCGCCTAAAGAATCGCCGATTAAAGCCCGCGATCTTCCGACAGACAATACGGGATAGCGTTCCTCAATAAACGGAACTAACTCATGTGCCAAAAATCGGATGTAGGATAAAAACTGTTTTCCGTCCGGATGGTATTTTTGTCTGCGGTCATTCACATCCTTATATGGGATTCCCACAACGATAAAGTTTTCAATCGCCTGCTCTGCAACCAGCTCTTCTATAAATCGCGCGATTCTGCCAAACTTGAAATAGTCATTTCCGTCTTGAGCAATCAATAGTTGATGATGATGGAGCGGAGAAAAAGCAGTCGGCAGATAAATGAGAACTGTCATTTCCTCGTCGAGTTCCCGGCTAAAGAAAATTTTTTCTTGAATGGGTGCCACTTTTAATGTCATGAAAAATCCTCCACTTACTATCTTGTGTCAATTTCCAATTATTTTATCACTTTTTAAAAAAAGACGCCAATAAGGCAAAATGGTTTCGTTTCTGTCAAGATTCTTGGCAGATATTTTTTATTTGAAAACATGTAAATAAATGTAACATGATCCAACTATTACTTGATTTAAGTTATATAATATAACAAAAAAAGGGAGGAAAAGTGATGGGGAAAGTTTATATTGTAGGAGCTGGTCCGGGGGATCCGGAGCTGCTGACAGTGAAAGGGCTAAAGTGTATCCAACTGGCTGATGTTATCTTGTACGACCGTTTAGTCAATCCTGTGCTATTGAGTGAAGCAAAAACAGGAGCTAAGCTTGTTTTTTGTGGGAAAAATCCGGGCTGTCACTCCATCCATCAAAGGGAAATTAATCAATTGCTTGTCCAATATGCGGGGAAAGGAAAAGTGGTAACCCGTTTGAAAGGCGGCGATCCGTTTATATTTGGCAGAGGCGCGGAAGAAGCCGAATTTTTAAAAAAACATCAAATAGAATTTGAAATCGTCCCTGGGATCACCTCTGGAATTGCAGCGCCGGCTTATGCAGGCATTCCGTTAACACATCGCGATTATGGTTCAACCGTAGCATTTGTTCCTGGCCATTTATGCAAGGAAAGAGAGTTAAACTGGGTACATATAAGCCAGATGGATACGATAGTCGTTTATATGGGAATTTCCCGCATTCAAGCCATTCAAAATCAACTTCTAAAAAATGGACGGCTGCCGCAGACCCCTGTCGCAGTTATTCATAATGGAACAACAAGTGGACAAAAGACAACAATATGTGAATTAGAAAATATAACAGCTGTGGTTGAAAGAGAAAAAATTAAAAATCCAAGCATTATTGTTATTGGCAATGTTGTTCATATGCACTCTTCTATTTCATGGTTCGGAAAATTAAATGGCTCTCCTTTTGTTCTTGATTAAAAATTATGTTAATTTTTGTTACATAAAAAATGTATAAAAAACACATCTTTATATAATTAGTACTATAAACCAAAAATTAAGTGTTTCATCCATAACGTTGGATATCTGATGGGAGGATTTTTTACATGAAAAAAAAGAGACTCGTTTTAATCGGAAACGGGATGGCAGGCGTTCGAACAATGGAAGAAATTTTAAAAATTGATCGTGATTTATTCGATATTACCATTTTCGGCAGTGAACCGCATCCAAATTATAATCGCATTGCTTTATCGACTGTATTGCAAGGGAATACATCAATTAACGATATTATATTGAATGATTGGGAATGGTACAAAAACAATGGTATTCATCTTTTTGTAGGAGAAACCGTCATCAAGATAGATAAAAATCAAAAAGTTGTCCAAACGGATAAGGGGCGGACTGTTCAATACGATAAATTAATCATTGCCACAGGTTCAAAACCTTTTATTCTCCAAATACCTGGGGCGGATAAGAAGGGAGTTACCGCATTTCGCGATATTCAAGATTGTGAACGGATGATAGAGTTTGCCAAAAAATATAAAAAGGCTGCAGTCATTGGCGGGGGGTTGCTCGGTTTAGAGGCTGCAAGAGGTCTGTTAAATTTAGGAATGGAAGTCAATGTCATTCACATTTATAAATATTTAATGGAACGTCAGCTCGATTCAACAGCTTCAAGCATGCTTCAAAGTGAATTGGAAAAACAAGGGATGAATTTTCTGCTTGAGAAAGAAACAGCTGAAATAATCGGTGATGATCATGTGAAGGGAATTCGTTTTAAAGATGGAACGGAAATCGAAGCGGATCTTGTTGTCATGGCGGTAGGAATTCGACCGAACGTTCAACTGGCGAAGGAAAGCGGCATCTATGTGAATCGGGGCATTGTCGTGAACGATTACTTGGAGACGAATGTTCCCAACATTTATGCTGTAGGAGAGTGTGCAGAACATCGTGGCATTGTTTACGGACTTGTGGCGCCGCTTTATGAGCAGGGGAAAGTGTTGGCAGAAACGGTTTGCGGTATAAAAGGAAGCCCTTATAAAGGATCAGTTGTTTCCACCCAATTAAAAGTTTCTGGAGTGGATGTATTTTCTGCAGGAGAATTTATGGAACAAAAAGGTGCGAACTCCATAAAAATCTATGATGAGTTTCGAGGCATCTATAAAAAAGTGGTATTGCGTAATGAAAGAATTATCGGTGCTGTACTGTTCGGCGAAACGAGCGAAGGCAGGAAACTATTAAATAAAATTAACCAAAAAGAGAAAATATCTGAAACATTTCAAGTATCCCTGTTTCAAACAAACACGGCCAACAACTGTGGTATGATTGCTGCTGAAATGGCTGACAACGAAATTGTTTGCGGCTGCAATGGAGTTACAAAAGGGGCGATTTGCAAGGCAATTGTAGAAGGAGGTTTAAAATCGGTAGAAGAAGTGCGGAACAGTACAAATGCATCCCGTTCATGCGGCGGCTGCAAAAGTCTTGTTACAGAGCTGTTAGAATATACGCTTGGCGAAGAATTTGATCTATATACGATGAAAGAAACGATCTGCAGCTGCACGACATTAAGCCGAGATGAAGTGATTGCTGAAATTAAAGAGAAAAAATTAAAAAATATCAAAGAAGTGATGAATGTTCTCGGATGGAAAAATCCTGAAGGATGTTCGAAATGCCGACCGGCTTTGAACTATTATTTAGGCATGCTGTACCCATCTGAATACGAAGACGAAGCCGAATCACGCTTTGTGAATGAGCGTTTGCACGCCAACATCCAAAATAATGGAACATATTCGGTCGTTCCAAGAATGTATGGCGGTGTTACGACGGCAGAACAATTAAGGAAAATTGCCGATGTGGCTGAAAAATTTCACGTTCCAATGATCAAATTAACAGGTGGGCAAAGAATTGACTTATTAGGAGTGAAAAAAGACGACTTGCCGAAAGTTTGGGCTGAATTGGGCATGCCATCCGGATATGCATACGGCAAGGCGCTGCGAACTGTTAAAACGTGTGTAGGCAAACAATTTTGCCGTTTTGGGACACAAGATTCTACAAAGCTGGGCATTGAATTAGAAAAGAAATTCGAGCGGCTGAATACACCTCATAAAGTAAAAATGGCCGTCTCTGCATGTCCGCGAAATTGTGCTGAATCTGGAATTAAAGATATTGGAATTGTTGGTGTTGATGGCGGATGGGAAATGTATGTCGGCGGAAATGGAGGAACCCATTTACGGGCTGGAGATTTGCTGTGCAAAGTAAAAAGCGATGAAGAAGTAATAGAAATGGCAGCTGCTTTTTTGCAATATTATCGGGAAACGGCCCAATATTTAGAAAGAACATCTAAGTGGGTGGAAAGAATGGGTCTTGAGCATATTCGCGAAGTCATATTTGATCCGGATAACCGCAAACAATTGATAGATCGTATTGAAGAAACATTAGCTGCAACGAAAGATCCTTGGGAAGAAATTGTAAAAGACAAAGAAAAACAACAAAAATTGTTTGGGGATTTGCTAGCAAAAGTTCCGGTAAATGGATAGGAGGAATGAAGATGTCAAAAATTGAGATCAGCTCAGTTGAACAGCTGCCTGAAAAATTAGGGAAATGCGTGAAAGTCAGGGACATGGAATTAGCTCTTTTTCGGTCATCAAGCGGCCAAATATATGCATTGGAAAATCGCTGTCCGCATAAAGGAGGGGATCTTTCGCAAGGGATCGTGAGTGGAGAGTTTGTCTTTTGTCCGCTCCATGATTGGAAAATATGTATGAAAGATGGAAAAGTTCAAGAACCTGACCACGGATGTGTAAAGACATACAAAGTGGAAATGAATGATGATAAGCTATTTATCCTATTATAGATTAAGGTGAAAGCTGATGGCGAAAAATCTTTTAAACTATTTTCGAATGAAAGAGCAGGAATGTTCTTCAGAAAAACTGTTTGATGCCCAATGCCCCTTTTGCAGTGTTCAATGCACGATGAAGCTGAGTGAACAAAGAATCGTGGAACGGAGCATCTACAAAGTCATTTCGAAAGACAATCCAACTTCGAACGGCGGTCTTTGCATTAAAGGACTGAATGCCCATCAACACGCCATCCATCCTGATCGGCTAAAGTTTCCGCTTCGCAAAGTAAACGGCAAATTTGAACCGATTAGATGGGAAGAGGCCATTGAGTTTATTAAAGAAAATTTTAAGAATATTCAAAAAGAAAGTGGCTATCACTCAGTGGGTGTATATGGCGGCGGGTCATTGACAAATGAGGAAGCGTATTTGCTTGGGAAATTTGCGCGTGTTGCCTTAAAGACGAGATACATTGACTATAATGGAAGATATTGTATGTCATCTGCTGCTAGCGCCATGAATGACGCTTTCGGGCTTGACCGCGGATTGACAAATAAATTGTCAGAAATTCCTTTTGCCCGCTGCATTATATTGGCAGGTGCGAACGTGGCGGAGTGCCAGCCGACCATCATACCATATTTCCAGATGGCAAAGAATAATGGTTGTTATATTATCGTTATAGATCCTCGGGAAACAGGGACCTCCCGGTTGGCGGACTTGCATATCAAAATTAAACCGGGGACTGATGCTGTATTTGTTAATGGCTTGTTAAAGGTGATTTTTGATGAAGGATATATCGATGAAACGTTTGTCAAAGAGAGAACGAAAGGTTTTGAAGAACTAAAAAACCATATTGCGCAAATTGATTTGGAGGTTGTGGCAAACGTAACAGGAATTCCAGCCAATCTTATTCATTTAACTGCTATACAATTTGCCAGTTCCCCGACTGGCATGGTGTTTACGGCTAGAGGAGTAGAACAGCAGACAGACGGTTATTTGACTGTCCGCAATTGGATAAATGTTGTTTTAGTGACGGGGAAAATAGGCAAGATAGGCTCTGGCTACGGTGCGATCACCGGCCAGGGGAACGGACAAGGGGGACGCGAGCATGGTCAAAAAGCTGATCAGCTACCTGGATACAGGCAAATCGAAAATCCAGAGCATCGAAAATATATTGCGTCCGTTTGGGGGATCTCCGAATACGAACTCCCCCTCAAAGGAGTTTCCGCCTATGAAATGATGCAAAAAATTGATAAACAAGAGATAACAGGGCTGTTTGTAATGGGCTCAAATCCTGTTCTCTCTAGTCCGAATGCACAATTTGTTATTAAAGCTTTGCAAAAATTAAAATTTCTCGTTGTGGTGGATTTCTTTCTTTCAGAAACAGCTGAAATGGCCGATTTAGTCTTGCCGTCGACAACCTATCTGGAAGATGAAGGAACGATGACGAATCTGGAAGGGCGTGTCACATGGAGGCCGGGAACGAGAAAACCTCCCGGTGAAGCAAAACATGATTGGAAAATTTTATGTGACATTGCGGAGGCGCTTGGAAGAGGAGAATATTTCCGCTATTCTTCCGCAAAGGAAATTTTTGATGAACTGCGAATTGCCAGTCGCGGCGGAAAAGCAGATTACTATGGCATCACATATGAACGCCTAAAAAAAGAACGTGTATATTGGCCATGCCCATCCGAAGATCATCCGGGTACTGGCAGGTTATTTGAACAGTCGTTTGCCCATGAGGATGGGAAAGCTCGGCTTATGGTGGTTGAACGTCAAGGAGAAAAGGTTGAAACTTCAAAGAAATATCCCCTTTACGTCACAACGGGACGAGTGATGCCGCATTATCTGAGCGGAACCCAGACTAGAAGAAGTTCCGCACTCATCTCCCGACAGATTGAACCGTATGTGGAAATTCATCCGAAAACAGCAAAAAGATTGAAAATTGAAAACAACTCGTTAGTCCTATTGGAAACAGAGCGTGGAGCAGCCATCGTCAGAAGTAAATATACCGATAAAATCCGTGAGGATACAATGTTTGTTCCTTTTCATTGGGGCGGTGAACAAAACATTAACCGGATAACAAATGATGAGTTAGACCCTTTTTGTAAAATGCCCGGATTTAAATTGTCTGTAGCAAACATTAAACCGCTGGTAAACTTGGATAAAAATTAACTAAAATGGCGGAAAGAGGGGAACAGGTAGATGAATAAAAGAGGATTTTTTCAAAGCGGCCATACTCCTACTCTGTTTAGCGCCTTTTTATATTTCGATATCAGTTTTATGGTATGGGTATTATTAGGGCCGCTGGCTGTCATTATTTCGGAGGATTTCCAATTGAATGCTGCGCAGGCAGCCAATCTTGTGGCGCTGCCGACTTTAGGAGGATCGATTTTAAGGCTTGTACTAGGTACATTGTCCGATATGATTGGGCCGAAAAAAACCGGACAAATAGGAATGATCGTTACATTTATTCCACTCCTTTATGGCTGGCTGTTTGTTAATAGTTTAACAGAATTATATATTATCGCTTTGCTGCTAGGCGTAGCTGGGGCAAGTTTTGCTGCAGCGCTTCCGCTGGCTAGCCAATGGTACCCTCCGCAATATCAAGGGTTGGCAATGGGGATTGCCGGAGCTGGAAATAGCGGTACTGTTTTCACTACTTTGTTTGCAAATCGGATTGCACAATATTTTGGTGATTGGAGCGTTGTCTTCGGGTTGGCTATGATACCGGTAATGATTACGTTCATTGCGTACAGCCTATTGGCAAAAGACAAACCGAATCGGCCGACTCCAAAAAAACGTTCGGACTATAGAAACGTATTGAAAGAGCGGGATACGTGGGTTTTTTGCTTCTTTTATAGTGTCACGTTTGGCGGTTTTGTTGGCTTATCCACCTATTTAACAATCTTTTTTAACAACCAGTATGGTCTTGATCCAGTGAAAGCAGGTGATTTTGCGGCTATATGTGTTGTTGCCGGAAGTTTTTTTCGGCCGGTAGGAGGCTGGTTGGCTGACAAATTAGGCGGCATTCGCATGCTTATATTTCTATTCAGTGTGGTTTGTGTCATGTTGGCCTTTATGTCAACACTTCCAAGTTTAACACTTGCTACAGTATTGCTATTTGTAGTTATGATGTGTTTAGGGATGGGAAATGGTTCAGTCTTTCAGCTTGTTCCGCAAAGATTTTCAAAAGAAATCGGCATTGTCACAGGGATCGTTGGGGCGGCGGGGGGAATTGGCGGATTTATATTGCCAAAAATTTTAGGCAATTTAAAATTGCTTACTGGATCTTTTTCTGCCGGATTTTTCATTTTAAGCGGAATTGCTTTTTTGGCAGTGATATTAATTTCGATTATACAAGTTCAGTGGAAGAAAACATGGATTTCCGAAGGCGGCAAAGCAAAAGTGGAAAGTTAGAATCGGTTCACTTTTAAAACTGTTTGCTGTTGCATGTTTTTTGAAAATGTTGGAAAGTATTTTTATTTTCCAATGATTCACTGGCGTTAAAATACTGGTTGAAGCAATAGAGCCAACATCATCCATTGTTTGGTTTAGGAAACCGAGACGTCAATTGATCTTCCAAAGTAAATTTCATCACCGATGAAAAGGTTTGCCGCTCTTTCAGCAAAAACAATTGTTCGATCCCTTTTAATGTGCGGCAGTTTTTTTCATGCAGGTTCTCCATTGAATTATGTTTTGCATGGCTGTGATGCTATAATGGAGAACTTTTTTCTTTCGTTTGCTTGACCTCTTGATCAAGAAAATGGCAATGCCATCATCTTGATCAAGAGGTTGTTTTTTTCTGCATCCCTGTTTCTCATCAAAATAGTTGACAAAAAGAAAAATGAATATATAATGAAATCTATTAAATCCGATAAGACATGTAAGAATGATAAAAGTGGAGTGAAATAGATTGTCCGTTCAAATCGTGCAAATCTCAAAAAAATTCCATCATCATGGTACAGACCAGACAGTGCTGGATCAAATCAACGTTACAGTGAATAAAGGAGAATTCATCTCGATTCTCGGGCCTTCTGGTTGTGGAAAATCAACCCTATTATCGATTGTGGCCGGTTTAACAAAACCATCATCAGGAAAAGTTTTGATGAATGGTGACGAAGTAAAAGGACCCGGGAGCGACAGGGGAGTTGTCTTCCAGCAAGCTGCACTTTTTCCGTGGTTATCTGTTGAGGAAAATGTCATGTTTCCATTAATAAAAAAAATGACAAAAGAAGAGGCGAGAAGACGGGCGCAGCAGTTTTTATCAATGGTGCAGCTCAGCCAATACGGAAAGCACTCGCCGCACGAGCTGTCTGGAGGGATGCAGCAGCGAGTGTCGATCGCAAGGGCGCTGGCGATGGATCCAGAAGTGCTGTTAATGGATGAGCCGTTTGGAGCGCTCGATGAGCAAACGAGATCAAGGCTTCACGAAGTTCTTGAAAAAATATGGATGGAGACTAAAAAAACTATTTTGTTTGTGACCCACAGCATACAAGAGTCGCTGAAATTATCTGACCGGATTCTTGTCATGGGGACAAGGCCTGGCAGAATCATTGATGAAATCAAAGTAGATTTTCCAAGGCCGCGTGAACAATTTCGGAAAGAGCTGGCGGAATACGAAGAACGGATTCAAAAACTGCTCAAAACTGAAATAGATAAAGTCGTGAAAGAGGAAGAGAACTATGCAGCAAATCGTTAAACGAATCATCTTTTTTGCAGCGCTGCTTGGCGTATGGGAAGCGATCGTCAAATTATTAGGAATCAAGCCGGTTGTTTTTCCAGCTCCGAGCAATATTTTTCAAGCGCTTTGGAAAGGTTTTGCCGATTTGACGCTTGTTTATGATTTGCTTGCCAGCTTTGAACGGCTCATCATTGGTCTTGCCATCGCCCTTCTTCTGGGGACTTTGCTTGGGGTTATCTTGGCTGGATCAAAAACCATTGATGATACAGTCGGATCGCTTATTTTAGCATTGCAAAGCGTGCCGAGCATTGTTTGGCTTCCGCTTGCGATTATTTGGTTCGGCTTAAACGAGAAAGCCATCATTTTTATTGTTGTTCTCGGCGGAACATTGGTCATGACGTTAAACATGAGAACTGGGATTAAAAGCGTCCCGCCGATTTATATCAAAGCGGCGAGAACAATGGATTACAACGGGTTTTCATTATTTGCCAAAGTTATTTTCCCGGCAGCCATCCCCCACGCTGTAACAGGCGCCAGGCTGGCTTGGGCGTTTGCGTGGAGAGGACTGATGGGAAGCGAACTGCTGAGCACTGGACCTGGTTTGGGCTACACGCTAAAATTTGCTTCTGATTTTGGCGATATGGCTCTTGTTATCGGCATTATCTTTATCATTGCCTTAATTGGAATTTTTGTTGATTTAGTGTTTTTCAGTAGAATTGAAAAAAAGGTTTTGAAAAAATGGGGATTGCAAGAACAATAAGCAATTTTACGACAGAAGGAAAGGGGAAAAACATATGCACAGAAAAGGTTTGTTGCTAACATTGATCTCCATTGTCATTATTGGCGTTTTATCTGCCTGCGGAGCAAATCAAGCAGGAACAGGGGAAAAAACGAAAGTCACAATCGGTTATTTTCCGAACATTGATCACGTTCCGGCAATGATAGCGAAAGAAAAGGGCTACTATCAAGAGGAGCTTGGCGATCAGGTAAAAATCGAATATAAAACATTTCCGGACGGCGGTGCGTTTATGACAGCCCTTAAAACGGGCGAAATTGATGCCGGTCTCGTAGGGCCAGGACCGGTTATGAATAACTTTTCGAACGGTGCGGATGTCAAAATCATCGCCGGTGCATCATCAGGAGGAACTGTTGTTGTCGCAGGCCAAAAAAGCGGTATTCAAACGTTGAAAGATATTGAAAACAAGACGTTTATCACTCCAGGGGTCGGATGCACACATGATGTTCAATTTGAAACATATTTGCAAGATTACAATATGGCTTCATCCAGAATTGGCGGAACTTTGAAGCACACAACCGGAAATCCGGCCCAATACCAAGCATTTTTTGAAGCAGGAAAAGTGGATTTGGCTGCGGTGCCTGAACCTTGGGCTTCATTGTTGATCAAAAACGGCGCCAAAGTGATCGTCGATACGAAAGACATTGCCTTTGGCACAACGCTGCCGAACACCGTTTTAGTCACTACCAACAAGTTCATTAAGGAACATAAAGAACTTGTACAAGATATTGTTAATGCACATAAAAAAGCGATCGACTTTATCAATCAGCATCCAAACGAAGCGCGCGATATCGCCATCAAGTCCATTAAAGAAACAACAAACCAGCAGCTTGATCCAAACATTATCGACAGCGCATGGAAACGCGTCCACTATACAACGGAAGTAGATGGAAAAGTTCTTCAAGAATTCGCCGACTCTTCTTATCAATTAAAATTTTTGAAAGAAAGACCTGACTTGACAGGTCTTGTCGATGATACGTTTTTGAATTAAAAATTTCTTGTGTTTTTTTAAAATTTCATGTAAATTTAATTTATATGAAAATATCCAAAAACTTCATAACGTCAATTCTTATCGAGAGAGGTGGAGGGAACTGGCCCTAGGAAGCCTCAGCAACCGGTGCAAGGTCTGGCGGCATGGTTATTCTTGCACCAAGGTGCTAAATCCAGCAAGCATATTGCCGTTTGTCATGCTTGGAAGATAAGAAGGAGCTTACAAATAAACGTCTTCTTCTTATGAGGAAGGCGTTTTATTTTTGTAGCCTCCTACATAGAGACAAACGGGCGAATTTTTAGAAAGAATAGGAGGAAAAAAGATGGCAAAGAATCGGATAGATACGATTTTAGCCCAATTGGGAAACCGGAGTGAAACGGTTACGGGAGCTGTTAGTGCGCCCATTTATTTATCGACGGCGTACCGCCATGCGGGGATTGGCGAATCCACTGGATACGACTACACAAGGACAAAAAATCCGACACGGCTTATTGTCGAGGAGGCGATCGCCGCATTGGAAGGAGCCGATCAAGGATTTGCTTTCTCTTCCGGAATGGCGGCGATTCAAACAATTATGGCCCTTTTTAAAAGCGGCGATGAACTTATAGTTTCAAAAGATTTATATGGAGGAACTTACCGATTGTTCGAGGAAGAGTGGCGCAAGTACGGCCTTGTTTTTCATTATGATGATTTTACATCTGAAGCAGAAACGGTATCGCTGATCAACGAAAATACGAAAGCGATCTTCTTGGAAACGCCGACGAACCCGCTCATGCAGGAAACATCTATTTCAGCTCTCAGCGAAATCGCGCGCAAGCACGACTTGCTGCTAATTGTGGATAATACGTTTTATACGCCCGTATTGCAGCGTCCGATTGAAGAGGGAGCTGATATTGTCATTCATAGTGCGACAAAATATTTAGGTGGACACAATGATGTGTTGGCAGGCTTGGTCTGTGCGAAAGGCCAAGAGCTTTGTGAAAAATTGGCCGCACATCAAAACGCCATTGGCGCTGTATTGTCTCCTTTTGACTCTTGGCTTCTATTAAGGGGAATGAAAACATTATCGCTCAGAATGGCCAAACATCAGGAAAATGCAAGGGAATTGGCTCGATTTTTGGCGGAGCTTCCAGAAGTGGCCGACGTTTTATATCCGGGTAGAGGCGGAATGCTTTCCTTCCGCATTCAAAAAGAAGAATGGGTAAACCCGTTTTTAAAAAATTTACAGTTGATTTGTTTTGCAGAAAGTTTAGGCGGTGTCGAAAGTTTTATTACGTATCCTGCGACCCAAACCCATGCGGATATCCCGGAGGAAGTGCGCATTCAAAACGGCGTCTGCAACAGGCTTCTTCGCTTTTCGGTTGGGATTGAAGATGTCGAGGATTTAAAAGAAGATCTCAAACAAGCGTTAAAAGCGGCAGCGAAAGGGGATCGGTAAGATGAGCAATCAATGGAGTTTTCAAACAAAATTGCTGCACAATCACCATAAATACGATCCGGTTACAGGCGCTGTCAGTGTACCGATTCAGCATGCATCAACGTTTCATCAAAAAACTCTTGATCAATCACCTGAATTTGACTATAGCCGTTCCGGCAATCCGACAAGAAAAGCGTTAGAAGAAGCAATCGCCGAACTGGAGGGAGGCGCCAGAGGGTTTGCTTTTGCTTCAGGAATGGCCGCCATTTCAACAGCTTTTCTGCTACTGTCTTCGGGAGATCACGTTCTTGTCACTGAAGATGTGTACGGCGGAACATACCGGATTGTTGCCGATGTCTTATCCCGCTTCGGCATTGAATATACGTTTGTCGATATGACAGATCTTAATGAGGTGGAAGCCAATATTCGACCAAACACGAAAGTCATTTATATTGAAACGCCTTCCAATCCGTTATTGAAAATCACCGACATCCGTGCAGTTGTCAAACTTGCCAAAAAATACGGTTGTTTAACATTTGTCGACAACACGTTTATGACACCGGCTTTGCAGCGTCCATTGGATTTGGGGGCAGATGTCGTCTTGCACAGTGCAACAAAATTTCTTGCTGGACATAGCGACTGCTTAGCGGGATTGGCGGTTGTAAAGGATGAAAAGCTTGGTGAGGAGCTTTATAAGTTGCAAAACGCTTTTGGCGCTGTATTAGGGCCTCATGACTGCTGGCTTGTGCTGAGAGGATTGAAAACGCTCCAAGTTCGGCTTAATCAATCGACAGAAACAGCACTACAACTGGCAAAATTTTTGCAAAATCACTCTTCAGTGCGAAAAGTGTATTATCCCGGATTAGACGGCCATGCGGGGGCGGACATTCATCGAAAACAAAGCGGAGGTGCGGGTGCGGTTTTATCTTTTGAACTTAAAGACGAAAAAGCGGTGAAAACACTTGCATCCAACATTGAGCTCCCGGTGTTTGCCGTTAGCTTAGGGGCGGTAGAGTCCATCTTGTCCTATCCGGCGAAAATGTCCCACGCAGCAATGCCGAAAGAAGAAAGAGAAAAAAGAGGGATTACGGACGGATTGCTTCGCTTAAGCGTCGGTTTGGAAAGCTTTGAGGACTTGAGACGCGATTTGCAGCATGGACTGGACAAAATTCTTGCATAAGCAATGATTTTCATGAAAATCACTCATAAGAACAGGGGAAAGTCCCCTGTTTCTTTTTTTTTTTGTAAGGAAAATTGACAATTATTTGACATTATTTTATTTATTTGTGATATTATAGTTAATGTGTTATATAAAAAAGAATTTTTAAAGGGGGATGTTATGTATGAGCAAGAGGGGTAGCGGTTTGTTCTTTGCCATTCTCCTCGCTTTTGTGTTGATTCTATCTGCTTGTGGAAACAACAATAGCGGCGGAAATCAAGGCGGCGGGAGTGAAGGAGAAAAGAGCAGCGAAGGCGGAGACAATAAAACACTAAGCCTTTTGACTGGAGGAACGGGTGGTACATATTATCCGCTTGGCGGTTCGATGGCGCAAATTATTTCAGACGAGACAGATTATAATGCAAATGCCCAATCTTCTGGCGCTTCAGCTGAAAATATGCAAGCACTTAAAAACGGTGAAGCAGATATTGCCTTCTCGCAAACTGACATTGCGTCATATGCATTAAACGGGGAGTTAATGTTTAAAGACAATAAAGTAGAAAATGTGAAAGCAATTGGAACACTTTATCCAGAAACTATCCAAATCATTACGACGAAGGACAGCGGAATCAATTCCGTTGAAGACCTGAAAGGAAAAACCGTTTCTGTCGGTGCTCCTGGTTCAGGAGTGAATGCCAACGCCCAGCAAATTTTGGAAATACACGGCTTAAGCTTTAACGATATCAAAGCCCAAAATCTGTCTTTTGATGAATCAACAGACGGCATTCAATCCGGCAGTATTGATGCAGCGTTTATCACAGCGGGAACACCGACAGCAGCAGTTGAATCTTTATCCGCACAAAAAGAAGTTAAAGTAATCCCGATTGCCGACGACAAGATTCAAGAATTAATGGAAAAATATCCTTACTATGCAGAGGATACAGTTCCAAAAGGCACTTATAAAATTTCTGAAGATGTGAAAACTGTTGCCGTAAAAGCAATGCTAGTTGTTCGTGATGACATGCCAGAAGATGATGTCTACGCCATCACAAAAGCGATTTTTGAGAATACGGATAAAATCACCCACGCAAAAGGCAAACTAATCAAGGCGGAGACGGCGCTTGACGGCATTGGCGATCTGCCGTTGCACCCCGGCGCTGAAAAATATTTTTCTGAAAAAGGAGTTCAAAAATAAAGTGCGACGATAGGCCGATTTGATCGGTCTATCCTTTTCATTTCTTTTTATTTGGTGGGGGTTTCATGAGGTCATGGCGGCAAGTGTTTATCATTGGTTTTCTCCTTCTCATCGCAACCATTGCCTTTTTGCTTTTCTTTCCTTTTACCGAAACCATCGCTTTTTATCAAGAAGATCGTGAAGAATTGTTGGCTTTTTTGCCTATCCAAGAAAACAACTCTTTTCAAATACAATACACCCATTCCATTCATCTGACCGATGTCGTGGAGACATATGAATTACGCAATAAGGAAATTGTGCAAACAGAGCTACAGTTTGAAAATTTTGCTATCGGCATGCCTTCCAATGTCGAAGGAAATGAAAAATTTGTAGAAAAAGATGGGAAATATTTGATTAAAAATATGAATCGGCGGTTTCCGTATATTGATTTGCGGGTTGGACTAGTTAGAGCAGATCACCGGGTCATTTATAAAGAAAACGTTTACAAGTTGTCGAATTATATTAGACCCGGTACATGGGTTAGAATAAAACCTGCTAAGCTGAGCTATTGGGAAAGGCTGAAAGGAGTTGAAATCAGTGAGCAAAGAAAAATTTGAAGTAATTTCGGAAGAAGAACAGCAAGCTTTAATTGAAAAATACGACCCTGAAGCGGGTACGAGAAAACTAAAAGGCGTTTTGGGAGGCATTGTTTTTGCCGGATTGTTGGCCTTCTCCCTGTTTCAGGTATATACAGCAATTTTCGGTGTTTTTACAGCACAAATCCAACGCTCCGTCCATCTTGGGTTTGCTTTAGCCTTAATCTTCCTGTTATTCCCAGCCAACCGCAAAAAGAAAAAGGAATATAAATTTCAAGTGGCGTGGTATGATATCGTTCTTGCGCTTTTGAGCGTTGTCGTGGGGGCGTATTGGCCGCTGTTTATTAACGATATTGTCATGAGAGTAGGGATGCTTACAGAAACGGATTTTTATATTGGCATCATCGCTATTTTGCTAGTTTTAGAGGCAACGCGCCGTGCAGTGGGTTTGCCGATCACCATCATCGCTCTTCTTTTTTTAGCGTACGCTTATTTCGGTCCTTATATGCCGGATTTCCTTCAACACAGCGGACTTAGTTTTGATCGGATTGTGCAAACGATGTTTTTTACGACGGAAGGAATACTCGGAACCCCGCTTGGAGTGTCATCAACCTTTATTTTCTTGTTCCTTCTTTTTGGGGCATTTTTAATTAAAACGGGTATCGGCCAATATTTCAATGATTTGGCTGTTGCGATTGCCGGGAGAAGGATTGGCGGACCGGCAAAAGTCGCTATTTTTTCCAGCGCTTTGCAAGGAACCATCAGCGGAAGTTCCGTTGCCAATGTTGTGACTTCTGGAGCTTTCACCATTCCTATGATGAAAAAACTCGGATATGACAAAGATTTTGCGGGAGCAGTGGAAGCTTCCTCCTCTACGGGTGGGCAGATTATGCCGCCGATCATGGGTGCAGCTGCGTTTTTAATGGTTGAATTTATTGGAAACGGCATTACGTATTGGGATATTGCCAAAGCATCTGCGATTCCGGCCATTCTTTATTTTACTGGAATTTGGATTATGACGCATTTCGAGGCAAAACGAATCGGATTAAAAGGGTTGTCGAAAAGCGACATGCCGGATATAAAAGATATTCTCAAAAAACTTCATTTGCTGACGCCTATTGTCGCCATTCTTATTTTGTTAATGTCTGGAGTGACGGTTACCCATGCTGCTCTTTATTCGATTTTAATTTCAATTGCTGCCGGATTCCTAAATCGGGAAAATAGAATGAAGTTGAAAGATATTATATTGGCCCTTGTTGATGGAGCCCGTACAGCATTGGGGGTTGCCGCAGCAACAGCGGCAGCCGGCATCATTGTCGGCGTTGTGACGAAAACAGGCCTCGGTTTAAAACTTGCCAACGGGCTGCTTGAACTTGCCGGAGGCTACCTTATTCCAACGCTCATGTTAACAATGGTTGCGTCGCTCATACTAGGGATGGGTTCACCGACAACGGCAAACTATGTGATTACCTCAACGATTGCTGCGCCAGCGATCATTATGTTGGGAGTTCCGGATCTTCCTGCTCATCTGTTTGTGTTTTATTTTGGAATTATTGCAGACATTACGCCGCCTGTTGCCCTTGCAGCTTTCGCGGCTGCCGGTGTTTCCGGCGGAGAGCCGATCAGGACGGGAATTATTTCATCCAAATTAGCGATTGCCGCTTTTATTATTCCTTATATTTTTGTTCTTTCGCCGCAAATGTTAATGATTGATACTAATTTTTGGGGCATTCTTTGGATCTCCTTTACGGCGATGTGCGGAATGATTGCTATTGGTGCGGGCATGATCGGTTTTTGGATGAGAAAAATGCATTGGATGGAGCGGATTGTTGCCGTTGCAGCAGGCGTATTGTTAATTTATCCAGAACATTTTTCAGATATTGCCGGTCTCGTCATTTTCATCGTGTTATTTGCGCTTCAATATATCTGGAAATACGGAACAGCACAGAATGTAAAGGGAGAAAGTGTATAATTTCACAAAGGGCTATTTCAAGGGCAAATGGAAAAAAAGCTGATGCTGAATCCAATGATGGGCGGGCATCAGCTTTTTGTATAACCGTTTCTTTTTCGCAAATATTGCTCTGTTCATGTTATGATAAAAACACAGTCATTTGTTAGCAAGGAGGCAACAGCAATGATCAAATTCTCAACCATAGGAACAAACTGGATAACAGAAGAATTTATCCGTGCGGCAAAAAACATTCCTGATTTTTCATTACATGCTGTATATTCCAGAACAGAAGAAAAAGCGAGGGAATTTGCTGAAAAAGTCGGGGCGAAGCTTGCTTTCTCAAACTTAGAGGAAATGGCAAATTGCGATGAAGTTGATGCGGTTTATATTGCCAGCCCTAATTCGTTTCATGCAGAACAAGCCATTTTTCTTATGAATCGTGGAAAGCATGTTCTATGCGAAAAACCAATGGCTTCCAATGCAAAAGAAGTGAAAGAAATGGCGGAAGCGGCCAGACAAAATAATGTCGTATTAATGGAAGCTATGAAAACGACTCTTTTGCCGAACTTCCAAGCCATTCGCAAACATTTGCATAAGATCGGCAAAATCCGCCGTTATTTTGCAAGCTATTGCCAATATTCCTCCCGCTATGATCAATATAAAAAAGGAATCGTTTTAAATGCATTCAATCCCGTTTTTTCCAACGGCTCGTTAATGGACATCGGCGTTTACTGCCTGTATCCGATGGTCGTTTTATTCGGGAAGCCAAGAAATGTGAAAGCGAATAGTTTGAAGTTGGAATCAGGCGTAGACGGCGAAGGCAGCATCCTAGTAGATTACGGGGAAATGGAAGCAGCCGTGATCTATTCCAAAATCACCAATTCGTACATACCATCTGAAATACAAGGGGAGGAAGGCAGCATGATCATTGATGCAATCCACACCCCGCAGAAAGTGGAAATACATTACCGCGATGGGCGGGTTGAGGATATCAGCGAAGAGCAGCCATTCCATCCAATGTATTATGAAGCGAAAGAATTTATCGATCTCATTCAAAATGGCCAACGGGAATCAGGGACCAATTCTATTGAGCATTCACTCATCACCATTGAGATCATGGAAGAAGCACGAAAACAAACCGGTATCATGTTTCCGGCTGATAAGTAGATTATCTGTAAAAAAAGCTGAAATAATACAGGTTATTCAGCTTTTTTTGTGATGAACCTCTATATTTGGAAATATTCAGTTTTTCATGTTGATAAAACTTTGTCAAGGAACATGATCGAAAGAGCGTTTAAAAAGAACCGAATCCTTGTTGTTTACGGAAACTTTATTCTAAAATCACGGAAGAAAACCCAGAAAAAATTATAATAGCAAAAAACTTCTAAAATAAAAATTGTTTATTTAGTAAAATAATTATAATTTTTATTATTTTTTTGGAATAAGCTCCCATTCAATTATTTACATTCCAGTATGAAGAATTTTGAGTTTTAATAAAAGGAGTTTATTTTTTCGGTTCTATGTCAAATGTTGGGGTGGTGACGTCGTGTCGCCACCCTTTTCCAATATGTACACCTATTCCTTTATACTTATGTACCAGTAAAATTTTTGCTCTAAATCGTTTGAAATTTCTAAAGCCATATCCATTTCGTTTAAGAACTTTGGTGGTATTGTTGATTCCTTCTAAAAATCCATTAGATTGGTCATAAACAAATTCAGAATTTCTGTTTGTAAGTTTTGAAGCGTCTTTATTGCTTTCATCATCTCTAGAATGCCTGATTCTCTACCTTTGATAAAAGGCTTCCAACTCTTGTTTGACTTTTACGATTTGTTCGTTCCCGATCATCTTTGCTTTTGTAAACCATTCTTGATAGAATTTATAGGCCTCTTGAAGCTCTTTTGACATACTCAAATATCGCTCTAAATACCACTTTTCTTGCTCTGTAAAAAAATGTGTTTCATTCGTTTGCACTTCTTACGGTCATATTCATGGAAGCTATTTTGAACGCGTCTTCTGACACGATCTAATGCCCATATATCGAGAGAAGTGAAAACGATCGGCGACAATAACAGGCTTTCCTAATGCGTCTTGAACGGCTGCCTTAAAAGACGGGCTCATATCCATGATAACGCCTGTACTTGGTGTCCATATTTCTGAAGATATCTCTTAAACTTCTTCTTCCGATTCGGAAGAATATCCAGTGGTTGTTTCGTTACACCATCCGCTATCCTTACTTGATACTTTTCTTCCTTTGTATCTCCTTTGTATTCATCAATCGCAATCACAGATGGCAGGGACTCTACTTGTTTTACTTCTGTTTGGGCCAAGCGATCAAATCTTCTTATAACGGTAGTGGAGGAGGTTCCATAGATGTCCCCCACTTTAAAAAATATTTTTCAACAACCCCTTTTCACAAGTTTTTGAAGATTTGAGATTATCTAACAAACTATGGGTACGCTTCGCGGACACTACTGGATATATATGGTTCGTAGTTTTTGGATTCTATTCCGACGCACGTTGGATCTCCTTTTATTTCTAATTCTTTAACCAAATATCTCCATTTTTTGAAGTGCAGCCGTAAATATAATGCATTCGTCTCCTACAACAGAAGCATCGTGATAAGACCGGTCAAAAGGGCGACTTACCGGGCGGAAGTAGGGCATGAGTGTTACCTGAAAATGCTTATATTTTAGAAAAGTAAACAAAAAATGATAAATCGTTGATGTAGATAATATCGAGGAGGTGTCTATAGATGTTAGGTAGAAAACATCTGTAAAATCCCTTTCATAATCGGCAACAACTCTTAATAATATAATATTAGACCAATCAGCATCAAGATGAATAACATCAAACCGCTGATCAAAAAGGGGGTGTGATCAAATTTCATCAGTTCGGATAACGGTGTCATCTCATTAACTTCTTTTTTGGTTAATTCCTTTCCATTCGATACAAAAGTTCTTCTGAAGCCCAAAACGATTCGGTCAAAAAAACCTCCTTTTACTGTTGTGGCAAATAAAAAAATGCATAACAACAAAAGGGTCGCATAAAACGAAGTGTTAATAAAGGACAGCAAACTAAGCTTCTTATAAAAAATGAACGAAAATAAGAACGTAAGCGACAGCGATACAATAAAATATAGAAACGATTTTTTAAATAACAAAAAAACCACTCATTTCTAGAAAAAAATCCCCTATTTTTTAAACATGGAATCTAAATTAGATGAACGTATCTTGTCTTGTAGTATACAAAACTGAATTTTTAAAAATCAACTACTATTTCTATTTTTTGCTGTTTTAAAATTACAGAAACTTGAATTTTATCTCAAAAATTTATTAAAAAAAGATTTTTTCGTATGTATGACACAATAAGAAAAAGAAAAATTTCTAAATATAGGCTAAAAGACTTATACGAAAGCCAACTATAGAAAGATGAAACTATTTTAAAATATTATTATGAAAATACATTTTATTTCAACAATTACACTAAATATTGTGTTATGTGTAATCAGATATTATTTAAATATTTCTATTTTTAGTATAAAAGGAAAGCGCTTTCAATTATAAGTATGTTTTTAAAATAGGTAATTAGAACCGTTTTTTTTCGTTTAGCATGTTGTTTGTTCTATTTTAATGGCTGTTAAGTATTTTTTGTGTAATATTTTTTTACAAAAACAAATGTATAGGCTGTTTAAGCATGTATAATAGGGATTGTAAATAATTTGTAAAAAAAACAAGGGGTGAAATTATTGAAAAAAACAAATTTTGCTTTATTTTTTGTTTTCGCCATTTGTTTTAGCCTGTTGCTATCAGGCTGTTATGGCGGAGGGCAGCAGAGCTCCGGCGATTCCGGCAGTCAAAAAGAGGATGGAGAGTCTGATTCACCGCAAATTATTAAAGCGTTGGAATCAGCTGCGATTCCTTCAATGGACAGTGTTATGGCAGAGGACACTGTCAGCTTTACCACATTGAATAACGTGATGGAAGGTTTGTACCGAATAAATCAAAATCAAGAGGTTGTGCCAGCAATGGCTGAAGGCGAACCTGAAATCAGCAAAGATGGAACTGTCTACACGTTTAAAATTCGCAAAGATGCGAAATGGTCCAACGGCGATCCTGTCACTGCCCATGATTTCGTTTATGCGTGGCAGCGTGCCATTGATCCTAAAAGTGCATCGGAATACGGCCCATACATGATGATTGGAAAAATTAAAGGGGCTGCTGAAATCACAGAAGCTGCCGCACAAAAAAAAGAATATGATCTTAATTCATTAGGCATTAAAGCTTTAGATGATCACACATTGGAAGTAACATTGGAAAGACCGATTCCATATTTCTTGTCATTAGTAGCATTTCCGACGTTCTATCCGCAAAATAAAAAGTTTGTGGAAGAACAGGGGGAAAACTACGCCAAAACCTCTGAAAACTTAGTGTTTAACGGACCATTTGTTTTAAATGGATGGGATGGGAGCACGGATTCTTCTTGGCAGTATGTGAAAAATGAGAGTTATTGGGATGCCAAAACCGTTAAATTAGATAAAGTTGAATGGAATGTACTAAAAGACTCGCAATCAGCCGCAAACGCATTTGAAGCTGGAGAAGCGGATATTACCCCTAAACTTTCATCTGACATTGTTCCTCAATATGAAGGAGATTCCAACCTTGTGACATGGTTAGAACCGTCTATTTTCTGGCTGAAAATGAACCAGAAGCATGAAGCTCTGGCAAATGTGAATATTCGTAAAGCGATTGCGCAAGCCATTAACAAAGAAGATTTTGTCAACACCGTTTTAAATAACGGTTCCGTTGTCGCCAATTATGCTGTTCCGAAAGAGTTCGTAAAAAATCCGGAAACAGGGAAGGACTTCAGGGAAATCAACGGGGATGAATTATTGCCTTATAATGTCGAAGAGGCGAAAAAAGCGTGGGAAAAAGGTTTGCAAGAACTTGGCACAGATACGGTTGAAGTAAGATACTTAACGGACGATACCGAAGCTGCCAAAAAATCTGCGGAATTTATTAAAAACCAATTGGAAAACAATCTTCCAGGAATAAAGATTGCTGTGGAAGCTGTGCCGTTCAGTGTAAGAATCGACAGGGAAAACAAAATGGATTATGATATTCAAATGGCCGGATGGGGGCCGGATTACCTTGATCCAATGACTTTCTCCGACCTTTGGTTAACGGGCGGAGGAAACAACAAAATGAATTACTCAAATCCGAAATATGATGATTTAGTGAAAAAAGCGCAAATTGAATTGGCCAATACCCCAGTAGAATATTATGAGGCGCTGGCTGAAGCGGAAAAAGTGCTGCTTGAAGAAGATGCTGCCATAGTTCCGATTTACCAGCGTGCATCGAACCTGTTAGTCAGTGAAAAAGTTGAAGGGTTTACTTACAATTTAGTCGGCCCTGAGTACAGTTATAAATGGGCATCCGTCAAATAAAACAGAAGAGAGTATATTCATGCAATATACTCTCTTTTTCCCGTCCTTTTTAAACATATAATATCTTTTTCGTACCATATTCATGCAATAAACGTTTTTCCTTCGCAACTAATAATAGAGAAAAGTATTTCTACTGGGAGGTGCTGTTATATGGTTAAGTATATTGGCAAGAGGATCGTATATATGATGATTACTTTGTTTTTAATTGTCACGTTCACTTTTTTTCTCATGAAATTGATTCCCGGCACTCCATTTACCAATGCCAGTAAATTGTCAGAAACACAGCTTGCCATTATGAAAGAAAAATACGGTCTGAACGAACCAGTGCCGATTCAATATATGAATTATCTACTAAACATTTTAAAAGGGGATTTAGGAGTATCCTTTCAATTTAACAATGTCGAAGTTACGAATATTTTAATGGATAGCCTTGGCCCTTCCATGGTTCTAGGGTTTCAAGCTATTGTAGTTGGTACTGTCTTTGGTGTTGTTTTAGGTGTTATATCGTCTTTGCGGCGAAATACATGGGTGGATTATAGTGCAACTTTTGTTGCGGTGATTGGAAAATCGATCCCATCATTCGTTTTTGCCGGATTATTGCAATATTTTGTCGGCTTAAAGTTAGGCTGGTTTCCCGTTGCCTTCTGGAAGGGGCCGGAGTACAGCGTCTTGCCGACAATTGCTTTGGCCATGTTTCCGCTTGCAACGGCTTCCCGATTTGTCAGAACGGAGATGATTGAGGTGCTTGAATCCGATTATATTACATTGGCCAAGGCAAAAGGAGCAAGCTGGTTTGAAATTTCTTTTAAACACGCTCTTCGAAATGCATTAATTCCAGTTGCCACAATATTAGGGCCGCTAACAGTAAATTTAATGACAGGGTCGCTTGTCGTTGAACAAATTTTTGGGATTCCGGGTATTGGAGAACAATTTGTTAAGTCCATCATGGTGAATGATTACCCGGTTATTATGGGAACGACCATTTTATACTCTGTCTTTTTTGTTGTTGTCATTTTAATAGTTGATCTTTTATATGTCATCATTGATCCGCGTATCCGCTTGGCTGGAGGGAGAGTTTAAATGTCGCAAACGAAAATGTCCAAAAACATGTTTGAACCAATTGAGTTAAATTTGGCCAAAAGTGAAGAAATCGCAAAGCCAAGCTTAACATTTTGGCAAGATGCGTGGCGGCGTTTTAAGAAAAATAAAGCTGCGGTCGTGAGCTTAGTGATTATTGGTTTATTAACGATGATGTCTCTCATCGGGCCGCATTTAAGCGGATACGGTTATGATGAACAAATCTCTCAACATGCTAATTTGCCTCCAAGGATTTCAATGTTGGAAAATATCAGCTGGCTCCCATTTGATGGGGAATTAGAAAAGAAAAACGGCGATGTTTACAATGCTTACGAACAAAAAAATGTTGATGTTTATTATTGGTTTGGCACCGATTCATTAGGACGGGATCTTTTTACCCGAGTGTGGAAAGGCGCTCAAGTGTCGCTGTATATTGCCTTGCTGGCGGCTTTGATTGACATGGTGATCGGAGTGGCATATGGAATGATTTCAGGCTATTTCGGCGGCAAAGTTGATAATATCATGCAACGAATCACAGAAGTTCTCATATCAATCCCGAATTTAGTTGTTGTCATATTAATGATTCTTATGTTAAAGCCGGGGATTTTATCCATTACCATTGCACTTACGATTACTGGCTGGGTGAATATGGCGAGAGTCGTCAGGGCTCAAGTTTTAAAATTGAAAAATCAAGAGTATGTTTTAGCAGCGAAAACTTTAGGAGCAAGCAACAAAAAAATTATGGTTAAACATCTTCTTCCGAACTTAACGGGTGTGATTATCATCAACACAATGTTTACGATCCCGAACGCTATATTTTTTGAAGCATTTTTAAGCTTCATCGGTTTAGGTTTGCAGCCGCCTTTGGCATCTTTGGGAACGCTGATTGATGATGGCTATAAAGTGCTCCAATTATACCCTTATCAAATGCTGATACCTGCCGTAATGATCAGCTTAATTATGATTTGCTTTAACATGGTGGCAGACGGCCTCCGCGACGCATTCGATCCAAAAATGCGAGATTAATGGAAAAGCAGGTGAGGAATGATGGAAAAGGTGCTTGAAGTGAAAGATTTACACATCTCCTTTCACACTCTTGCCGGTGAAGTGCAAGCCATTCGCGGCGTTAGCTTTGCTCTTCATAAAGGGGAAACATTGGCGATTGTTGGTGAATCGGGATCTGGAAAATCGGTAACATCAAAGTCGATTATGCGATTGCTGCCACAGGCAAATGCTATCATAAAAAAAGGAAACATTCTTTTTGATGGAAAAGATTTGATAAAGCTTTCGGAAAAACAAATGCAAAAAATCCGGGGTAAAGACATTGCCATGATTTTTCAAGATCCAATGACTTCTTTAAATCCGACAATGAAGGTTGGCAAACAAATCATGGAACCGATTTTAAAACATCAAAAAATCAGTAAAGCAGAGGCAAAAAAACGGGCAATTGACTTGCTAAAGATGGTCGGAATCACAAATGCAGAAATCCGATTTAATCAATATCCACATCAATTTTCAGGCGGGATGCGGCAAAGGGTCGTCATTGCCATTGCCTTAGCATGCAAACCGAAAATTTTGATAGCAGATGAACCGACTACAGCATTAGATGTAACGATTCAGGCGCAGATTTTAGACCTAATGAAAGAGTTGCAAAAGAAAATGGACACATCGATTATTTTTATTACCCATGACCTCGGTGTTGTTGCAAATGTCGCTGATCGGGTTGCAGTCATGTATGCCGGGAAAATTGTGGAGATCGGAACGGTTGATGAAGTGTTTTATAATCCGCAGCATCCGTATACATGGGGATTAATTAGTTCCATGCCAAGTCTTGATGCGGAGGATCAAGAATTATATGCAATACCCGGAACACCTCCGGATTTGCTCCATCCGCCGAAAGGAGATGCCTTTGCTCCTCGTAATCAGTATGCAATGAAAATTGACCTTGAACAAGAACCGCCTATGTTTAAAGTTTCCGAAACACATTTCGCCGCAACATGGCTTTTGCATCCGGATGCACCAAAAGTGGAGCCTCCGGAAGCGGTCAAAAGACGCCAATTTCAATTCTCTCATGAAGGAGGCAGAATCATTGGCTGAGAAGGAAAAGCTTGTTGAGGTTAAAAATTTAAAGCTATATTTTAATAAAGGGAAGCCAAATGAAGTTAAGGCTGTCGACAATGTATCGATTGATATATATAGAGGTGAGACGTTAGGACTAGTAGGTGAATCAGGAAGCGGAAAATCGACCATTGGACGTACGATCATCCGCTTGTATCAAGCAACAGAAGGACAAGTTTTTTTCAAAGGCGTGAACGTCCATGGGAAAAAAACGTCAGCGGAATTAAAAAAGCTAAACCGCAAAATGCAAATGATTTTCCAAGACCCTTATGCTTCATTAAACCCGCGGATGACAGTTGCAGACATTATTGCGGAAGGAATCGATATCCACGGTTTAGCCGAAAACAAAAAAGATCGCTTGGAAAAAGTGTATAAACTGCTTGCAATGGTAGGGTTGAGCCAAGAACATGCGAATCGCTACCCACATGAATTTTCCGGCGGCCAACGTCAGCGGATTGGGATTGCACGAGCATTAGCTGTGAAACCGGAATTCATCATTGCAGACGAACCCATTTCAGCCCTTGACGTTTCAATACAAGCGCAAGTCGTCAACTTAATGAAAAAGCTTCAACGCGAGCAAGAAATCACCTATTTATTCATCGCACACGATTTATCAATGGTGAAATATATCAGTGATCGAATTGCCGTCATGTATTTCGGGAAAATTGTTGAGCTTGCAGAAAGTAATGAACTTTATCGGAATCCAATTCATCCGTACACAAAAGCACTTCTTTCGGCGATTCCGCTGCCTGATCCGGCTACGGAACGAGCCAGGAAGCGTATCGCTTATGATCCCTCACAACATCGATATAAACCAGGAGAAGAATGCAAATTATGCGAAATAAAGAAAGGTCATTGGGTTATGTGCTCGGAAGAAGAATTCGCACTATATCAAAACCAATTGTGTTAAACGATAAGAAAACAAAACAGTTGGTAAAATCTGTTATGTTAAATGGCGACTCCGCAGCATGTCTGGCGGGATCGCTTTTTTATGACCACTTTTTGACGATCTTTTCATAACTCCTCTAAATGATTTATATTTATTTGAAGTTTATGAACAAAAACGAAAGCAACACAGTCAGATCCAATTCTGATCGGAAACAAGGGGCTGTCTGAAAAGCCAATTTTAGTGTCACATGTTTCCAAATAAAAGACCAAAGAATGTTGATTTAACAGCATTCTTTGGTCTTACTTTGTTTCATGATTGGGTTGAAAAACCATTTTTCGGACAATCCCTATTGTTCTATTATTATGCGATGAATTTCTTTTATGTCAGCTCTGTGTTCAATGGAGCGTGCGGAAAGTTCCTCAATTACACGTTGCTGGCGGGAAACAAAATTCCGATATCCGCAAAATACCAAGCGTTTTTAAAAAAAGAACGAACAACTGATATCAAGTTCAGGAATGCGCGGATGTAAAATTTAACATTCTTCATACTGGATAAAAATCGATTGAATTATCTTGTTCGAACTTCCTTTTGAGAAATCATTTCGACAACAGGGGTGCGGCTCCATCTTTTTGAATTCAAACCCAAAAAGTTTTTTAGATTTAGAGAGCGTCCTCTGCCAGTCATCTTAAAAGGTTGTTCCATTTTTTAGTTGTCGGGATGGCTCAATCTTGATGGTTCTAATTTTGAATATTAAGACTATATTTATGGTAGTCAAAATTTTAATGCATCCCCAAAAAAACCTACAGATGAAAATGAATTTATATTTGAACAACGTTCAGAAATAATTTTGAAATCGCTTACTAAAATACCGGAAGGAAATGAATTTCAAACGGGCATAGTCCGATGCTCCAATCGTTGTTCTTTTGTTCTGCCGAGCAGCATGAATTATGGAGAAGCAAAAATGCGGATTATCTTTAATGTAGATCTCGTAATTATGTAGGAACACGACAAGCGAAGGATGCCAAAGTCTATTAAGAATAAAGCAAAAAATATCAACTAGCCTTTACCTTCATTGACCATCTTAAACAGAAAGGGGGATATGAAGATGAAGATCATGGAAACAATTGAGAAGATTCCGGGCGGCCTGATGCTCGTGCCGTTGTTTTTAGGAGCTGTTAACCATACTCTTTTTCCAAATAGCGGCGAGTATTTTGGTTCATTTACAAATGGTTTAATCACCGGAACAGTACCCATTTTGGCCGTCTGGTTTTTCTGCATGGGTGCAGGCATTGATGTCAGAGCCACTGGCACAGTATTAAGAAAATCGGGAACATTAGTTGTCACGAAAATTGCAGTTGCTTGGACAGTGGCTTACATTGCTTCAATGGTTCTTCCAGAAGAAGGCATACAGTCAGGATTTTTTGCTGGATTATCTGTTCTAACGCTAATTGTTTGTATGGACATGACAAATGGCGGGCTATACGCATCGATCATGCAGCAGTATGGAACAAAAGAAGAAGCTGGAGCCTTTGTGCTGATGTCCATCGAATCAGGGCCGTTTGTCACAATGTTGATCATGGGTGCAACCGGATTGGCCGCATTTGAGCCGCATGTCTTTTTAGGAGCAGTGTTGCCTTTTCTTATTGGCTTTATTCTTGGAAACCTTGACCATGATTGCCGCGCATTTTTCAGCAAAGCTACCCAAACCATGATCCCATTCTTCGGATTTGCTTTAGGAAATTCAATTGATTTGTCGGTCATCGCCAAAACTGGATTGTTTGGAATTTTGCTTGGTTTATCTGTCATCGTTGTCACTGGTATTCCGTTGATGTTAGCGGATAAATTTATTGGAGGAGGAAATGGAACGGCCGGGCTTGCTGCTTCTAGTACAGCTGGAGCTGCGGTTGCCAATCCGTTGATCATCGCCAAATTAAAGCCTGAGTTCCTCCCTATTGCCGAACAGGCAACTGCCTTGGTGGCAACAAGTGTCGTTGTCACTTCTGTATTAGTACCGATATTAACAGCTTATTGGCATAAATATATTGAAAAGAAGAAAAATGGTAAACATAATGCTCTGCAAGAAGAGAAGGAGAATCCAACGCACATATAAGAGAATCTAAAGCTTAGACTAATTATTGTGCAAAATCACACTCCAAGCCCAGCGAAACTGGATTTTCAGCAAATCAAACCGCTTCCTTTTGACACAAAATTCAGGATTTAATCGAATCTAGAAGACTGACACTAAAAATTTTATGTATCAGGATAAATATCATAAATATTTTGCAATGTATTGCAAAAAGTTAAGGAATAAGGTTAGGACGGCCTAACAATTCTGATCTTGCTATTGCAGAGCGAATTTCGGCTTTCATACTAACTCGTTCTGTTACAGATTTCCTGTGGAGGTGATTTTTTTGTTAAGCATCACTCGATAGTAAAAAGCAGACATTTAGAAACAGTCATATGTTTGGGTACAGATTTTTATAGAAAGATTCAATCTGTAAAGCAGTTTTTGTAGTGGTCGCAGATGAACTGTCTAACTGTATATGGACAGCGCCGCCTTCCTTCTGTTTTTTGCGATTTATAGAGCGGAATTGAGTGGAAAAAATTGAAGCTATATGTAGGCAATGCTAGTGATTCAAAATTTATCCGAATATTTAATTTGGAAGATCCGGAGATTTCGCCTCTTTTTCTTTTTATTTTAAATGATCCTCCAAAAACTTTTTCAGCACAACGGCCTGATTATACATTGTATCTTTTTTCCCGTAAAGCAAAGTTACTTTTTTCTTTTTGCCCAGCTCAAGCATTTTTGCGATATCGGGTGCAAGATCGGGATTTTGCAGTTCTATTAAATAGGCTTCCTGAAATTTTGCAAATTTCTCGGGATCGTGTCCAAACCATTTCCGTAATTCGTTTGAAGGAGCAAGATTCTTCATCCAATAATCAATTTTCGCTTTTTCCTTCGAAATCCCCCTCGGCCATAATCGGTCAACAAGAACTCTAATGCCATCATCTTCATTATATGGTTCATAAACTCTTTTGATTGTAAACATGTAATCACTTCTTTCCCTTTATTATAATTGCGATATTCATAAGAACTTTTTAGAAAAAATTAAAGCCCAAAATGAGATGTTGAAAAAAAGGAAGCTCTTGAAAAAGCAAATGTATTTCATCGTTGTATATTGTTGTTATGATGATGCATAAGAAAATGAGAAACCAATTTTAAGCCACGGTGCTGCTGTGCATGTCGTGAATAAGTTTGATTTTTTTAAAAGTCGGAACTTGTTAAATATGCATTTGCCACCCTATGGTCAAGTCATCAGTTATGTTTACGAAAAGAAAAAAGGTAGAATCCGCATGAATCTGCGATTTCTACCTTTTGATGATTCCGACTGGGCTCGAACCAGCGACCTCCACCCTGTCAAGGTGGCGCTCTCCCTGCTGAGCTACGGAATCATTTAAAATTTGAGCAGTGACATTTCTTATTATATTTACTTTTTGTAAATGCGTCAACTATTATATCAAAAAATGTTGTCCATGCCTGGACGAAAGCATTTTGCATATGGTCAACACAATAGGTTATGAAAAGGGGATTTTTCCTGGAAATCATCGTCCGGGTCAAATTCTTGAGAATGTTCTTGAATAAAAAGTCGATAAAATAAAAAAAGTTGTTTAAAATTGAAAGCCGGCGCTAAATGTGGCAAGGCAAGACAAGGAGAAAAGCATATTTTTGGCGTCGTAAAATAGGATCAAAAACGGCTTATTGTTATTCTGACGGAAGCCAGTGAAATATTTGATATTAAGCCAGGAGATTCTTTATTAATGCTGGTGATGAAAAGCAAAGAATTGCTTTAGTCAAGCGAGAAGAGTTCTTCTAATTTGCAAAAGCCATTTTAAATGCGAAACAAGTGGATGAAGATTCAGATGAGGACGAGTAAAAAATGGGCACCTGTTTTTACGCTCGCTTTTTAGTTATATCACTATGACGTGTGAAAGGGGAATTTTCCTAATCTTTAATAGATCCATATGGACAGCCTGATCATGTCTTTGCATTGAATCCCATTTTCATATATTGCTTTTTATAATGTCTTATAAAGAAATCATGGTCGACACTTTTTATTCTAAACCTGCATTTTTGATATAGGGCTAATTGATTAATACTGGAGTTTCCAGTTCAAATCGCAATCTGGACACTGTCAATTGGTCTTCCGGTACACAGTACAACAATGGGCAAGACGAAAGTTGCAGATTTACCTAAGCACAAGAAGCCCTCGAGCGAATGTTTGAAGAATGTTATCATTATCCAAATAATGCAAATCGATAGGATGAGGATATTCTCCCATTCCACTCCAGAGACTGAATATTCAGTCTCTGGAGTGGAGGAAACCAGTCCCCCTCTATTCCAAATCCATTTCAGAGATACCCTATCAATCTTACATTACACAAAATTCTTGACGTACTAAATCGTAAAAATACTCTTTAAAAAAATACTATTATTCTGTAAAAGTTACCATAAGTATTTTATAACATGATTTATAATTTCAAAAAGTAAAACGTTTACATAAGTGAAAACAGCATGAAATGAATGGGACTGATGAGTGGAAAAAGTGTTTTTATGGATTGAGTCAACACGGGATAACTATTGGCAGAAAAATGAACATGTCGAAAGTACTGAAAAGCAATGTAATTTAATTATTATAGGCAATAAAGGCCGTGTGGTAGAAGGTTTTGGCAGCTGTTTTAATGAACTGGGCATGGTTGCCATTGAACATTTTATCTGAAGAGGATCGTCAAACCGTACTAGATTCTTTATTTGCGACGGATGGAGACGGCAGTTTCACCCTTTGCTTCATTCCGATTGGACCGAGTGATTATGCGATCGAATGGTATAGTCATAATGAAACAGATGATGATTAGGAAGGAGCATTTCTCGATTGAAAGGGACAAAAAATACCTGATTCCATACATTCGCGAGGCGTTGAAAAGAAACCCGGATATGAAATTTTTCGCCTCACCTTGGAGTCTTGGATGAAATTTCCGAAGGCTTATAATTGTGGAACTCTTTGATGGGAGAAAAAAATTCTTGAGGCTTATGTGGCTGGTTTGGTTCATATTGTATTGAACCTTCTGAAGGTTCTATTAATTTATTAGCTGAAAGGAACTTTTCAGCATGCGGCCAAAGAATGATTCTTTCATCATTTATTTCTGGATGCGGCAATAACACTACACAATCTTTTCGGCTGTTTATATAAACTAATTGAATGGGTTTGGTCAAATTGATTGAAAAGAGGTGGTCAATGAATGCTTTAGGTAATTTTTTCTGTTCAATCATGGAAGAATAGACGTTGTTAAAAGTCAAGGATCTTTCTTGGTCTTTTTTAATAAAAAAATGGGTATGTTTGTCGTGTTATAAACTAACTTACAGGCGATTTCAATATCTTTTTATGTCAATTTCATAAAATGGCTTTCCTTTCAAATAAAAGATAAAAAATCCTATTTTCCCTTAAATATTACCATTAATATTACCAGGAATTATAGGATAAACGTTTTCTGGTTTCAAAAAATTATGTTTGTTTATTTCAAAAACAGCAAAGAAGGTTGACCCAAACAGCAAGATTTTTTCCTGTTGAAAGACCGATCCTTATTATGACTTTTGTTTATAAATGGGAAAAGCCGCGTCATGAAATTGTTGCAGAATTAGAAACAAGAAGAGCCCAAAGATAACTTTTTAGGATACTCGTATGGAGCTATTCCCAGTTGACCAGCAGTTCGATTTTTTACAGGATGTTTTTTAGGGGGATTGCAAAATTAAAATCACATCATGGTTTGTAAAAGCAGTTTTAAAACAAGTGCAAATGTTTCTTTTAAAAAGCAGCAACGGTTTTTACCCCATTCACGATATAGGGGAATCTCTCCTCTTGAGAAGGGGAAGAGTTGATCAAAATGTTCTCCTTCCCGAAAGGCCATCAAATGAAGTGCGGGAGTAATGTTTTTAAATGTTTCTCAATTTTAATTGTCTAGTTTCTTGACATAATACCAGATTTGGAAGGGATCGGAATGGTTTTATTAAAAATAAACAATCCTTTATTCACTGGACAAAGGATCTTCTGAAAGCATGATTCTTTTCCCAAAATATTTCAATTAGAACCTATTTGCTTGGAAATGTTTTGATAAAAAAATTTTTTTGCCTGGTCATAATCAGTTGGTGTATCGATATCCAAATTCCATTCTTTATGGGAAAAGTCAACAACCTTTAATTTTTCTTTTTTAATGATATCTCTTGCCCCTTTATCGCCTTTAATATTTTTGATTTCTACAAAAAGTTCTTTATCGAATAGTACAGGATGCCCCATTTCTCCCTGGAATCTTGGGCGGACTATTCGACAGCCGTTCGGGTATTCTTTTTTATATGTGGAAATCATTTCGGCAATCACTTCGTCTTGAATAAGAGGCTGATCAGCCAACATAATAAATACGGCATCCGTTTCTTCATCTAGCGCATCGATACCTTTTCTTAATGAACTTGACATTCCCAGCTTATATTCGCTATTTTCAACATATTGAACACTTCGATCCGTTATGTGGTTTTTCATTTCTTTTGTTTTCTCATTACCGACGAGTACGATTGGGTTAAGCTTCATATGTAATGCCAAATCCAGTGAATAAAGAAATAAAGGTTTTCCGATTAAAGGAATTAGTTGTTTTAATTTGCCAAAACGCTTCCCTTCTCCGGCGGCTAATATAACTGCTCCAATTTTCATAGTTTCCTCCTAATTACTATAAATTTGCAATTGTACTTTCTATTAAAAGATTGCTGCTTCCGATTGACAAGTTATTTTGTTTTGCAGAAATTATCCGAAAAAAACCAAAAATGAAATCAATACATATCTTTTCGCCATCTTATTATCATGTCAAAATGTGAAAAAGCAAGTATGAGTCAAGCATCATGTTATGTTAGTGACCATATACAACTGTTAAGAGTTTTCAAAAGTCGATCCAAATTCTTTGAATCCCTTTCAGCAGGATGGCAGGGATTTTCGCTTTATTTTTAGTCTTGTTTCGTTTCTTTTCTTTGATTGTTTAGAAAGTTGTTGGAAACATCCAAATGTTAAGTTCTTGGCCATAACGTTTGTGCTTTATTTTGGATTTGGACAAGCATTACCTGTTCTTCCATTGTAACGGATTTTTTTGCGGCATGGAACGCATAGCTCCCAATATTGAATTATTTGATTTAAATTCATTTCAAAAACTCATTTAAGATTCAGATATTTTATAGAGTTTTCCAACCGATGATGTATAAAAGTTTGTGTAAAGCATTTTGCTAGACCAAAAGAAAAAAGGTAGGGTATTCTCTGATTTGGACAAAAACACATTCCAGAGAAAGGAGAACCCTACCTATGTCTAAAAGTATACCGAATGTAGACTGGGCAAATCAACTGGAAAGTGCGATTCGCCAGTTTGTAAAGGAAAAATTAGAACTGATCATGCGAGAAGAAATGAAAAGTTTCCTCGAAATGGAACAGGCTGGAACGTCGAATATGAGAAACGGTTACTATCAACGAAATCTAGATACGCAATATGGCCGGATTGAAGGTCTTTTGGTCCCAAGAGATCGAAATGGGGAATTTCAAACGCAGCTGTTTGCCCCTTACCAACGTCATACTGGCTGGCTCGAGGAAGCTGTCATCAAGATGTATCAAAGTGGCATGAGTACACGTGAGATTGGCAAGTTTATTGAACGAATTTTAGGAAATGCTTATTCTCCTGCAACGATCAGTCGTATGACCGATGTCGTGAAGGAAGACATCGAGAAATGGCACACTCGTCCTCTACATAAGCGTTATTCCGTCTTATATTTGGATGGTTTATACGTAAAACTTCGTCGTGAAACCGTCGAGAAAGAAGTCATTTATGTGGTGTTAGGTGTGAATGAAGAAGGATATCGTGAAATTCTTGATTTCTTTGTGGGAGGACAAGAAAGTGCCTATGTATGGCAGGAAATTCTTCAAAATCTCTACCAAAGAGGCGTCAAGGAAGTGCTTCTGGGCGTATTCGATGGACTACCGGGTTTAGAGGAAGCCTTTAAGGCGGTTTATCCGAAAGCCGATGTGCAGCGTTGTGTCGTTCACAAAGTCCGTAACACACTTAGTCGTGTTCGGAAAAAAGACCAATTCGAAATGGCGGAAGATTTGAAACTCATTTATCGATCTCCGAATAAAAAAATTGCACTGGAGATGTTTCAACAGTTTGAGTCAAAATGGTCTAGCAAATATCCAAGAGAAGTTCAATCTTGGGCAAATGAGTTGGATGTCCTCCTTACATTTATGGATTATCCAAACAGTATTCGAAGTGTGATTTACACGACCAATGCCATCGAACGAACGATCAAGGAGATTCGGAAACGCCTAAAGCCGATGAACAGTTTGAACAGTTTAGAAGCCGCGGAAAAAGTCGTGTATTTGACTGTTCAAGATTTTAATGAGAAATGGGCAGGGCGAAAGTTACGAGGATTTGCCGAAGCGCATGAAGCCCTTCAACGAATGTTTGAAGAACGTTATTGTTAACCAAATATTGTAAATAAACAAAATAAGGGGATTCTCCCTTTCCACACAGGAGACTGAATATTCAGTCTCCTGTGTGGAGGAAATATCCCTCTCTATTCTAAATCCATTTCAGAGATACCCTATCTATCTTACATTACACAAAATTCTTGACAGTACCTTCCAACCGAAAATGAAAATAAATAATCGATTATCAATTAAAAAAAATCGTTTACAAATTATAAATAATATGTATAATGATAATTGATAAATTTTAATATTTTAACAATTTCATTTATTTGCAATATTAAATAATGTAAGCGTTTAATGTATGCGTTTTATTTTGGGATGTTTACTTCTAGCCTTTTTTGGATGGGAAGAATGCTTCTTAGAGTGTCAAATAGCGCCTAAGCACGAATCAAGAGACAAAATTTTAAAAAAGAGGGGTGAGAAAATGATTGTATCGTTGAATGATCCAAAAGGTGAAGAATTAAAACTGGCGGGCGGAAAGGGAGCGAGTCTTACACGGATGGCAAGAGCAGGACTGCCGATTCCGGAAGGCTTTGTGGTTACAACTGAGGCCTATAATATGGCCTTAGCGGAAAGCGGTGTCGATAAATTAATAGAAAAAGAGCTTGCAAAATTGGACTATAGTGACAATGAAGCAGTGAAGCAAGCTTCAACATTCATCCGGTCTGCGATTGAATCTATTGACATGCCTTCTTCACTGGAAAAACAAATAACCGAATTTTATGAAAAATTATGTCCGGGCAATGAACCTGTTGCAGTACGTTCAAGTGCTACAGCAGAAGATTTGCCGGATGCCAGTTTTGCGGGGCAGCAAGAGACATACTTGGTTGTTGTTACAGCAAAAAATGTCATTCAGAGAATAAAATCTTGCTGGGCTTCCTGTTTCACAGACCGAGCAATCGCCTATCGTGTCCGGCATAACATTACCGATCGGGTTGCAGGTGCAGTTGTGGTGCAAAAATTGATCGAATCAGAAAAATCAGGAGTTATGTTTACCGTAAATCCTGTCACGAAGGGTGATCAAGTGGTTGTTGAGGCATGCTGGGGATTGGGAGAAGCCCTCGTATCAGGAGTAGTTACCCCAGATCAGTATATTATTGATAAAAAATCTGGTAAAGTTCTTTCATCCAGTATATTGCCAAAAACAACCATGATTGTTCGCAGAAGTTCAGAAACTGTCAGTCAGCCTGTCCCTGCGGAGAAAGTTCGTGCACAAGTTTTAAATGGAAACGAACTGAACAGATTAAATGAAGTGGCCAAAAAATTGGAAGAGTTTTTTGGGAGTCCGCAAGATGTTGAATGGGCCATCAAATTCGGAAAGGTTTATTTATTACAAAGCCGTCCTGTTACAACAGTCTAAAGAGGAGGTGAAGTGATGGAATGGTCTGAACTGGCGGAGAACACAATCATTAAGAGGAAAATTCTCAGAGATGAAATAAAAGATTATCTGATGGAAGCAATTCTTGATGGAAGGTTAAAACCGGGTGAAAGGATAGTAGAAACACAGGTTGCTAGGCACCTTGGAGTCAGCCAAGCGCCTGTTCGAGAAGCTTTGAGGGAATTGGAACATGTCGGCCTTCTGCAAAGCGTACCTTTCAAAGGGACATATGTAAAAAAATTGACAGATAAAGAAATAAGAGAACGCTATATTGTACGCGCAGTATTGGAAGAAGCTGCATCCCGGTATGCATTGGAAAAAATAACAGATGGTGTGTTCTCCCAATTAGAAAAATTGATAGAAAAAATGGTTGAATGTGCCAAAGAAAATGATTTTAAGCAAATGGTTCACTATGATGTAGAATTCCACAGATTATTAGTGAAAAGCGCCCAAAATGACTTTTTGTTGAACACATGGGAAAACTGCAGTCCGGGAAGCTGGACGAGAATCTCTGCCCATTTAAAAAGAAAAGAATTGTTAGTACTGGCCAGAAGACATAATGAAATTTTAGATGCACTCCGTTCGGGCAACCCGGAAAAAGTCGGTATCGCCATTCGCAAACATATTGAGGAATTAGCTCCAAATGGATGAATTTAAAAAATCATATAAATTTATCAAATCTTTATTAAAGGGGGAAGAAAAATGTCTGTTCAAAGTAAATCCAGAGAAATTCTAGGACAATTCTTTGGAGATGAAAATTTTCCGGTAAATTGGAAAAACGAAGAGGAAAAAAACGAATTTTGGTGGTATGATGACCTTCATGTGCCACATCCGGTATCGCCGCTTTATTATGATGTCGGCGGTTGGTGGGGGGAAACCTGCGCCTATATGTTCCGGCGTTTTGGGGTTCCTTTTGGGAAAGAATGGCATGCCAGAAAGGAAAATGGATACGTTTACACGATGGTTCAAAGACGGGATCCAGAAGAGGTCGAAAGACTTGCCCCATATTTTAATATGGTAATGCCGATTTATGCCAACAACTTTTTAAAATGGTGGGAGGAAAGATATCTTCCTGAGATAAAAAGAAATCTGGCATATTTGGACAACTATCCATACGAAGAAAGCAGCTTGGCAGAAATGATGATCCTCATGGAAGATGCGCTGGACATTCAAGAAAGACATTTTCGTATTCATTGGATTTTAAATTTGGCTCAGTTTGCTGCTTTTGAGAATTTTTCTGCCGTTGCAACAGCAGTAGCGGGAGAAGAGGCTAAAAACTTTATTGGAAAAGTTTTGGTTTCCGTACAAGATAAAAACTGGGATTCTTCCAGAGATTTGTGGAAGATCAAAGAGAAAATCAAAATGGATAGTGAATTGTTGACTATTTTTTCACAATATGACTCAGTAGAAAATATCGTGTCAGCATTGGAAAAGACTCCTAAAGGAAAAGAAATTTTGGCATTAATTGATCAATATAAGGAAGAATATGGATATAAAGCAATATATACTCACGAATATATCTATGAACTCTGGAAAGAAAATCCGGCTCCAATTTTTGAAACATTGCGAAATTATTTGGATTCGGACTACGATTACGAGAAAGATAAAAAGAAAGTAGCTTCTGAACAAAATCAAGCCATTGAAGAATTGCGAAAACGCATTACAAACGATGAGGATCTAAAGAAATTCGAAGAAGCGCTGAAACTGGCTCTTGCAATGGCTCCGCTTACTCCTGACCATCATTTCTATATTGATCAAGGCACTTACGCACGCATGAGAATTGTATTTAAAGAAATCGGCAAAAAATTCGTTGCCCGCGGAGATTTAAATGATTCTGAAGATATTTTCTATTTGGTTTATGATGAAATCCGTCATTTAGCTGCTGTGCCAGATGCCTTCGATGCCAAAGCATTAGTGGCTGAGAGACGGGTAGAACGTGAAAAAGCATTCGCTGTTTCTCCGCCAGACTGGATTGGAACAGCAGATTATTGGTCTCTTTATGAACAAGCCTATGCGGGAGTATGGGGATATCCTGAACGATTTGAAATTTCCAAACAGAAAAAAGAAGAAGTGCGCGAAATACGCGGCCTTCCAGCTTCAGCAGGTGTAGTGGAGGGAATTGCACGTTATCTGGACAGCCCGGAGGAATTTGATCAGCTTAATCAAGGGGAAATTTTGGTTTGCAAAATGACGAATCCAGCATGGACGTTAATATTCAGCAAAATTTCCGGTCTGGTTACTGATTCCGGCGGTATTCTTTCCCATCCGGCAGTTGTTGCAAGGGAATATGGAATACCTGCTGTTACAAGCACACTTGACGGAACGAAAAAGATTAAGACAGGCCAAAGAATACGTGTCGATGGGAGCACTGGTGTTGTGACTATTCTCGAATAATTAATTTTTCTAAGTAAGAGACCGGGCTTTCGGTGCTGCCCGGTCATTTCCTAATTATTCAACACCAATGCCCAACAATATTATAAGGAAAAATTTTTCAAAAAACAAGGGAGGTTTTTACTGTGGTACGACAAGTCATAGATTTAAGCATGACTGTCGGGCCGAGTATGCAAGTTTTTCCGAGAGTTGCCCGGCCGATCATTGCGCAGGTAGAAAGTCATAGACAATTCGCTGAAAATATTGGTGCGACGAAGTATGGAGAAGAATGGCTTACTGCACACTGTGTTGTTGTCCAAGGTGATCATGTAGGTACACATATGGATACATTGCGTCATATGAGAGAGGATGCTGGAGGTGCTGAAAGCATTCCAATTGAATACTGCTTCGGAAATGGAGTCCGGTTAGACTTCCGCCATAAAGAACCTGGAAGCATCATAACGGTTGAAGACATTGAAAAAGCTCAACAAGAAATTGGCTATGAAATTCAAGAACGGGACATTGTACTGATTTGGACTGGTGCAGGCGAGTATAATCAGGAGGATCGATATCATACGGATCATTGCGGAATGAGTGCGGAGGCAACCCGCTATTTAATCGAAAAAGGCGTAAGGGTAATGGGATGTGATGCTCCGACCTTTGATCCGCCGGTTTGGGCCATGTTTGAAAAGAAAAAATTCTGGGAAGCACACAAGGTCATGCTGACGCATGAGTACTACCATATTGAAAATATGATGAACTTTGAAAAATTACCTGGGGCAACAGGATTTTATCTGTCGGTATTCCCAATTAAGTGGGAAGGGTCTACTGGAGCAGCTGTACGTGCGGCGGCCATTGTGCTCTAAAAAAAGAGGAGGTGAATTCGATGAAAATCGAACATACAATCCAATTAACAGCGGAAGCTGATGTTGTATGGGATTGGGTCAGCTCGATCGTGAAAGTGGCTGAATGCATTCCGGGTGTTGAAGACATGCAAGAAATCGAATCAAATAAACGTTATGCAGCAACTGTTAAAGAAAGAATCGGGCCTTTTAAAGTTGCCTTTCCGATGGAATTAGAATTAGTTGAATCAAATAAGCCTTCTATGAAAATAAAAGCCTATGGTATTGATAAATTTACAAAGACGCAAGTCCATCTGGATATGTTTGTAACGGTTCAAAAAAATTCAAACACAAACGGAACCGAGTTAGAGCTAATTGTTGATTATCAGATGAAAGGGAAGCTTGCTACCCTAGGTCAAGGTATGGTCAATCGGAAATTCACTGAAATAGTTGAAGGATTTGCAAAGAACCTAACAAACGTATTAGAGGGAGGCAGCCAAGATGCTCGAGTCCTTTGATTTGACTTATGCGAAAACGATTGACGATGCCATTAAATTAAAAAAAAAATTGGGCGATGGTGCTAGTTTTTACGCAGGCGGAACAGAACTCCTCCAAGTTTTGAAAGAAGGGATGGTTGTATACGACAACCTCATTAGTCTGCGTTCATTAAATGATTTAAAAAAAATTGAATTTAATCAGGAAAAAGGTGTGTTGGAAATAGGTGCGCTTGTCACCCACGCAATGGTTGCCAATTCAAAACTTGTCCGTCAATTGCAGCCTGCTTTATCAATACTGGAAGACAATGTCGGCAATATACGCATCCGCATATCTGGGACCGTTGGGGGGAACCTTGCTTTCGCTGAGCCGAGATCAGATCTTGGTGCATATTTAGTCGCTGCAGAAGCAACCGTTTGTACAAAATCATTAAATAAAACTCGACGAATACCAATGAGTGAATTTTGGCACGGACCTTTTGAAACGGCTTTAGAAGATGATGAATTGATTACTCATATTGAAGTTCCGATTATGAAAAAAAGATGCGGTGCTGCCTATAAAAAATTTTCCATTGCAGAATTCCCGATGGCAGGAGCAGCCGCCTTTATCGAACTAGATGAAAAACTTAATAAAATCATTGATGCCAGATTAGTAGTCGCGGCAGTCAATCCCACCCCAACTCGTTTAACCACAGCAGAGAAACTTATGATAGATAAGCCAATATCCATTGCCGAAAAAGAAGTCAGCTGGTGGGTTAAAGCAATAGAGCCTGAAATAGATGCAGTCAGCGATTTGGATGGAAGTCCGGAGTATAAAACACAAGTTGCAGCTGTCCTTCTTTGTGAATCAATTTCTGTGGCTATTCAGAAAGCAAAGGAGGTGTCCGAGCAATAATGTCCAAACATAAAATTTCATGTATTGTAAACGGCCAAAAGGTTGATATGGAAGTAAATGCTTCTGATTTATTAATCGATGTATTAAGGGACCAATTGGGGTTAATTAGCGTAAAACGAGCATGTGATATGCAAGTTTGCGGAGCTTGTACCGTTTTACTTAATGATCAGCCCTTCAGTTCATGTACAACGTTAGCCATAGAGATGGATGGGCGGGAGGTTTTGACTGCTGAAGGACTTGCTAATGGTGGGGAGCTTCATCCCATTCAACAGGCTTTTATTGATAATGGAGCGCTTCAGTGCGGGTATTGCACAAGCGGCATGCTGCTTTCTTCCTTGGCTTTATTAAAAGCAAATCCTCAGCCAACGGAAGAAGAAATTAAACATTATTTACATGGGAACATTTGCAGATGTACCGGCTACACCTCAATTGTGAAAGCGGTTCAAAAATTGTCGGTAGGGAAGGAGTGATTTAGATTGGCTGAATTATTGTCTGCTACAAAAAACAATCGGATTGTCCCGCGCACCGATTATCATGCGAAAGTAACAGGAGCTGCATTATACCCTAGTGACATTCGGATAGAAGGAATGTTGGAGTCGGCGATTGTCCGCAGTCCTTTTGCACATGCAGAAATTGTTTCCATTGATACAGAAGAAGCAAAAAAAGTGCCAGGTGTTTTATGTATCCTAACGGGAGAAGATTTGGCCGATCTGGATCCTTATTTCGGACCTGTTTTTCGTGACCAGCCAATCCTTGCAATAAACCGGGTTCGATATGAAGGCGAGCCAGTTGCAGCCGTTGTAGCGGTTAATCGCAAATCAGCTCTTGAAGCAGCCAGTTTAATAGATGTTTCATATAATCCTCTTCCGGAAGCAAATACGATTGAAAGTGCATTGGCCTCGGATGCACCAAAAATTCACTCAAGAACAAACAGAGGCAGTCATTATAGCAAAGTGCTGTCAGATAAAGATTTGCAGGAAGAATCGAACGTTGCCTATACATTTGATTACAACCATGGAAATGTTGAAGAAGGTTTTGCCGCTGCGGATTTGGTTATTGAAAATGAGTATCGTGTACCGATTATTCATCAATACCCTTTGGAGCCAATGTATTCGATCGGTCAATTTAAAGAGAATGAAATCACAGTTTGGACTGGTACGCAAACTCCAATGGTTGTCCGTCAGGATTTAGCAGCCATTTTCGGATTACATCAATCACAAATCCGCGTTATTTCTTATCCGATGGGCGGTTCTTTCGGAAGCAAAGCCTTTACAAAAGTCGAACCTTTGGCAGTAGCACTTTCACGAAAAGCAGGAAAACCTGTTCGTGTGGCTCTTTCAATGACGGAAACAGCGCAAACGATCAGACGTGCAGGTGCAAAAATAAAAATCAAAAGTGGTGTAAAAAAAGACGGAACAATTGTTGCAAGAACTGTTCATATTGATTATCAAATTGGCGCTTATGCTGATTGTGCACCGCGTGTAGCTCAAAAGGGCGGTTATGTTTCTGTCGGACCGTATAGAATTCCAAATGTCGAAATTCATTCTCGCGCCATTTATACCAATACGCCGCCAAGCGGAGCCTATCGCGGGTTTGGGGTTCCTCAGGCGACTTGGGCATATGAACAGCATACCGATGAAATTGCAAAGGCTTTAGAAATGGATCCGGTTGAATTTCGAGTAAAGAATTTGTTGAAACGGGGAGAATTATATGCAGAAGGCGATACGCCAATCGATACAGATTATGAACCAGTTCTGAAGGAATTGGCAGAGGAGATTGGCTGGAATAAACCTTTAAAGCCTTGGAGAGGCCGAGGTGTCGCTGTTTCTTTTAAACCAAGTCAATCGCCGACTGAGTCAACTGCAATTATGAGATTGCATGCAGATGGAAGTGCTTCGGTTTTAATGGGCACAGCCGAAATGGGGCAAGGATCGTTAAGTGTAATGGCACAAATCGCAGCAGAGGAGCTGGGTTTGCCGTTGGATCGTGTTGTTGTATCCCATCCGGACACCTCAATGGTTCCTTTTGATTCCACGACGACAGCGAGCCGTTCTACTGTCGCCATGGGAAGAGCCGTCCAGGACGCTGCGAAAAAAATAAAGGAAAAACTTATAGAGAGAACGGCGATCTTATTAAAGGCGCCAAAAGAAGACGTTCATATTCAAAATGGCGAAATAATAGCAGGCGGCATTCGTAAAAGCATTCCAGAGGTTCTGACACAAACCCGGCATTTAGGCGGAATTGAAATATGTGAAATCGGACAATACATTCTTTCCGGAACCAATGCTCCATTAGGCGGATCAACGCCTTTCTGGGAACCATGCTGGGCTGCGGTAGAAGTAGAGGTTAACCCAAATACTGGAAAAGTAAACGTTTGTAAACTATTAACAGCGGTCGATGCAGGGCGTGCAATTAATCTTCAGCAAGTGGAAGGGCAGGATATCGGTTCTTCAATGCAAGGATTAGGTGCTGCTCTCTTTGAGGAAATGGTTTTTGAGGATGGAACATTGAAAAATCCGACGCTAGTCCAATACCGGCTTCCGCTGATTACAGATCTTCCGGATGATTTTCATTCGCGTGTTATTGAAAATGGCGACGGGCCCGGACCATTTGGTGCAAAAGGCGTTGGAGAAGGCGGATTAATGGCGGTGCCTGCTGCAATTGGGAATGCAGTCGCTCAAGCAATTGGCGTTCACATTAATGAACTGCCATTAAAACCGGAGAAAGTTTGGAGAGCCATTCAAGGGAAAGAGAGGGCTTAAAGTGACTGTACATGTGCATTTCGTAAGACATGGAGAAGTTGCCTCTCACAGGGGAGATGTACCTGTAACTCCGTCTGGACTTGAGTATGCAAAAGAACAAGGAAAGCTCATGGGAGAAAAATTGCTTGAGGGGGAACATGTATATTTTTACCACACAATTACGAAACGTACGAAACAAACAGCTGAAATGATCAGAGCAGGTATAATGGAAACAGTTCAAGCACGCGGGTTTCGTCACATTCAGTTATATGAACCATGTGTAGAAGATGCTATTCGAAATCCGGATATTTATTTAGGTGGGTTACGAGTTGAACTCGTTTCCAGTCTCGATGCTCTGTTGGAACAGACAACCGGAAAAATAAAATATGAAAAGGATTATTTAAAAACCATTCCTTTCTGGCCTCAATTTATAGAAGCCCGTGACAGAATTGGATATTGGCTGCATCTTCAAGACCCTCCGGGAGAGAATGCACATGCCGTCGCCCGGAGAGTGATGACTTTTGCAACCAGTCTGACCTTAATTCCGGGAGATCAGCCGCGCAGGTATATTTTTGCCACTCATTCCCCAGTATTAAGAGCATTTTTAATAAACTATTTGCTGGACGATGACCCAGGCGAACCTGAGTATTGTGAATCGATTGATCTAACTTTTCGTGATAAAGGAAAGTGCATAATAAAATTCCGCAACTTACAAAAAAAGATAAAAATATTTTAAAGGAGGGGTTTTAGAATGGTTGTTTTAGTAGCTAAATATTTTTGCAAACCGGGAAAGGGAAATGATGTTGAAAAATACTTAAAAGAAATGAAGCCTCTGGTTGAAAAGAACGAAAAAGGCTGTGTTGTGTATTTCGCAAACAGATCTAATGACAATAAAGATCTCTTTTTGCTTTATGAACAATATGTTGACCAAAATGCACTTGAAGCACACCGTGAAACACCGCATTTTAAAGAGATCATTGAAGGAAAGATTATGCCTCTTTTAGAAAAGCGCGAGCGTGAAGTTTATACATTAGTTGAATAATAAGTAGTTTTGGAGGTATCAATATGAAACTTGTATCTTTTCAAGTGAATTCGCAAGATGGTCCTAAAGTGCGGATTGGTGCAGTTCATGGCTCTCAGGTCATCGATTTAGCTCTTGCGTACAGATTGGAATTGCTTGAGAAGGGATTCACCCATAAGGCAGCACTAAGATTGAGTTCGGCGATAATCCCTGGAAATATGGTTGATTTTATTGAAAATGGAGAAAAAGGTTTGGAATCAGCGCAAATGGCATTAAATTATGCAATCAGTAATGGGATTGAAAAGGGGCCGAATGGGGAACGGGTCATTTTTCCATTAGATCAGATTCAGCTTCTTCCGCCTGTTACGAATCCGCCGATGTTAAGAGACTTCATGGTATTTGAGAAACATCTGCAGAATATTTATCCGAAATTGGGCAGAGAGATCCCTCCAGAATGGTATGAAATGCCAACTTATTATAAAGGAAATCCTAGCAGTTTATCTACGCACGGTGATGATATTCCAATGCCTTCTTATGCAAAAGAGATGGATTTCGAATTTGAACTTGCAGTCATCATCGGCCGCGGCGGAAAAAATATTCCGAAAGAAAGAGCCTTGGACCATGTTTTTGGTTTCACTATTTATAACGATTTCAGCGCCCGGGAAATTCAATCCAAGGAAATTGCCGTCGGACTGGGGCCTGCAAAGGGAAAAGACTTTACGAAAGGCCATACGTTAGGGCCGTGGATTGTAACGAAGGATGAGATTGAAGATATCTATAATTTAAGAATGATAGCGAAAGTGAATGGTGAAGTATGGTGCGATGAAAATACGAGCAGCATGTATTGGAAATTTGAAGATATGATCGCCCATGCTTCATTGGAGGAATATCTCCAGCCTGGTGAAGTATTAGGCACTGGAACCGTAGGATGGGGATCGGGTGCTGAACGTGGAAAGTTTCTCCATCCTAGAGACACAGTAGAATTGGAAGTTGAAGGAATTGGAACGTTAATGAATCGTGTTGTAGCAAATGAAGAGTAAACTGTTCAAAGCCCTATATGCTAATAACTCATCATAGCATGTGGGCCTTTGATACTATTTACTCTTATTCTTTTTGAAGACAACCCATCTACTGGAGGTGATCCGAATGAAGAAAATAATACAAGGGTTGCAAAGATGTATTGACGAAAAAAAGAGAGCCGTGATTGCCACGATTATCAAGACAGAGGGGTCTTCCTATCAGTCTGTTGGTTCACGCTGCCTGTTGGATGAAGATGGACGCATAGACGGGATTGTCAGCGGTGGATGTGTTGAGCAAGATTTGATGGAACGTGTAACGGAAATTTTATCAAATCATAAACCTGAAACATGCTGCTATGATTTTCGGTCAGAAAATGATTTTCTTTGGGGGATGGGTGTTGGTTGCGATGGAGCAGTCACACTTTTTTTGCAGCCCTTTGATCCGGTCGCATTTCCTGAGGAAGCAATGGAATTATTTCACCATTATAAAGAGATCTATGAATCAGACAAAATGTATTCGCTGGCTACTGTCATTCGTTCATCAGATGAGAAAAAAGTTCCTGTCGGTATGGTAAAAAAATTAAGTTTGGATCTTCAAGAAAAACATAGCGGCTTAATATGTTTGAATATGGATGGTGTTAATACCGAATGCTATGTAGATTGGGTGGCTCCGCGGCAGCAAGTGGTGATTTTCGGAGCGGGACCGGATGCGGTGCCATTAGTGAAACAGTTAGCGACTATAGAATGGCGTACAACCGTGGTTGACCATCGGCCATATTATGCAAAAGCAAGCAATTTTCCAGGTGCAGAAAGAGTACAGCTGATCAATAGATCCGACTATGATACGATTCGGCTTAACGAGAAGGTATTCGCCATTATTATGACTCATAATTTTACACTGGATGTCAAATTAATGAAGAGGCTTATTCAAAATCCGGTTTCTTATATCGGTATATTGGGATCGAAAAAACGCATTGGAAAAATATTGAATTGTTTGAGCGAAGAAGAGATAAAAAGATTTCCAAAGGGGATTGTCCATTCACCGATCGGACTGGATATTGGAGCATCCACTCCAGAGGAAATTGCTATAAGCATAGTAGCTGAAATGATTGCCTTTAAAAAGAAAAAAAATGCTGCTTTTCGGGTCGTTGAACCAACAATATCTTTACACTCTCAAGTTATCTAGTTTTTCCAAGTTAGAAAAATGAAGGCCAGGTGAAGAATTAGATGAAGAAAAAATTGTTTATAAATGGGAAATGGATTGAAGGAAAAGAATATGAAGAATTACGCTCACCGTATGACCAGCAGGTAATTGCCCAAATTCCGCTGGCAGATAAACAAGAGGTTGAGGAAGCTATTTCCAGTGCTCATCGAGCAGCAAAAGTAATGAGAGAATTAACGCCGCTAGAACGTTCAGAAATTCTAGAGAAAGTATCAGACTTAATTAAAGAAAGGGCAGAGGAATGTGCAATGATTTTAGTTTCTGAAAACGCTAAACCGTTAAAAGCCGCAAGAGCGGAAATTGCACGGACGATCGAAACATATAAATTTGCAGCAGAGGAAGCGAAGCGCATTCACGGTGAAACCGTTCCAGTAGATGCAGCGAAAAATGGCAAAGGAAGGTTTGGCTTTACGAAGCGCGAGCCGTTGGGAGTAATTGCTGCCATTACACCGTTTAACTTTCCGTTTAATCTCACTGCTCATAAACTGGGTCCTGCATTTGCTGCAGGAAATACAGTTGTATTAAAGCCGGCCTCACAAACTCCACTAAGTGCCTTTATGACAGCAAAAATTTTTGAGGAAGCAGGCTTACCGGCTGGTGCATTAAATGTCATTACGGGAAAAGGCAGGACCATTGGCGACCAGCTTGTAACAGATGCCCGCATAAAAATGGTTACTTTCACCGGAAGTGTGCCTGTTGGACTAGGAATAAAAGAAAAAGCCGGGTTGAAAAGAGTAACGTTAGAATTAGGTTCAAATGCTGCAGTAATTATTGACAGCGTTGATGATCTGGATGCGGTTGCTGCACGGTGTGCAGAAGGTGCCTTCAATTTTGCCGGACAAGTGTGTATTTCGGTTCAGCGAATCTATGTTAAAGAGGAACTTTTCGAAGAATTTGTTGAGAAAATGGCAAATCATACAAAAGAGTTAGTATTAGGGGATCCGAAATCTGAAGAAACCGATATTTCGGCTTTAATCCATCCTGCCGAAACGGACAGAATTGAAAGTTGGATTAAGGAGTCGGTGGAAGGTGGTGCCACAATCATTTGTGGAGGAAAGCGTGAAGGCACAGTTTTTCAGCCTACTATTTTAGTAAACGTAAAAGAAACCGATTCGATCTCATGCAAGGAAGCGTTCGGTCCGGTTGTTACTGTTAATCCATTTAAAACTTGGGATGAAGCCATTCGTTTAGTAAACAAATCTGAATATGGCCTGCAAGCCGGAGTCTATACAACAAATATCCAAAAAGCTTTTCAGGCTGTTGACCGTTTAGAAGTAGGCGGAGTTATTATAAATGATATCCCGTCTTTCCGTGTAGACAACATGCCATATGGTGGCGTGAAAAACAGCGGTGTTGGAAAAGAGGGAGTGAAATATTCTGTTGAGGAAATGACGGAGGTTAAATTTGTAGCCTTTAAGTTGTAGTCTTCTGAAACAAAAGGATTGTTTCCGCTAGCTTTATAAGGTTGCGTAAAGAAGATGAGGATCTGAAAAATAGGCATATTCAATGCAAAACATGATTTCTAAGTCAAATCAAAGAGGATGTCCCAAAAAGTGTTCGCATAGCGTTCGCTTTTGGGACACTTTTTTGGATAAAAAAGAAGAAAACCGTTCCTCTTTTGGGATAATAGAGTCACCACAACCCTACCAAGAAAGGACGGTTTTCTTATGTATATTTATTATAACCGAGATCAACTCATTTTGCCAATGGATCTTGAAATTCTCATTCCGAAACATCATCTTGCCGGATCGTGGATCTAGTCGTGAAAAAATGGATCCGGCTCTACTCGCTTCCCTCTATCCTGGCGTAGGCCGCCCAGCCTATCATCCGAAAATGATGTTGAAAGGCATCCTGTATGCCTACGCCAATCGGATCTACTCCTCTCGCCAAATCGCCAAGCAATTGAAAGAAAACATTTATTTTATGTGGCTATCCGGCCATCAAACACCGGATTTTCGCACGATCAACCGATTTCGGTCAGAAGGGATGAAAGACATCATTTACGAAACGTTTTTCTCCATTGTCGATCTTCTGCATCAAGAAGGGTTGTTCCAACTAGAAAATTACTTTCTGGATGGAATGAAAATCGAGGCCAACGCCAACAAGTACACGTTCGTTTGGCGCAAATCAACGGAAAAGTACGATCAGAAACTGGAGGAGAAATTCCGGAAAATCGTTGCTTCCATCGAACAGGTGATGAAAGAAGATGAAGAGGCGAAACAAGAGGGGGATTTTCAAGAAAAGCTGGAGGCTGCACCGATCACGAGAAGTGATTGAAGGCGTGATCGAACAAGTGGAAAAGCGTCTAAAGAAAGAGCCGAAGAATCGTACGTTAAAGAAAGCAAAACGGCAATTGGAACAAGATCTTCTCTCCCGTAAGAAAAAATATGAAGAATACAAAGAAAGATTAGGCGAACGAAACAGTTTTTCGAAAACGGATCCGGATGCCATGTTTATGCGGATGAAGGACGACCATATGAAAAACGGCCAGCTTAAACCGGGGTACAATGTGCAGATTGGGACAGAGAACCAATTCATCACTGGATTTAGCGTGCATCAACGGGCAGGGGATGCCGGATGTTTCATTCCGCATTTGGAGCAATTGGCCGCCTATGGACGTCCAATGCCTAAACAAGCAATTGCGGATTCCGCCTATGGGAGTGAGGAGAACTACACGTACTATGAGAAAAAGGAGATAGTCGCCCTGATCAAGTACAACACGTTGGATCGGGAACAAACGAAAGCGTTGGCGAAGGAGATCGGGCGAATCGAGAACATGACGTATGATGAGGAGCTGGATGAGTGGATTTGCGCCAAAGGGGAATGGTTGGTGTTTGTGTATGAACGGAAGGAAACGACCGACAACGGGTACGTTACCGTCAAACGGACGTATTGTTGTACGGCTTGTGCCGGATGCCCGTTTCAGACGGCATGCGCCAAAGGCAAAGACACGAAAACCATCTGCGTTTCCTTGAAAAATCAACAACAACGGCAAGAGATCCGTGAACGGCTGTCCACGGAAGAGGGGGCGGCAACGTACCGAAAACGACAAATCGAAAACGAACCGGTGTTTGGGCAAATCAAGCACAACCAGTAATTTCAGCGCTTTTTGTTAAGAGGGCTCCCAAAAATTACCTTGAAATGGGGGCTTATTTGTGCTGCCCACAATTTGAGAAAGTGGGCGGCCACAACCGATCCAACAAAGAAAAAACCGGATAAAATTTAGAAATAAGGGGAAATTCTCGTTTCAAAAAAGGAATAAATAACCAAATAGTAAAGAAAAGAAACAGAGGCTGCCTCAAAAGGTCGTTAAACCGACCTTTTGGGGACAGCCTCGTGTGGAGGAAATAGTTTCCCTATCCATTCCAAATCCATTTCAGAGATACCCTATCTATCTTACATTACACAAAATTCTTGACGGTACCATCATTTTTAATGAAATTTAAAAGTGAAATAAAAATTTAATAAATAACTGTATATTTGAACAAAAATGGTAAAATAATAAAAGCTAATAAAAGCATAAAATATATAACCTTGTTTTATTAAGTAGAAGAACAAAGCGATTATTTATTGATCTTAATATTGAAGAAAAATGAGCAGGTTTAATGACCTGCTTATATTTATAAATAAAAGCCGATTTATTCAACCTGTTTGATCAAGGATTCACCAGAGGCTGCACCTTGCAGTTGAATAAAATCGGCCATTTTTAACAGTATATGAACTTTCGATAACAATATACCATAATATTGTGTTTAGGACAAGTTTAATTTTTTCGTGAAGTCTTTTCAATAAAGGAAAAAGAACTTTTTGGATAACTCACAAGAGCACCTTTAAAATCAGTTAGGTTGATCCAGCGAGTTTCATCGTTTCCTTTATTTAGCGTTTTAATGAATGTTTTATATTGAATAGCATCAAATCTTTTTAAGTTATGTAATTCAGAAAGGGAAGTAATATTTGAATTGAACTTCCAACTATAAAATATAGCATTCAGAAGTGTCTGTACATAATATTTTAAACGATAGAATGTATTCGTTAGCATCTTATCATCATTTAACCCACTATGAGTTAGCATGTTTCTTAATCTATAAATTTGTTTAATGTCATTTTTCAGCATAACTTCAAATTGATCGATTTCTTTATCAATATCGTTTATTAACGGTATAGTTCTTGCTATTAAATAGTCTTCGCTAATATTTCCAACATTAAAATCATTCCATTTTTTATAAATTGGTATTTTTTTTGTAAATAGAAAAATAGTAAATTTATCTGCCAATGATAAAGTGGAAATATCAACATCAATACTACTTAATTTGATATCTAAGAAATTTTCAATCTTTTTTCCGACTTCTTTTAAATCCATATTCATTTGATAAATGATATCTTTAAAAAACAACTTGATAGACTTTCGGTAATGGAATAGTGACATGTAAGGAATAAAATTTTTGCAAATCGTGTCAATTTTATTATCATCTACTGAATCGATAAGTAAAAATTCCATAATGCTCCAAAGTGACATAAATGCATACTTTTTATCTGTAGTTTTTTCAGGAAAACTGGTCCATTCGAGTGCTTTTAAAATTTCTAAGTTCATCATATCGGATAAGTCAATAAAGTTGCATTCTAATAGAAACCGCTCAAAATATTTCACCTTTATTTTACTATCTTCTTTAGGGTTAGGAACAGTAAATACTTTGTTTTCGAGGTACAAAATTAAGTGGTTCTCCGGAAAGTCTAATCTATGTTTAAGCAAATCGTAGGCCTCTAGAAATTTTGTCAATGTCTTATTCACATATTCCTTATCTATTTTATAGATTATAAAGTGATATTCGGTATTAAAATACGTATCACTTTTTACATACTTCGAAATTCTATTCTCTTTAAATAAGTCAGTCAGATGCCTTTCAATAAAAGAGTGTAAAAATCTGTAATTTGAAAATGATTTTTGTTTGTTTATAATGATTTTAACGTCTAATTTTTCCATTGACGATAAAGGTTTTGTGCCGATTGTCATTAAATGATCTAGGATTTTGATTGCTGCATCATAACTGTTCTTTTGATTTTGACTGATAATATTATTGAATTTTGCATATAATGATTCCTTTGAGTGACCTCGAATAAAAAGATATTCAATTAATAAAAGTAGCAATTCATCAAAAAGTTTGTAACACATTTTCAAATCATAATTTTCATCTTTTAGGAGTTTTTTTAGCGTACGAATGATTCCTTTAAAAAAATCTTCGCTATATAAAGTGTTGTGTAATCTTTGAAGAGATAGTTCACTACCTATCTCTTTAATAAATGAAAGATTTACTGAGAATTCTTTGATGTTTTTATCAATAATTATGCCATCATTTACGTAAGAAGTTATTTTGCTTTTTGAAATATGGTTTTTTATACTTTCAACAATTTGCGGACCCGCCAAGAACTTAATCTCGTTTGGTAGTGAAAAGTATTGTCGAGTCAGTTCGTGAAGACCTAATAACGGGAAATGGAATCCTACACCTTTTATATGTGGATTCGTAGAATTTATTATTTGATTTATAATGTATGCACATTTAATCGTATTAACATTTGTCTGGCAATCGCTCCTATTCCTCATAAAGCAATATAAGTAATTATAACGTAAGCGCCAAATATCCCACACCTTCTAACCATTTTGATGTTTTGTGATAATTACATCAACATCAAAAGTTAGGAGGTTTTTATTTTTATGTCCCTAGAAGAACGAAAACAAATGTGGCAACAACGAATCGATGCCCATCGATCTAGTGGAGAGTCAAGTGTAAAAGCTTGGTGCAAACAAAATCAAGTAGGTCATCAAAGTATGTATAAATGGATGAAAAGACTAGAGTTCGAGACAACTGAAACTTCAAGCACTTCCACTCAATGGCTAACTGTTGAAGTATCCCATCCGTTGGATGAAAAAAAACTCCCCACTCATCGTTAACATTGGGGAATTTTCCATCGAAGTAAAAGAAGGTTTAAATCCACTCCTTTTCAACGAAGTGGTTCAGGTTCTGAAAACACATGTTAAGTAAAACACCCATTCAACATGTTTATTTAGCAGCGGGAGTAACGGATTTACGCAAGTCGATTGATGGATTAGCAGCCATTGTTCAAATGAGCTTTCAGTTAGATCCTTTCTCTTCTAATCTCTTTGTCTTCTGTAATCGTAAACGAGATAAATTGAAAATTCTCCATTGGGATCACAATGGGTTTTGGTTGTACTATCGTCGTTTAGAAAAAGGGGTCTTTCAATGGCCTGATGAAAGAACTCCCGGCCCTTTGTGCATCACTCCCCGCCAATTCAGTTGGTTGCTCGATGGTCTTTCTTTTGAACAAAAACAAACACATGAACAAGTATCCGCTAAAATCATGATTTAAAAGGAATTTGACATGGACCTGTCAATTCCTTTATTCTTTAACTTATGAACAAACACAAACAAACCAATGAATCAACAATTGAAGAACTGCAAGCGAGAAATGCGGAACTCGAAAAACAAAATGAAGCCTTACAGGCTAAAATCAAATGGTTGGAAGAACAATTCCGCCTTAGCCAACATAAAAAATTTGGGGCTTCCAGTGAAAAAACGAATCCGGATCAACTCGAACTTCCTCTTTTTAATGAAGCTGAAATCACAGCGGATGCCAAAGTGGAAGAACCTACACTTGAAACGATTACTTATAAACGGAAGAAGTCTGTAGGACAATGCGATGCGAAACTAGAGAACTTGCCTACGGAAACGATTCACTATCGCTTAGCCGAAGAAGAGCAGGTTTGTTTGTGTTGCGGTGGAACCGTACATGAAATGAGTACGGAAATCCGAAGAGAAATCAAGATTATTCCTGCTCAAGTAAAAGTCGTTGAGCATGTTCAACATATTTACAGTTGTCGTCAATGTGAACGGGAAGGAATCAAGACACCGATTGTCACAGCCAAAATGCCAACACCTATTTACCCAAAAAGTCTGGCATCTGCATCGGCTATGGGCCTATATCATGAATCAAAAATACGTGCTTTCCATTCTATATAAACGGATGCATGAGCTATGACTCGAAAACGATATTCTGCATGCGGATGAAACTACACTTCAGGTTCTAGCAGAACCTGGACGAAAAGCTGATTCGAAGTCTTATATGTGGATGTATCGAACAGGACGAGACATACCGCCGATTATCTTATATGATTATCAAACGACTCGTCACAGTAAACATCCGAAGGCCTTTCTAAATGGATTTAAGGGATATCTGCATGTAGATGGATATGCAGGATATCATGAATTTAAGGATGTCAAACTGGTAGGTTGTTGGGCACATGCAAGGCGAAAAAAGGTGGTCAAAGCCTTTAAAGAAACAATTAGCCGTAGACTGGACAAGTCCTCACCGCCGAGATGTCTACGCTAAAGTGAAATTAGCCGTCAAGCAAGTACTCATCAAAGAAAAAATTACGGGTCAACAATTGCAATTCTTAACAAACAAATTCATGGAACAAGCCGAACAACAATATAAAAATTGGCCAATGAATGCGTAACAAGTAAAAACAGATGTCTCTTATAGGGGCATCTGTTTTTGTATAAAATGGTTATGAAGGAAGAAGAAATGCATGCAAACAGGATTAGACAGAGAAATTATTAAAAGTCTTACAAGAATAGTAGAGTCGCTTTCACCATTGAGTGAAATGTTTCGCTCAAGTTTGACACCATTTCACTACATGTGGATAACTAAAGGTGATTATACCAATAGTTATCCACTTTTTTTATCGAAAATATAATCATTATGTAGTGTTATGTGGATAACTTTTGTATATCCAATAATATGTAATATAATATGTTATACTATCAGTGCTATGTATATTCGAATTAATAAGCAAAAAAATAAAAATGGTTCAGTTCGTCAATATCTACAAATATGTCGTACATTTCGTATAGATAATAAAGTTCGGCAACACGCTTTGTAATTTAGGGAGGTTAGAACATTTATTAGAGAATGGCTCTGTCGATAACATAATCGAGGGATTAGCCAAATTTTCAGAGCGTTACTTTGATCGAATTCACGGGCAAGGCTCTTCCTCTTCTGTCTCCGTGCTTTGGACAAAAGAGTTTGGGCCGGTTTATCTGTTCCGAAAGGTATGGGAAAAGTTAGGGCTTGGTCTGCTATTACGTAAAATCATGGATGATTCCGAGGCTGCTTCTCAGTATGACGAAGCCATTTTTGCCATGGTGTTAAACCGTCTCATGGATCCTAATAGTAAGCATTATATCTTCAAACAATGGATCGACACGATTTATGCAGAAAGTCTTTCAGACATTCAACTCCATCACTACATCGTGCATTAGACTTCTTAAGTGAACAAAAAGAAAAAATTGAGGAACAACTTTATGGACATTTAACCGATTTAACCTCATTAGAAGTAGATATCGTGTTTTACGACACGACAAGCACCTATTTCGAAGGAGAGGAAGCAGACGAAATACTGGCTCACTATAGATCATCGTGGAGATCGAAAACAAGTCGTGATTGGCTTATTAATGACCAAAACAGGGATTCCGATTGGACATCAAGTCTTCCCTGGAAACATGCATGATACGAAGGCATTTGGCATGGTGGTTGAAGACTTGAAGAAGCGCTATCCTATTCAGAAAGTCATTCTAGTGGGAGACTACGGAATGGTTAGTGAAGCCAACTTAGATCAAATTCGTGAACTGGGCATGGAATATATAGTGGGTGTCAAATTACGAAAGTCGAAGAAAGCCCAAGAGCTATTATCCATCCCTGGGCCATATAAGAAGGTTCTCCCGAATCTAAAAGTGAAGTCAAAGAAAATCGATGGCGAAACGTATGTACTCTGTTACAAATCCGGACGCTGAAGAACGTGATCGAGCGAGTCGTCAAGTCGTGTTAGAAAACCTTCAATCGAAGCTTGATGAACTTGGTCCATCTGAACTCGTCAAAAACCATGTGTATTCCAAGTTTTTAACAATAGAAAAAGCATCGGCCAAAATTGATGAAGAGAAGGTATCCAATGACGAAAAGTTTGACGGAAAGTACGCCATTCGGACCAACTCGTCATTAACGGATGAAGAGGCAGCACTTGCCTATAAAGAATTGTGGAGAGTGGAACAAGCCTTTCGTAACCTGAAGTCGAATCTAGAACTTCGCCCGATGTACCATCGAGTGGAATCTCGTATTCGAGGCCATATCATGGTTTGTTTCCTTGCGCTTGTCATGGAATCCTTTTTGGCCTATAAGCTAAAAGAAATAGGATGCCAAACAAGTGTAAAGGATATTTTGCATGATGTAAGGCAGATGAAGGCCTCGAAAATACGCATGAATGGTGAAGAGCAAATCGTTCGTACAGAATTACAAGGTCAAGCAAATCTAGCATTTGAAGCACTTCACAAGCGCCTCCTAGAGTATTAGAAAAAGACACGTGCCAGTAACAAGTGTAGTGGTACGTGTTGTGGGTAAAGTCCAAAACACCAGTATTTTCGGGCTTTTCTTTAGTGCACTCTGTCAAACTTGAGCTAAAATAAGATAGGATGTGTCCAAATTTAGGGGGTCAATCCGTGAACTTCTAAGATTAATATAACTATCATTAGAAGGCGATTCTTAAGCTATTGATTACCGATAAAGGATTGCCTTTTTTAGTACTAATCATTAGAAGTTTCAAAAGAAAAGTGAAGAGTAGGTGATTAAATGCTAAATCCACTTGATTCATCGCTATATTATAATAGATACAGCATTAAGGATTATGGTTTTGGAGATTGTCATTTGGTTTTAACGATGTTATTTTCCAAAGGTAACGTTATATTACATTACTTGCTACTTAAACATAAAAACAAAGAAAAATATTTAATTTGTGGTTTTGATTTCATTAGAGGATCAATAATCCCTGTAGAAATTATGAATATTGGAGATATTTTAAGGAACCTTCGGGATTTCATTAAAAGCGAGTATAACACTATAAATTTAGCAATTGATACAATTGAAGAGAATATAGAACATTATGAAAAGAGGAAAATAAAACATGGGATTATTGAAACAAATAAAGAGCTTTCAGTGCTGGTATCAAAACAAAGAAATATTATAAGTGGAAACTGTGAAGTATTTAGCAATGAAAAAATATTACGACCTCATAAATCACTACTTATTACAAATAAGAATGGATTGCTGTTTGGAAAAATTGAATTTGAAAAAAATGGAGATATTATTCAGGATTTAAAGGAAATACATCTTTCTGAAGATTTTATTATTAGATATAACATAAAAGGATTCTCTACAGAAACAGTAGGTACAATATACGAATTAAAAAAGGGTAAAGATGGAATTATTATTGTTGTAAGTTCATTTATTCATGAATTGAGTAATAAAAAGATGGATGTCTTTTCATTTCAAGGTTCAAGTCCTCAATCGCCAGTTCATGCGATTTTACGGAGTTCTGGAATTTTAAAAGATCAAATAAAAATAGAGGGTTTTGTAGAAGGATTTGCTCCTTATCTCGTGTTGATTCCAATAGAAGATTTATTATTAGATACAAATGAATTTGGTTTTGGAGAAACAACATTTATCACTAAAGACGAAGCCTTCAACAGGTATAAGGGATTCAAAGAAAAGTATAAACATAATTTACTTGGTCATTTTGAAACCTACGCCCAAACAATTGTTGAATCAGATAACTCATATGATGCATATTTGTTAGGGAGGAAAAAGGTTCAGAATGCAATTGATATGATTATTTTATTGTCTAAAAATGATAGGGTTTTCAATATTTACAATTTAGGAAATGAAATTAATGAGTGGAGCAGGATGAGGTTATATCAAAATCCAAAATGTTCTTCCTGCTATTATGTGGAAAATATAATAGGTTTAGAAAATATGTTAGGTGATTCTAAGGACACATGGGATAATAAATCTTTAGTTGTAAATGAAAATCTAAAAGGAATATATAGAGAATTAAAGTTTTTAGAAGAAAAATTATATAAAAAACAAAGGGGACAAATATCTGTTTTAGAAAAACAGATATTTAATGCGTTAAAATGGTTGAATAGGAGTTGGAAAGCAGAAGATATAGAAGATAAAGTTATATACACAGTAATATCATTAGAATTTTTGGTGAATAAAATCGAAACAGCCCCTCCATTGCCGGAAGATATTTATCGAGAGTTCAAAAAACTTTTAAATAAACTATTAAAGGAAAATACTGAAATTTTCGGAGAGTATTCAGGGGAAATCAAAAATAAAAGTTTGGGGGTATTAAAAAGCATTCCAATTAGAAACAAAGTTCGAACAATGATCGAGAAATTAGATATTTCTTTAACAGAAGATGATTTTGATAGGTTTTGGAAGGTTAGAAAATATAGAAATGATTTGGTACATGGTAGTGATGACGTAAGCATTAATTCAGAAGATATTTTATTCGCAAATCTACTAATGGGTGAGTTTATTATAAATAATTTAAAGAGTATGCAAGAGGGGGATTAATATAAATACATTAATAGCTGCATATGATTTTGGAAATGAATTAGTCAATACTTCAATTGGGAGTACACTTTATCAATTATATGGAGATTTAAAGAGCCAATTATCACCAGAAACTTGGTCACTCTACATAACGGGAATGCAAACATGTAAATTTTCACACTATTATAGTTTTGAATGTGCTTATAAAATGATTGAGACTATAGCTTCAAAAAATGAGATATCTTACAAAAAATGTTTTACAGAGTTACGAGACTGTGAAAAGTTACAAACATTAATTGAGAAAAGTAATCAAATTGCTAGAGAATTGCAAAAGTTACTTCTCCATATTTTAGCAAAATTACCTTCAAAGGAGACATCTGAAATCTTTGAATCTATAGAACTATATAGAGCTTGGATGAATGTCTTTTATCACTTGCATAGCACTAAGTTATTTGCTTATATACATAAACATAAGGATATTATTAAAAGTAAACAAGAAAATACTCAACAATACTTGGAATTAAAGAAGGTGTATCCTTTTTCAAAACATAATAGATTACATATAAAAAAATTAGCTGAAAAAGAAACTGATATTGATATCATGTATTTTTATGAGTTTTTTGATAGCCTTAGAAATTCAATACTTCAAATTATTTTTGAAACTCATTTTAATCGTTCTTTAAAATTGAATAAAGGTGAAGCGATTCATTATAGAGAAAAAGAACTTAATAATATTCGTGTTCTTTCAACAAGGTTTTATATGACAGAGGCGTTTAAAAATAATGGGATGTTTATATTATTATTTGATCAAAATACCTTGCAAGATATAGGTTTGATAACAAGAACTATTGAAAAATACAAGGAAAACGGTGAAAAGCCTATTAAAATCGTTAAGGGCATATTATATCCAAGAAACGATTATCATCTTTTTTTACCATATCTTACTGAATCCAGACATTGAAAATTACAACTAGTGACATAAGTATTGTTAATGAAAAAACAAGTGATTCAAAGAGATAAATTCTCTTTTGTCACTGATAACTTTGTAAGTTACGGTGAGGCTATTTGTCACTGACTTTAATTCGATTCTTAGCAGGTAAGAGATGCACGATTGAGTGTAATTAGATACGACTTTTCCGTGTTATAATTTCTTTAATCACTTAAAAATTCACTTTTTAATTATCCTAGAAGCAATTAGTGATCAATTAAGAATTCCTAATTACAATGTATACTTTTTTACATGTAAGTTTTATGCAAAACTAAAGGTGAATTCCACTGCTCTAAATTAGAATTTACTACATATAGCACACGACACATGTGGAATTAGTTGTTTTTTGCAAGAAAAAAGTGCAGAGTATTGCAGTATATAAATTCGTTTATATCGAATAAAAATTCAATCTGAATTCTTGCTATTAAGGGCTTGACATGGGGCCTCTGCAGCCATGATTCTTTTGCCAAGCGGCCAGCTGCAATAGATTTGGTAAACCCAAACAGGTTATCATGGCTGCCCCTCCATGTAAAGCCTCTCTGCATAACCATTTGCAAAAATTTTGCACATCTCTGCACTTTAATTTTGCAATAAACAATTAGTAAACAAAAATAGCACTGGAAATAAAAATATCAGTGCTATCTTTTGCATCTTAAATCACTACGGTGAATCACATACTACACATTCGAAAAAAATCTGCACAAAACTTGCACAAGAGGCACTTTAACACAATTAATTTATTTAATTTTATTAACTCTCTTAAACAAAAAAACTTGGAATATCGCGTATTTTCAAGACACATTTTAATTCGATTTGACTCATTTTACGTATTTAACTCACTTGTTTTTCCCCTTTCTATTTTGACAGGGTGGAGGTCGCTGGTTCGAGCCCAGTCGGAATCATCAAGCAAAATCCTTTGAGCCAAAAGGCTTCAAGGGATTTTTTATTTTTGATGACTTGCATCAAGGTTCGAGAGGCATTTTGTTTGCCTAGCGACTGTCGAACTCGGGATAACGAATGTAACTATAAAGTCGTTTCAAATTCAATCTTTTTCAAGAATTGCCCCGATTGTTTTGTAGACCCAAAAATCATATAAGAGTTTTCGCGTTTTATTTCGATTGGCTTAAACCAGCTGCAAAAAAAGGACCTTTACCCGTATGTATTTGTCAATGATAAATTGAGCCAAGGTGATCACTTCAAAAGTGAGCCACTC